>Ga0209417_1001403_pt1 | contig 44397 bp, 43 predicted proteins | sample RifGroF2_FD_184002 | JGI IMG/M metagenome (GOLD analysis project Ga0209417, IMG submission 184002) | Groundwater microbial communities from Rifle, Colorado, USA - Groundwater F2 (SPAdes) (version 2) | ecosystem: Environmental > Aquatic > Deep subsurface > Groundwater | place: Rifle, Colorado...
CAATTGTGAGTACTTTAAAGTTCTTGAAATCAATATGCTCTAATTGAATCTGATCGAATATATTCAGAGAACGATAAGTTTATAGTCTACAGACATCACTTAGCCGTGAGGTTTTGTTATTTTTGAAGAAATTTCATCATCAAATGGACGTTTCAAAAATCATTCAATCTAAAATATTTAAAAATTTTCAGGATTTCAAACCAGTTCTGGACCTATGGCAAAAGGCTGGTAAAATTCTTGTTTTTACAAATGGTTGTTTCGATTTGGTTCATCGGGGGCATATTGATTCTTTGGTAAAGGCAGCAAGTTTTGGCGACCGGCTAATTGTTGGTCTGAATTCTGATGTTTCGGTCAGGTTACTGAAAGGAGAAAAGCGACCATTAATTGACGAGCAATCACGTGCGGTTATGCTGGCTTCGCTCCTCATGGTTGATGCGGTAATCCTGTTTCAGGAAGAAACCCCTTATGAACTGATCAGGAGTATTTTGCCGGATGTTCTGGTTAAGGGAGCCGAATACCGGATCGAGGAAATTGCCGGATACGATGTTGTACTGGCTTCAGGAGGACGTGTTGAACGCATTGATCTGACTGAAGGATTTTCAACTTCCGATTTGATACAAAAAATAATCAATCACCAATAATCAATCACCAATCACCGGATGGCCAAGCTAAAAACAAGTTTTTTCTGTCAGAATTGCGGGGCGCAATCGCCCAAATGGGTGGGCAAGTGCAATTCGTGCGGCGAATGGAATTCGTTTGTGGAGGAAATTGTGGAGCGCGAAGGTTCCAACATAGCTTCATTTTTAACCGGAACTGGCAATCAGCCAAAATTATTGGACGAAGTTTCATCAGAAAATACAGCACGTATTGACACTTGCAACCAGGAACTGAACCGGGTTTTAGGAGGTGGTTTGGTTCCCGGCTCGATGGTACTGATCGGAGGAGAACCTGGAATCGGAAAATCGACCTTGGTTTTACAACTTGCACTGGACTTAAAGAATAAGAAGATTCTCTACGTTTCAGGAGAAGAAAGCATTCAGCAAATTAAAATACGTGCTCAGCGACTTCAAAAGGAAAATCCGACTTGCTATTTCTTGAGTGAAACTTCGCTGGAGCATATTCTTTCTCAAAGCAAACAGATTGCCCCTGATTTGTTGGTCATCGATTCCATTCAGACAGTTTCAACCGAGTCGATTGAGTCGTCGCCCGGTTCTGTAGGGCAAATTCGTGAATGCACCAATGGAATCCTTAAATACGCCAAAGAAAACAATGTCCCGGTTATTCTGATCGGACATATCACCAAAGAAGGCAGCCTCGCTGGCCCGAAAGTATTGGAGCATATTGTTGACACGGTACTGCAGTTCGAAGGAGAGAATCAATACATGTACCGCATTCTCCGTGCCATTAAAAACCGTTTTGGTTCAACCTCTGAACTGGGAATTTTTGAAATGGGAAACTCGGGATTACGCGAAGTTTCAAATCCTTCAGAACTTTTGATTAACCGCGCTCATGAAGGCCTGAGTGGTACGGCCATCGCGGCTGCCATTGAAGGTATTCGTCCTTTGTTAATAGAAATTCAGGCCTTGGTGAGTACTGCAGCCTATGGTACCCCACAACGATCGTCAACCGGATTCGATCTTCGGCGGTTAAACATGTTGCTTGCTGTACTGGAAAAACGGGCAGGATTTAAACTGGCAACCAAAGATGTTTTCCTGAATATTGCCGGTGGTATCAAAGTCGACGATCCTGCCATTGACCTAACTGTAATTACGGCGATTCTTTCTTCAAACTTCGATTTACCAATCCGAAAAAATGTCTGCTTTGCAGGTGAGATAGGACTTTCAGGAGAAATACGTTCGGTGAACCGGCTTGAACAGCGCATTGCCGAAGCCGAAAAGTTGGGTTTCGACAGCATTTACATTCCTAAAGCCGGAAAGGGGATCAATCTTCAGAAATTTAAAATTGAGATTTTGCAGTTCGACCGCGTGGAATTGTTTTTCAGGAATGTGTTTGCAAAGAAAAGCTAGGTTACCATTCCGCCTCGGGTTTTTTCATAGCTTCCCTCAATTTCGACAAAAGGTCGTTCATCTCGGATTCTGTCTTGCAAATCAAATTATAAATAGCATGATTTGGTTTAGCTACCGCATTGGCTGCGGCCTTCCCAACTTTAACTCCACCAGCAGGATTATTTATGATCCACTCCGGATCACCCATATTTTTATATATTTCTTTCCTATCCAAATATTCTTTAAAGGCAGTTGTAGTTCCGGAACTAAATTCTGAAACTCCCCTTGTTATCGAAATATCTATGATCTCGTTTTTGTATCTTCCATCTTTAAACGATACTTTAATGGTAAAATTTGGATACCAGTCAACTACAACCGGAGCATTACCATAGCTTTCAGAAATATGGATGGATCCTTTTGCAATAATTTTACCTGAAATCAGATCGTCCATCAGCAATGAATTGTTTTCTGAAATAAACGATTTGGCAAACCACTCTCTCGCAATACTATATAGCTGTCCGGCAGTTTTTCCGGGCATTTCAACAACTTCGGTGTATTCCTGTGCCATTGAGAAGAATGGGAGAAATATGAACAGGAGGAATATTTTTTTCATGAAAATCTTTTCATTAATTTATTTCAGGCAAGTTATGAAAAACAAACCAATGATAAGCTGAAATGCATATAAACACAAAAAAAAGCTGAGGCCCCTGACCATCAGCTTTTACTACAGTTACACGGTTTCAAACTTGGCAGAAGTGAAACCTGTGAAGCCAGGGATTTTGGCTCTTACCCCGAAAGCTTCTCGTTGCTGGCAGGTCTTCTGGCTCTCCTGGTTTTTGCCAACCTTCCCAATCGTCATCGACAGTCAGTGGTTATTTATGGCAAAACCTCCTTGCGGATAAAGGATTACAGCTGCGGGGACAGCTCCTGCTTTAAACAGGATTCCCTCTTAGTTCCGAATAACCGGAAACCAACAACACGGCTGCAATAATACTGAGAAATTTCATGCGGAAACGGTTTTGAATTGTTAACAAATTAAGAAGTTACCAATGTCAAACTGTTGACTGACCTTATATGAAAGAATCAGGAAGCACTGTTTCTGTAAAACCAAATTTAACATTTGTCGGGTAGATTTCTGATTATTTCAGATTACCTTTGATTCCAAAATTAAGAAAGCATAAAATGAAACAATTCATTGGAATAGTATTGTTTGCAGCCATTTTGAGTGGGCTTTCATCCTGCTCAGGGACCTCAATCAGGAAACCAGACAACCTGATTTCTAAAGATGAGTTTGTGAAAATGATGGTTGATATTTACCTGATTCAGGGAATTAATCTCGAAGCCAGTAAGCCTGATTCATTAAAAAAAATTACGCAAACCGATCTGTATTTTTCGGTTTTGAAGAAATACGATGTTCCGGATACTGTTTTTGTCCGTTCGCTTATTTATTATTCAAGTTTTCCGAAGGACTATGAAAAAATTCACACACAAATTATGAATATCCTGAAGGAAAAAGAACAGCAATTCAAGCCAACAGATAAACTGAATGTGAAAGCTGAATGAAAAAATTTGCTGCGAATTACCTTGTTTCTGCTGCCGGAAAATTTTTGAAAAACGGAATTGTTGTTGCGACTGAAGAAGGAGATGCAGTCGAATTTATTGATCCGGGAGATGATCTCAGGGAAATTGCACAACTTATATTTTATAACGGAATATTGATCACGAATTTTAGGTTTATCAGAATCCAGTCAGATTTCCCAGGTAACGTTTCGGTTTCGCCACTTGATTCCCGCATTGTTGAGTTCGTTGCTGACCTTAACGAAGTTACCATTCAAAATGTGATTGAAGCCGGAATACAGATTCAGGTGCAGTTTTCTGAAATGACAATTCCACAAATCCTTATTGAAATAACAAACAGTTTACTCAACGACGGAAGATTTTCCAGAATGCATGTGTCAGGAATCTATTTGCTTAGCGGTGTTAATCTTTCAGAGCTAAAATTTACCCCCCGGAGCAAACTAAAAAAGATTCTATAAAAGCATTTCTGGGTTTTCTAATTACTTTTTACATTGAATTTATGGCCACATTTTTATTTGATCAAATCATATTCGGACCGGTTAAAAGTCGCAGACTTGGAGTATCACTTGGAGTGAACCTTTTGCCAACCGATAGTAAAGTCTGTTCGTTTGATTGTATTTATTGCGAATGTGGCTGGAATCCAAAGAAACGGGAAAAGAAAGTTGTTTTGCCCGCACGTAGTGAAGTCAGGCAGAGGATGGAGGAGAAGCTTGCTCAAATGGTCTTGGAGAACAATTTGCCTGATGTAATTACCTTTGCCGGAAATGGTGAACCCACCTTACATCCTGAATTTTTGGGAATTATTGATGATACCATCGAACTTCGAAATCGTTTGACACCTCGGGCGCGGATTGCAGTGTTGTCAAATGCCACCATGTTGCACAAACCAGATGTGATCATCGCGCTGTTGAAGGTGGAGGATAATATTCAGAAACTTGATTCTGCTTTTGAAGAAACGATCCGGAAAATGGATTGTCCGGCTTCACATTTTAAACTTGCTGATGTAGTCAAAAACCTGAAATTGTTTAACGGTCAGGTAATCATTCAGACCATGTTTTTACGGGGGACATATAAAGGTGAGATCATCGACAATTCCACCAAAGAAGAGATTACTGCCTGGTTAAAATTGATTGCTGATATTAAACCGTCACAGGTGATGATTTATACCATCGACCGCGATACACCGGCCACCGGACTTGAAAAATTAAAGATTGATGAACTTCATCAAATTGCAGATCAGGTGAGAGCTCTTGGACTTCAGGTACAGGTTTCGGGATAAAAGGCCCATCCCAACCCTTCTCCGCCAGCTGGCGGAAAGGGAGTTTAGGAGTCCTGATTTCCAAAGATGAACTGGTAAATGGAAGGAATAAATTACGCATACCGATTTTTCTCCCCTCTTTGTGGAGGGGTAGGGGGAGGCTCTTAATCGGCTACCCGTGTCCAGGTGGTTGACCTTCCCAGCCATCTGATGCCGACTACATAACCTTTAATGCTCAACACATTTGTATCCTTATCGAACCAGGCAAAACAATCATAAGTTTTTCCGTTATCCGGATCATAAATGCGGCCACCCTGCCATTCCTTATCCGAAGGATTGTATTTTAATCCGGAAAGAATTTTCAGGCCTAATCTGGATTTTGTCTTCAGATTAGGATCTGGATTGTTGAAATCCTTTTCAGGTTCGCCATTCACATATTTTTCCGGATTAATGTAAATCACTGTTCCTGAAAATTTTCCATTTTCTTCCTTGACCTCAATTTTCGAAGTCTTTTTGTCATTCCACCAAATACCGGCAATTTTTTGAGCTTCCTGTGCAAATGCCCCCGAAATGACCAAACTGAGTAATAATACCAATCCAATTCGTTTCATAAGCTTATTTTTTTCAGCAATTTATAGATAATTTTTTGAATTTGAAACAAATAGCAATTTTTGATTGATTCGAATTTCTGTCCATTGAATTTCCTGGAGCAAAACATTGGCAGCCCGACTTGATAAAAGTCCTGTTCCATATCCTGTTGAAAATCTATTTTTGAATCAAATTGTAGGGTATGCTTCGCGTTATATTAGTTTTTCTTTGTTTTTCAATCACCTTTTTTGCATATAGTCAGGTCAGGATTTCCACTACTGAAGTTCTTATTCAGAGTCGCCATGTCTGGCGTGGAAGTCAACTTGGAAAAGCATTTGCCATTGAACCTTCCTTAACCCTTGTATGTAATCGGTTCAGTTTTAATGTTTGGGCTGCTGTCACCCCCAACAACAGTTATTCAGAAATTGATTTGATTCCTTCATACACATTCAATCGTTTTAAATTGTCTTTATTGAATTATTACAATCCAGTGCAAGGTGATGTAAATCGATATCTGAATTTTAAGGAGGGTAAAAGCCGGCATTCCCTCGAACTTTCGCTCGACAATTATTCGGATGAAAAGGTGAGATTGAAGTGGATGATTGGAACATTTCTGGCCGGTGATCGAGACAAAGTAACAGGAAAGTCACTTTATTCTACTTACCTTGAATTCAGATATCCTTTTACTATTTGGCTAATTGATGTTGAACCTTTTGCCGGGATTACACCATTTCGCGGATATTATGCTGATAGGTTTGCTATAATCAATACCGGTATTTCATTTGGTAAAGAATTAGATCTGAAATTGCCATTTAAGGTCCCGCTTAGCTTTTCTTATATTTCCAACCCATATACACGGAAGAATTACATCATTTTTAGCGTAGGAGTTGAAATCTGATTTTTCAGGAAATTCATTTTAGAATTATTAACTATTTATACTGAACATCAAGCTTTTTAAAACAAAGCTTTTACTATTTTTGTTGTTTCAATATAATTTATAAGATTTTAGTCATGAAAATTTCAGGAGCAAAAAAGGCCGGGATTGTAGTTGTTGGGATAATTGTTTTTGCCATTGGCTTTTACGGTTTTAAGCAAGATGATAAAAATTTCCAGATAGCCAAAAATCTGGATATATATTATACCCTTTTCAGGGAATTGAACCTGTTTTATGTGGATGATGTTGAGCCCAATAAGCTGGTTAAAACCAGTATCGATAAAATGCTCGAATCCCTCGATCCTTATACCAATTTTATTCCTGAAGATGATGTGGAAGATTTCAGGTTTATGACGACCGGCGAATATGCCGGAATTGGCGCCCTAATCAGTAAACAAAACGGTAAAATTGTTATTGCTGAACCGTACGAAGGATTTCCAGCTCAGAAATCTGGGTTAAAAGCCGGAGATGTCCTACTTGAAGTTGCCGGCAAATCAACCGAAAAACTATCAACTGAAGATGTCAGTGCCTTGCTGAAAGGGCCGGCCAGCAAGCCAGTTGCAATAAAAATTCAGCGTTATGGTCAAAAGAAGCCGATGGATATTGAAGTTGTCCGCGAAAAAATACAGATTGATCCGGTTCCATATTACGGAATGCTTGATAAGGAAACTGGTTATATCCGTTTATCCAATTTTACTGTTGACTGCACCGAAAGGGTAAAAATTGCGTTAATCGAGTTGAAGGAAAAACAAGGGGCGAAGAAACTGGTTCTTGATCTTCGGTCAAATCCTGGTGGATTATTGATGGAAGCGGTTAGAATCTCCAACCTGTTTGTTTCTAAAGGTCAGGAAATTGTGAGTACCCGTGGAAAAGTAAAACAATGGGACAAAGTATACCGGGCTACTGAAATTCCGGTTGATACAGTGATGCCTATTGCTGTTTTGGTTAACCGGGGATCGGCCTCGGCCTCCGAAATTGTTGCCGGCGCCATTCAGGATCTTGATCGGGGAATGATTATCGGAACCCGCACTTTTGGAAAAGGGCTGGTACAAACTACCCGTGACCTCAGTTACAATGCCAAACTTAAAATTACTACGGCTAAATACTACATTCCGAGTGGACGCTGTATTCAGGCTCTTGATTATGCGCATCGCAATGAGGATGGAAGTGTGGGTGTAGTTCCGGATTCGCTTACAACAAAGTATTCCACAAAAAATGGGCGTGTCGTTTTCGATGGAGGTGGAGTAGTACCAGACATCCCCGTTGCTGATGAACCTCTCAGCAATTTGTCTGTAAATCTGGTTACTCAATCACAAATCTTTGATTATGCGACTTATTTTAACAGTAAGACCGATAAAATAGATTCTCCGGAGGTTTTCAGGATTTCGCCTGATGTTTATACCGACTTTGCTCAATTTATCAAAAATAAGGGTTTCAAATACGAATCGAAAACAGAAGAGGAATTGGACAATTTGATTGAAGTGGCAAAACGCGAGAAATACTATGATATTTCTAACGACGAATTTGAAAAACTAAAGCAAAAACTGGGACATAACCTGGATCAGGATTTGGATCATTTCAAAACTGAGATTTCAGAACTGCTTGCCGATGAGATTGTTTCGAGATACTATTACCAGAAGGGCGCAATCAAAGCTTCATTGCGTGATGATGCTGATATTAGCAAAGCATTGGACATGTTAAGCAAACCCGCTGATTATGCGGCTATATTTGATAAAGGCAGAGTTATCAAGGCCAATTAGATATCGCCAATCATTAAAAAACAAAAACCCGGTTCAGTTTCCTGAGCCGGGTTATTTATTGAGTGTTTCTGGATAGTTCTATATTCAAAATAGTTGCGGATACATGATTGCCAAAGCAATAGCCAAAACAATAAAAAGTCCTATTCCAATGAAAAAGAGTACAACTCCAATTTTGTATCGTTTATTTGTTTTTACCAGTTCGGTAACCGAATTGATTTTATTAATCTTATTTACCAGTTTTTGCAAGGCCATTTGATCTTTTACAATGTAATCATAGGCGCCATATTTCATACTATTGATGGCAATATCGATACTGTCCTGTCCTGACAGAAAAATAAATTCAACGCTTGGATTGCTTTTTTTTGCTTTAATAAGCACTTCGATACCGGTCATCCCTTCAAGTAAATAATCCTGAATAACGATGTCCGGATTTTTATCCATATTTTTTAAAGCTTCTTCTCCCGAAAGAAAAGATTCAACTTTTGTAAATTTATTCGTTTTTAGATAACTGACAACCAACTTGTTGTACATCTGATTATCTTCAACGACAAATATCAGAGGATTTTTTATGTCTGGCATACTGTAAATATATTTATTTATCGCAATCGTTTTCTTAAAAAAGCCTAATCATGCGGCGTTAAACACATAAACTCCTAAGGGATTTTCAGAGTAACCAAATTTAGAAAAAAAACTTATAATATCAAGAGTTACTTTTTTAAACGGTGGATATTTATTTTTGTTATCCGAATAGTTTAATTTTAACCGTTTTGAATAATAGTAATTCGATTGGTTTATTGAATTTTTGGATATTGAATATAAATTTAAATGAAGAAAAATGGTTCTTTCCATCGACATTGGCAACACCAACATTGTTTTCGGAATATCTGATCAGAATAATTGGATAAAGATTTGGCGAGTACAAACCGATTGGTCAAAAACAGCTGACGAATACGAAGTAATTTTCAGAACACTGTTTGCAGGGTCAGAAATACGCAAATCAGAAATCACTAAAACGATACTTAGCAGTGTAGTTCCGGGTCTGATCAGGCCTTTTAACGAAATGCTTTTACATATGCTTGGCCGTTCACCGGTTTTAGTGGAACCATCGATCTATGGGAAGTTGCCGATTGAAGTATTAAATCCGTTTGAAATAGGTGCCGATATTGTTGCTGATGCCACTGCTGCATTTGTGCGGTATGGCGGACCCTGTATGGTGATTGATTTTGGAACCGCACTTACCTTTACCACCATCAGTATTGAAGGCAAAATACTCGGAGTCGCCATTGCACCGGGATTACTTACCGCGTTAAAATCTCTTAAGGGAAATACGGCCCAGTTGCCCGATGTACAATTGGTTGAACCTCCTTCAGTTTTGGGTGAAAATACGATTCACGCCATTCAGTCGGGGGTGGTTTTTGGTTTTGCCGGATTGGTTGATTCAATCGTAAACCGGACCGAGACAGAACTTGGAGAAAAGCTAACTGTGATTGCTACTGGAGGCTTATCGTTCATTTTGCAAAACGTGTCTTCAAAAATTCAGATCATCGACGAAAACCTGACGCTGGATGGATTGAATTACATAGCCAATCAATTTTAATCCAGATTTTCATTCTTACGAAACTTTTCCAGATCCTTTGCTGAGTGACAACTACTGCAACTTACCGAATGAATATTATTCGGGCTATTAATACTTGCAAAAGTGGTGTTCATTTTGGTCACGTCCAATCCGCAATTCGAGAGTGCCGGATGACAGTTGATGCATAAATTACGGGCATCGTTGGAATGCGGTGCATGGCAGGCCAGACATGAAATACCTTCGTGGACTCCGGTTGGAGTGCGGTCATCTTGCGAGCCTGTCTGATGCATAAAGTTTGGCGAATGGCATTGTAAACAAAGTCTGGTGCCCGGATCATCGGAAACTTTGACCGGCTTGCCCTGGTCCACCATCGAAATTTTCATCAGCTTATCGGCCCTGATGTGGCGCTTATCAGCCCGGACATACCAACTAATGAATGAATTCCGTTTGGGCCTTTCATAAGAAATCTCTTCGGGAAGGTCATGTCGTCCGGCGACACCAAGCAATTCATTTTCAGCATGGATGCTATGACACGACAGGCAGGGGATTGTGGGTTCGACCGCTTTATCCATATCTGTTAACTTCCATATTCCGTCTGCCTTTTCGGGTTTCTGAAGCAATGTTTTGATGTCTACGTCGTAATACATTCCATGACATTTTAAACATGCCCAATAGGGAGCTTCTTCCTGATTGTGTTTTCCATTCATGAAAATATCGCCATAATTGGCTGAATGACCTCCTGAAATCCATTTGGCATATTCGGAGCTATGGCATTTGGCGCATCTATCCGAAAGTTCAAGCACTTGTTTTTCAGTCATCCTGATTTCTTCCGCTTGTCTCTTTTCGCCAAGATGTGTAAAAAGCATATTGGCTTTTTCTTTTAAGCTGTGAATACCGTTGCTCAGGGCTGTTCCATGGCAATCTGTACAACGCACATTCCGATGGGCTGAACCTTTCCATTCGTCAACCGAAGGACTTATTTCGTGGCAACTGGCGCAGGTTTTCTCCGGATTAGCCGAATTCCACTGCGCATAACCTCCAAACAGAAAAGTCAGACCAATAAAGGTGAACAGAAGAATGAATGCAGTATGTTTCAGGTTCATGCTAAATAAGTTTCAGGTTCCAAATTTCAAGTTCCGGGTTTGTCATTAATCGTCATTAAGTCATTTGTAGTCATTCATGGTAATGCGACGCGAAGCAAATGACAATCAATGACATCGTTATTTAAACTTCGTTCCGGAGAAGTTTTGAGCTATGTGTCCACCAACCCAATATCCCAGCGCCATGATTGTAAGGGCTGGGTTGAATCCGCCGCCATTCACCATGATGCTTCCATCGGCAACAAATAAATTGTCGATTTCGTGAACTTGTCCGTATTTATTTACAACCGATGTCTTTTTATCGTTTCCCATCCGGGCAGTTCCGTTTTGATGCTGCCCGCCACTTGGGCCACCTTGTCCACCAATGCTTTGCCAGGTTTGATAGGCTCCGGCTTCTTTTAATATTGCTTCAGCTTTCGATGATAAAAACTTGCAATGCTCATGATCGAGTGGATGGCGTTCGCCCGATAGCGAAGCAACGGGTATTCCCCAAAAATCTTTCACATCGGGATCGACCGTAACCCGGGAATCGAACATCGGTAATTCCTGAATTGGCCCAACCACCTGTGCAGTCCGGTGATACATGTCGCGTTGAAATTCTTTGTGTTCTTTTCCCCAGCGTTCGGAGCCCGGAGGACGAATATTGGTATATAAATAGGGTAACCTGTTAAATTCGTTGGCCAGCAATCCGCCGCCAATAATTCCCGGATTGTGATGGTTGAAATCGCACCAGGCCACAGTTGCCCCCGGCCCCGAGAAATCAAGGATATCGTAATCAAACAATCCGTATGCGCCGGTATAGGCGTGGCCTTGAAGATTTCGACCTACCCAGTCGAAATTGTTTCCGGCTCCGTTGGGAAACAGTTTTGATTTGGAATTGAGCAGTAAGCGGGCAGTTTCAATCGCTGCTCCGGAAACGATTACTACATCAGCTGTTTGTATTTGTGGTTGGTCGTTCTGGTCGAAATATTTCACACCGGTAGCTTTTCCCCGTTCGTCAATCATGATTTCAACTACTTTGCTCCCGGTTCGCAATTCGCAATTTCCGGATTGAATGGCGATGGGGATCACTGTATTTTGGGTTCCGTTTTTGGCATCAACCGGACAGGCAAATCCGCAACAGGTGCGGTTTCTGATACAGGCAGCGCGGTCATTATACTGAACTGAATTCCGGAGCATGGGAATTGGAAACGGATGCAGTCCCAACCGTTTGGATGCATCGTATAACACTTTGGCTTCCTGGTTATATTCAAAAGGAGGCATGGGCTGTTTTCTCTTTCGGGGCGGTGCAAACGGATTTTGAATATCGTCGCCCGAAACACCAATTTCCCATTCAGCTTTTTCATAGCAAGGTTCCAGTTCTTCGTAGGTTATTGGCCAATCATCAAGTGTCGAGCCTTCCACCGGGCCATAAACCGTTTTCAGTTTGAAATCCTCTTCCATGAATCGCCAGGCCATAGCGCCGTAACTCACTGTTCCGGAGCCAACACATGCCGCATTGTTGCTGTACCCACCCCTAATTGGAGTCACAATTTGTTTGCCTCCACCTTTGTAGGTGACTACACGTGGGTTTTTAATATGATCGGGACCAAATGGGGAACCCAATACTTCGGTGCGCTGCGAAATCAATTCATCGTTCGGATGTTCATCATAGTTTGGCCATTCGCCGCGTTCGAATAATACTACTGTAATTCCTTTGGTGGCCAGTTCTTTGGCGACAATTCCGCCACCAGCTCCGGCGCCTACCACAATTGTATTAACATGTTTATTTGCCATCGATATTAATTATTTGGAGGCTTTATGGCCGCCGAATCCCAAACTTCCGACACCTAATAAAAAGCCGAAAGAATACCAGCCACCATTGTTATTAACAGCCCAAACAGCAACGTCGTCGATGAACAGGCTACAGACAAATGAACCCGGTGCAATAAATCCATGCCATAAACCTCCAAAAAAGCCGTAAGTATGGCCTGTTTTACATGCTTCAACATTTTGGACGTCGGCACACGATGAAAAAATAAGTAATGCTAAAATCACAAAAAGGGATAGGTAGATCAACTTGTTTGTTTTCATAGTGAATAAAATTTTGGATTGAATTATGAATTACTGAGATATTTGGGTTTCTGTACACTTAATAAGGCGACTGAACACTAAGTTCTGTATCGGTTTTGACCAATCACAAGTGGATAGTCAATTCGAAGCATTTCAAAGCTCATATAATCTTTGTTTCCTCCATGAATGGGCGAACCGTAAAATCCCTGCATCGTATGAGAACGAACCAGGTTAAAAAAGTCGGAAGATTTTCCCTGAGGCCATTCGGTTTCTTTCAACTGGTTTAATTCCAGCATTTTTAAGAGCTTGGTTTGTTCATCAAAAATTAGTATTTCGAAGGTTTTCCCGTGCATCTTTTTACTGTATGCCTGAAGATTTTTGATGCCATTCCGGTAGGTCTCCTGGTCGTAATGAAATACTCCGGAAAGTTGACGGTCGATGTAATAAATTACTCCGGCATCTGTTGCCCCCGGCGACTGATCTTTTGGAATAATTTGCTCGCAAAAGGCAATGATACAAAGGGCTTCTTCAGGAGTAAAAAAACGATAAATACTGTTTTGTTTCAGACAGGAAGGAAATAATAAAACACTTCCGAATGCCAGACTGGCTGATTTGATGAAGTCCCTGCGGTTAGGTTTAGTCATGATGTGCAAGTATAACAGGTATAGTCGTTTAATTTAAGTTTTTAAATATACAAATTCAATTTTGCTTCTCTTTCTATTTTAATGCTTTTGTATTTGCAACAATGTCACATTAAAATTTATAAAAGAGAATCGTTGTTTCTCATTGATGATACATAACCGGGTTGGTGGGAAAAATAGCGATTTTTATTATTCAAGTATTCAAGAAGTATATTGAATACTTGAATAACTTTCATATATTCGCCGAATCATTTTAATACAATTCAAATGAAAGGTCGCGAATTTAAAGATGCCATGTATGATGGGCTTGCTAAAATGCTCAAAGCCATCTCAAATCCATCCCGTTTAGAAATCATTGAAATGCTCTCTCAAGGCGAAAAAAGCGTTGAAAGCATTGTGCAGACTACTAACCTGACCTTTGCCAATGCTTCACAGCACCTTCAGGTTTTGAAGAACAACAATATTGTAAAGGCTCGGAAGGAAAAGCAATACGTGTATTATTCGTTGATCAACGATGATTTTTTGTCGGTTTATCAGCACGTAATCCGTTATGGCTCGCAGGAAATAGCCGAACTGGAAAAAATTATGAACCGTCAGCGGGAAGATAATAATTCACAAAATGCTGTCAGTCTCGAGGATTTGGAGCAGATGATTGGAAACGAAAATGTTTTACTGCTCGATGTTCGCCCCGCAATTGAATTTGAATTCGGGCACATCACCGGGGCTATTTCAATTCCTATGAACGAATTGATTGCCAACCTGAAAGACATTGCCACAGACAAAGAGATTATCGCGTATTGCCGCGGACCATTTTGCGTTCTGGCCGATGAAGCCGTAAAACTCCTGAAAGAACAGGGATATCACGTCCGCAGGCTGGACGAAGGTTATCCTGAATGGAAAATCAAACAATTAGAAAACAGTTAAAAACATGAAATAACCACATAGGCACATAGGACTCATAGATATTATTTTTTCTATGTGAACTATGTGCCTATGTGGTTCAAAAATATACTTATGAAAACAATTATTATTTTGGGTGGTGGTGTTGGCGGAATTGTAACCGCTAATGAACTGAGCAACCATTTAAGTGGCGAGCACAAAATTATCCTGATCGAAAAGAATAGCGAACATACATTCGCCCCTTCGTATTTATGGCTGATGAATGGCGACCGCACGAAAAAACAAATAAGCGTGCCGCTCAAATCGCTCCTGAAAAAGAATATAGAAGTAATAAATGAAATTGTTAGTGAAATTATTCCGACTGAACAGAAAGTAAAAGCAGGCAAAAAAGAATATAGTTACGATTTTCTCGTAATCGCGCTTGGCGCCGATTTAGCACCGGAAAAAATTCAGGGTTGGGACGAAAGCATTCACACCTATTATACTTTTGAGGGCGCAGCAAAATTGCATGAAACGCTGACCAACTTTTCAGGAGGAAAGGTTGCACTCGTAATTGCATCGATGCCGTACAAATGTCCCGGCGCCCCGCACGAAGGTGCAATGCTTGTTGAAGATTTCCTCAAGTCAAAAGGAATTCGTGAGAAAGTTGAAATCAGCCTTTTTACCCCTGAAACACAACCGCTGCCTGTTGCCGGACCTGAACTTGGTAATGCAGTCAAAAGCATACTCGATAAGAAAGGGATTCGCTTCCATCCGTCGATGCAGTTTAATTCGGTTGACACCAAATCAAAACAGCTATTTTTCAACGGGAAAGATACGTATGAATATGATCTGCTCATTGTTATTCCACCTCACCAGGCTCCTCCGGTTATTCGCACATCAGGTTTGGCGAATGCAAACGGTTGGGTCGATGTGAACCCTGCCACGCTTCAAACAAAGTACGAAAATGTTTTTGCCATTGGCGATATTGCCTCCATCCCATTACCCGGCAGGTGGTTTCCGGATAAGCCAATGATGTTGCCCAAAGCCGGAGTTTTTGCCCACTTGCAGGCTGAAGTTGTGGCAAAAAACATTGCTAAGGAAATTCAGGGCGAAAAAGCGGATGAAAAATTTTGTGCCGATGGTTATTGTATGCTCGAAGCCGGAGAGGATTTGGCAGGATTTGCTTACGGCGATTTTTTCGGTGAACCGCATCCACAGGTTCATTTAAAACAGATTGGCAAAAAATGGCACATCGGGAAAGTGCTTTTTGAAAAGTGGTGGTTAAGTCCGGTCGGCTTAAAAAAAGCATTCTATAAAAATCTGCTCCAAACAGGTGGAAAGCTAATTGGCATTCCTGTTAAACTTTAAGTAAATTGTCCCTCAGTATAAAAAATATACACTACAAACGAATAATTTAGAAAATGCCGAAAGGGTTATGGGTTTCAGCCCAGTATGGGCGAAATATTGGTAGCCCAGGGCAAACGATCCCGAGAATCGGGAAGTGTCGCCCTGGGTACGATAGAACGAAAGAAAATCGTCCGCGTGAAAGCCTTTTTCAAGAAAGAAACCTTCTTTCGGACGAAATAGCATCGGCCTTAAAAAAGCAGTTACACAAAAGAGCATAAAATATGAAAATACCCATTTACCTTGATTACAATGCAACAACCCCCATCGACCCGGAGGTTGCGAAAGAAATGATCCCGTATATTGAATCGTTCTATGGAAATCCTTCCAGCTCCTATTCAGTCGGACGAAGCAATAAAGAAGCCGTTGAAAAAGCGCGGGCACAGGTTGCCCGATTGATCAATTGCCAGCCGGAAGAAATCTATTTTACCAGTTGCGCCACCGAATCGAATAACCTGGCTATTAAAGGGATTGCATGGGCAAACAGCGATAAAGGGCGGCACATTATTACTTCGGAAATCGAACATCCCGCAGTAACCGAGGTTTGCAAATACCTGAGTTCACAAGGATTCGAAATCACATCTCTTCCTGTCGATCAATATGGAAGAGTTGATCCAAAAGATGTTGAAAACGCGATCCGAAAAGATACAATCCTGATTACGATCATGCACGCCAACAACGAAGTTGGAACGATTCAGCCGATTCAGGAAATCGGGGCAATTGCCCGGCAAAACAATATTGTTTTTCATACCGATGCTTCTCAGTCAGTCGGGAAGATTGAAACGGATGTCGATAAACTGGGCGTTGACCTGCTGACCATAGCCGGACATAAATTGTATGCACCAAAAGGGATTGGCGCGTTGTACATCCGAAAGGGAACGCAAATCAAAAATCTGATGCACGGTGGCGGTCAGGAAAAAGGCATCCGTCCCGGAACAGAGAATGTTATTCATACCGTCGGATTGGGAAAAGCGTGCGAAGTGGCGATGCGCGATTTCAAACAGAACCGGCACAACATGCAGCTTTCGCGCGACAGGCTACTCGATGGCCTGGTTTCACAACTTGGCAATCAGGTTCATGTAAACGTCAATCTTGAAAATTGCTTGCCCAATACATTGAGCGTGGCTTTCGAAAATATCAGTGCGCACACGTTGGCTTCTTTCATCAGCAGCGATGTTTTGATTTCAACCGGTTCTGCTTGTCATTCCGGAGAAACAACCATTTCTTCTGTACTTCAGGCAATGAACCTTGATTTCAGGACTGCGGCTGCAACAGTCAGGATTTCAACCGGAAAACATACGACGAAGGAAGAAATTGATTTTGCCGTCGAAGCGATTGTTAATGCTATAAAAAAACTCACTCTATAAATTAAATCAACAATCAATGAAGAAACATTTTATTCTACTGGCGTTCATCGCATGTGCTTTTACATCCGGAACTTATGCCAAATCACCGACTCCGAATTCAAGTTCCAAAACATCCATCGGAATGGTTATTTACTCCAACGACACTGAAACGGTTTGGAATGCTTTGCGTCTGGCAAACTACTCTAAAAATCAAGGAGATACAGTAAGTATATTTTTGCTCGGAAAAGGTGTTGAACTGGATAGTATGGTAAAAACAGATAAAGACATGAAAGAGCAAGCCGACAAGTTTTTAAAGAACGGCGGGGTTATTCTGGGTTGTGGAACCTGTCTGCAAAGTCGCAAAAATAATGAACCGGAGGTATGCAAGTACTCTTCGTTGGCCGATCTGTATGCACTGATCCGGAAAAACAAAATTGTATTAACATTTTAAGAAACCATAGTATGAAAATCGGAATTATCCTTGAAACCAAAGAATTTGAGAAGGCATGGAATGCTTTCCGTTTTGCAGTAACAGCAAAAAAAACAGGACATGAAGTAAAATTATTTTTAATGGGCGAGGCCGTTGAATGCGAAGGGTTGATCCACGAAAAGTACAACGTTGACGAACAATTGAAGAAATTCGTTGAAATTGGTGGTGAAATTTTAGCTTGCGGCACTTGCTTGAAGTCTCGTCATTTGGACAGCACCGACGCCTGCCCCATTTCAACCATGGTTGATTGCGTAGAGTTGGTGGTTTGGGCCGATAAGACGGTTACGTTTTAAAATATCAACTCTTAAGATTGTATTCAAAGATTTGTATTTTTGTCTAAATTTTTCCTACCATGACAACACTAAGAGTAAGAATTGACAATCCGTCGGATGCGAAAGCCCTTGCAACCTTTCTCCGCTCTTTAGGGTATGTAAAATCCGTTTCGATAGATAAGCCCGTGAAACCCTTGTCAGGGGATGACTGGATTTTGCCGGGCCGCCGGGCAACCGAGCTGGAGATTGATAAACTCCTCGATGACATGGATAACGATGATAATACAGGCTTCACTACTGAACAAATGTTAGCCCACCTTGAAGAATGGAAAAAGAAATAAGCCTGATTTGGCAAACTCGTACCAATAATTCTATTGCTAAAATCTACCAATATATCGCGAAGAACAATCCACAAAATGCTGAAGCATTTATCCGGCGGATGTATGATTTTGGTCTAAGCCTGACTATTCTTCCAGAGAAATTTGCGCCTTGTCGTTTTGATAAATTTGCCCATCGTGGTTACCATTGTGCAGTTTTTGAAAAGAATTTTATTTTTCTGTTTAGGGTCAATGGAAACATACTTTATATCTGCAATATTATCCGAACTTCCCGCTTAAACTAGCAATTCTTCCGCGAAAAAATGAAATGAATAATATTAACCTTCAACAAAAATCCGTAATAAAAACAATTGATTATGATTTTTGGGTTACAGGGGAACTTTGGAATGTGGTGGTTTGGGGAAATAAAACGGTTACTTTTTAAATACATCAAATTATGGAAAACATGGTAGAAATGGTGATGCACCAAACGAAAAGTAATCTCACTGCAGAACAAATAGCCGGACAGGTTGAGGCTGCATGTAATAAATATAATCTGGCATTGCTCCAAACGTACATCTACCACGAAATAGTTGAATCGAAAGGCTTTCCCATTCAACGGAAGGTATTCATCTACAACATTTGTCAGGCAAAAACAGCATCGATGATGCTCACAACAAATCCAGAGTTTTCAACATTCATGCCTTGCACCTTAGCAGTGTATGATGCCACCGACAAAACGGTTCTTTCGACAATGAATATGGGAATGATGCTGGAAGCTGTTAAATCGAATGAAGAATTGTATAATCAGGCATCAAACCTGTTTAAGTCATTCAAACAAATGATGGAGGAGCTGGCAACCGGGAAATAAGGTGAATCATTTGGCGGTACTTGATCCAAATAGTTGAAACGCCCTATTTAAAACAAAATAAAGGCTGAACAGAATGAACTGTTCAGCCTTTATTATTTCCGATTGAATCACAGAACGATTAAAACCGGTAAGCTAAAGTTAGGAATCCCATATGGGCTTTGTAGTCTGGAGCAAGATAATTGCCCATAGTAAGTAAACGGTTACCCTGGCGGTTGTCTCGCGAAGTATCGCGTAGAAAATACTCGCTGCCAACTTGCTCAACCCAGGGGCTTTCTGCTCCTTGAGACCAATCCTGAATTGAATATTGATCGTAGCTATACTGTAATCCAACTATCAGATTTTTCAAAACATTATATTCTAAAGAAATATTGAAAATGTATTGATTGTACTTTCTCTCTTCAGGGTCATTAAATCCAAACTGGAAAGTTTCCCATGGCTGACCAATAAACGCGGCATCGGAGCCATAACCGCTGTAATCCATTTCAACGCTGGCTAAGGAAACACTAAAATCAGATTCCATACGCAGTTTGCCGGGAATAAATTCATGATTCAGACCCATACCAAAAGAACTGGTAACCTCATCAGTAATCGTATTGAAAATGCGATTGGGATCTGACCATGGCCCTAACTGATTGGCAGGTTGAATTGCGGCACTAGTTGGCTGGTTACGTGCTGTCTCATTGAAATAAATCCCGCGATGGTCGTAATTGGCAAATTCCCGGTCGGCAAACAGTGACAGTGTCCATTTATCGTTTGGCATAAATTGAATATTTACCGTCACATTCTGCCTATTGTCATCAAGTAATCCTAATTGTTGACCGGGTGTAAGAACGCTGGCATCACTTGGTTTAGGCAATGGGACATTGGTGTTTGCCAGTGGCGCAATCGGTTGAACGTTTGAGTTGTAATCGGTATTGTTAAAACGATAGGATGCGCTCAAATCCAGTTTGTCAAAGGCGATGTAAGTGGCAGCAAACTTAAATTCATTACGTTTCCGGTCAGATACATCATATTTGCGAAGATCAGGATGGTTCGCAAACAGGTATTGAGGATTATCAGGATCAGCCTTTGCATGCTCAAAATCATACCAATAACTTTGGCTGGTGACATTGGAGTTGTAATCCTTCCCATTTCGATCACCATAAAGATAGCTGGCTGTTAAAGAAAGGCGTTGAGTTGGTTTTGACCGCAGGCTTGCTTCCAAAATGTTTTCATCAGTATCGGATTCACGGAAATCCCGGGTGATATTTTCTTTTGCAATTTTCACTCCAAGATTGGTGTGACAGAAAGGCAAATAGTGTTTCAGGTCAATTCCAAATTTTTGTTTTCCATAGGCATAGGCAAGATTATACCGCTCGTTTAAGTCGCTCACAGTTCCGTTTGTATTGGCAGCATCCTGGGTTACATACCTCCATTCATCGGTAGGTGTATTGTTATCAAGCTTGTAATAGCGCATATAAGCCCTGACATTTAGCCTCTTAATGGGATTTATGGTGTATTCCATTTCAAAACGGATAGTGCTCATATTTGCTTCAGCACTTAGGCGTGGAAGTTTACTCACATCGTTCCAGTTCTTACCATCACCTACACCGGCCAGAAGGTCACCGCCAAGAGTACTGTAGCTATAAGGCAGCAATTCCTGATTTTGTTTCATGCTTCCTAATGCTACGGTAGCATTAAAACGGCTGTCGAGTGGCAAATCAATGCCTGCAGAAAACGAAATGCTGTTTGAAAAATTGTCGGGAGCAAGTGCACGTTGCCCAAAGTTCGAAACATTCCGTGCCGTTCCTGCTACCGTAGCAATATAGTCTTTACCGGCATCCGGAGCAAAAAATAAATTTTGCCAGCGTGATGATGATATTTTGTTGGTGAAATTAGAAAAGAGGTAATCCAACTTAAGCTGGTAGAATTTCCTGTTAAAATTAGCATTCGCGTGAATTTCGCTGACATTGTATTTTACAGGGTCAGGTATTTGAACGTTGAGCGTACGAGGCGGCCTGTCTCCAATGGTTCCATTTGTATAACGGGTACCATTTTTTTGCTCATTCATAAAATTGACGCCAATTTTTAACCCCCTGTAATTTGGCAGATTTAAAGCTACCGATGTCCGGTCACGTTGGGTTCCAAGTTTAACCGGCAACAGCAAAGGTGAACTCATGTATTTGGCCAGAATGTTATCGTTTATGGCCATTTGTCCGTTGGTAGGTACAAGCGAAGGTGTACCGGTAGCATCATTTCCGTCCTTTGTTATGCCTGAAAGTGCCGATAATGTGTAAAGTCCGTTGCCGCCATCGAGATAGGGTGTCATCGCCTTATTACTGATCTGATGCGGAGTACCGCTGTAATTGACCACCAAATTCCAGCGGCTTTTTACATTGCCCATGCGAAAGAGAATATCCTGATCCTTCCGAAGTACTTTATTTCCTTCGACATCTAAAAACAAACCGTTTTTCTGATTAAAAAGATTGAAATTTAAGTTGTGCAAATAGAATCCATCCCGCAGATCACGATATTCGTTGAACTTACTTGAATTGTTATCTATATTGATTATACTGACTCCTGGAGTAACCCCTGCTGATACACGGGTAGAATCCTGCGCTAATGCATTAAGATTAAATGCTATAAAAATAAGAACTGGTACTAAGTATATTGATTTTTTCATTTTTATCTCCTCCTTAATTACCTTGTTAGTTTTGTACCTGAAGGGTGATTGGAACCATGTACGCTTATGTGACAATTAACGCAGCCATTACCGTTTGGTGTACTTACCCTGTTATAACGGTATTCATTGACATGCCCGCCATACTGGTGGCAACTTATACACAAGGTAGCGCTTTGTGTAACGAGCAAACTTTTATTATTTGTGCCATGAGGGTCGTGACAAGTCATACAGTTTTCACGGGCAGGAGCATGTTCCCAAAGGAAAGGTCCACGTTTTTCCTGATGGCAACTGTAGCAAGTCTCGTTCACGTTGCCTTTCACCAGCATTCCGCTTCCGGGAGCGCCGTGTGGATTATGACAAGAAGAGCAATCAACTTTACCTTCCTTAACCGGATGGCGTGAATTTCTGCTCATTTTGGCCGCAACATCTTTATGGCAACTCGAACAGAGTTCCAATTGATTCGTTTTTGCCAACAAAGCAGACTGTGACCGTTTTTCCATTATTGTATGGCAGGATACGCAACCGACTTCGGCTGTTTTGTGCAAACTGGTTTTCCAATGCATACGCTCGCCTCCCTGATGGCATTGCATACACACCGCGGTGTATTGTTCCACCGAAAACTTTAGGCTTTCGTCGGGTTCCTCTGCATGTTTGCTTCGCGGGCCATGACATGATTCGCAATTGGCAGCTTCCAACGAACCTTTGGGATTTAGCCCAAACGCGCGTCCATGTGCTGTTTCCATGTATTTCCCATGAACATCATCATGGCATTCTAAACATGTTTTCGTGTTTCCCACGAAATTTGCATCTTTAAACGCATCATTCAGTTTTACCCAATCAAGTTCTCCGTGATCAGATTTCACTTGCCCTCGTGAGGGAATGCTTAGAAGCATCGATATAAATAAAAGACTTAAAACGATGATGTAACTGGATTTACGTTTCATTTGTGATATTTTTTGATAAACGATTTGATGACTATCTTTGCCAGATTAAACTTTGATGATTTTTCTTAGTCTCATCGAAACGACAAAAATAGAATAGTTAATAAAAGTTAACCAATCTTACTTCCTGATATTTATTCGATGTTGAATTGATTTAAAATAGGTTGAAATATGGAAAACAAGCAAATCGATACAAAAAACAAACTGGATGATGGGTTGTCCTTCAAGATTTCTAGGTTCAAAGAACAGATCAAGAAAACCAAACCACACAAGCACGACGAATATTACGAACTGATATTCCTTAGTGAAGGCGAAGGTTTTCACTGCATCGAATCGGAAAAATTTCTGGTTACTGCTCCTGAATTTTACTTTCTTAAACCGGGTCAGTTACATTTTTGGCAGTTCACCTCCATTCCCAAAGGCTTTGTGATCCTGTTTAAAGAGGCTGAATTTGATGCGCTAAAAGAGAATGATTTACTGGAATTGTATCACCAGTTGACAAAGACTACCCGGATTGAATTAAAGGTTGAACAATTTCCGGGAATACTCCTGAATGAGATTTTGAATGAATACAACTGGAATGCCAGCTACTCCCAACCAATTATTCACGGCTTGCTAAAAGCCTTGCTGGGTAAATTACTTCAGATATCCGAAGATCAGCCTCATCAATCAGGTTTGCCTCAATCTACTTACGATAAGTTTCACCAGCTTTTGGTGAAAGAATGTCCACGGTTACACAAAGTAAACCAGTTTGCCGATCTGCTGAACACAACTCCACAAAACCTGAACGCCGTTTGCCGCAAACAAACCAACCGCAGCGCCAGCGAAATCATCACGGCGCAAATTCTGATTGAAGCCAAACGCTACATTTTGCATACAGACAATACGGTGAATGAAATTGCCGAAATCCTGTCATTTTCCGACACTTCCAATTTCGTAAAGTTCTTCAGGAAAGCAGAAGGACTGACCCCCATCCAGTTTCGGGAGAAACATTTTCAATAATACCATTTTAACAGTTTATTTGACCATTGCTGTGTTGGCTAAACCATTTACTTTTATAACAATCAAACTAAATGGAAATGAAGACAATTATTCAAATGTTTTGCCTGTCGACGATTGTAATTCTGTTTGCATGCAACAGCCGGGACGAAAATAAAGCATCAGGGACTGATGGATGGTTAAAGGGAGATGAGAGCCAGAAACTCGAAACCATTGCCAAACATCTGCGGGGTTTCGATATGGCCATGGTTGAAACAGGCTATCGATACCAGAAATTGTACTGGGCCGGAAAGGACGAAAACTGGGAATACGCCGCCTATCAGGCTGAAAAAATAAAAGTTGCCATTGAAAACGGTTTGGAGAGAAGGCCTAAAAGGGACGAATCGGCGCAAAACTTTTTAAAAGTTGCTTTGCCCGAAATGGACAGCGCCATTGCAAAAAGGGATACTATACAATTTAAACAGGCATTTGAGGCGCTTACTGCAAATTGTTTGGCTTGCCATGCGCTGGAAAAAGTTGCTTATGTAACTGTTAAAACTCCGGTTGAGCGACAATCCCCGGTCAGAAAATAAGAATCACTAAAATATGGAAATCATTATTATTGCAGTTGCTGCCTTTATAACTGCCATTCTCACTTTTTTTTCCGGATTCGGGCTTGGAACTATCTTAGCCCCTGTGTTTGCAATCTTTTTTCCCATCGACGTTGCAATAGCATTAACAGGTGTTGTACATTTCTCGAACAACCTGTTTAAAATTGCTTTAGTGGGTAAAAACACCGACAAAACCGTGTTGTTACGATTTGGGATTCCGGCAATTGTAGCTTCGTTTTTAGGGGCATGGTTGCTTCTTAAAATTACCGTATTACCAACATTGCATCAATATCAGTTGTGGGGAAAGGAATTTGAGATTACACCTGTAAAACTAATCATCGCCTTGCTGTTAATCACCTTTTCAATACTTGAAATTTCGCCATCGTTTCAAAAAGTGCAATTCAGTAAAGATAAATTGATGTTGGGAGGTGTGTTAAGTGGTTTCTTTGGAGGTTTATCCGGAATACAAGGGGCAATCCGTAGCGCATTCCTGATAAAAAGTGGTTTAAGCAAGGAAGCATATATTGCTACCGGAGTGGTGATTGCCTGTTTGGTCGATTTTACCCGGCTATCGGTTTATGCCTCGCGGTTTACGGCGGCCAACCTGCACGATAACCTGACTTTGCTAATTTCAGCAACATTGGCTGCCATTGCAGGCGCTTTAATTGGCAGCAAATTGCTCAAAAAGGTCACCCTGCGCTTTATTCAACTTGTAGTGGCCGTAATGCTTATTCTTATTTCTTTTGCTCTGGGTTTGGGAATCATTTAAAACCTTAATTGTAAAGCCTTTAACCATGAACCATATCAACAACCTGCTTGCCAAATGGTATTTTCCCGTTTCATTGAAATACATTTCATTAATTGCTTACATCATTTTAATCGTTGTGGGATTGACAGCCTACTCAACCGATGCCGCTTTTCTTAACCAGTTGCGTAATACAAATCTTGGCAACCTGATTGTGTGGTCGTATTGGTGGCCGGCCATCGTGATCGGGGCAATCTTTTTCGGGCGGGTTTGGTGCATGGTTTGCCCCGTAGAGATCATCACAACTTTCTTCGCTAAAATCGGATTAAAGCAAAAACGTCCGGCATGGTTGCTGTCCGGATGGGCAATTACTGTGTTCTACATCATTATTCTTTTTGTTGGTATTCAGGGCTTTGCTATACATCGTAACCCATTCTTTATGGCTATTTATCTTTTAGCTATTGTTGGTGTTTCAATACTTGTTGGAAGTATTTACGAAAAGAATACTTTTTGCCGCTATGTTTGCCCGGTTGGTTATTTGTTGGGCTTGTATTCAAGACTTTCGTTCTTCGGTTACCGGGTTAAAAACAAAAGTGTTTGCGATACCTGTAAGGACAAATCCTGCGTACACAAAAAGTATCAATACAATTTAAACTTTAAGAGTTGTGGGGTCGACTTATATCCAGCCAATATTACCGATAATTCTGAATGTATCTTATGTGCAGGCTGCCTGAAAACATGCAGTAAATATCAATCGGAACCCAATGCCAACAGGCCCAATCCACAGTTTACCTATATTGGTTTTGCCAATGATTTGTTCAGGCTGAAACCGTTACAAATGGCTGAAATGGTCTTTGTGGTGGTGGTTTCCGGATTTGTTATTTCTGAAATTTGGTCGGAATGGACTGTAACGAATAAGCTTCTGGCCTACTTTCCCGACATGATCATTAAGCCACTGGCTTTGAACAACAAGTTACTGATTGGCTTCATCAAAGGTTCTGTAATTTTCACTATAATTCCACTGATTATTTGGCTTTTGCCTTTTTTAATTTCCAGATTAACCGGAGCAACCCTAAAAATTAAAGATTACTTTCTGAATTATGGGATAGCATTTGTTCCAATCATTGCCGCCGCACATCTCGACAAAGCTATTTTAAAGTCAACCTCACGAATACCGTATTTCGAACATCTTTTCGATGATGTTTCGGGCGTTTCAACTGCTCAAAAAATTATTGACGGACAGATCGTTATACGTCAAATACCTTTTTGGGTCAATTTCATTGTATCAATTCTTTTGGCTGCGGTTATTGTTGCCGGGGTTTGGTTAAGCATAATGGTTGTGAAGCGACTAAATCAAAAGCAAAATCTTGAAAAAACAGGAAACCCACATTATCTGATTCCTATTCTTTATGGTAGTATTTTTCTGATTATGATACTGGCTTGGAGATGGAGTTTATAAATTGTGTAGAGTTGGTAGTTTGGGCGGATAAAACGCTTACATTTTAAAACAATTGAATACCCACAATGTTGTCGTATTGATAAATCGAACAAAATACATGCAATGGAAGTCTTAAAATCAATATCAATATTTATTTTGGCCGGCTTTTGCGAAATAGGCGGCGGTTATTTGGTTTGGCTCTGGCTAAAAGAAGATAAACCCATTTGGGTTGGAGTTCTGGGTGGTTTAATCCTTGCCCTTTATGGCGTTGTAGCCACGTTGCAGACTTCGAATTTTGCCAGGGTGTATGCAACTTACGGTGGAGTTTTCATCGTTATGTCTTTGCTGTGGGCTTATAAGTTCGATCATTATTCGCCCGACAAATACGATATCATTGGAGCGCTGGTTGCCCTGTTGGGTGTCGCCATTATTTACTATGCGCCCCGACAATAACTAATTTTGATGACAGTAGAACAAAAATTAGTATGCAAAAGGAAATTCAACTAAATTCGACTATTACCTGCCCGGCCTGCGGATTTACTTAAGTATCAACAATACCTGATCTTGCCACGCCATCAGGGTGTACGACAAAATTCCCTTTTTGAAAAATTAACCACGAAGTGGTTGAATGTGAATAGCCCTGAGTGAAACTCAGGGGGTACGGGAAGGATAGTTTTTGCAACCCTGCGAAGGGTTGAATTTGTTCATTTCTGAAATTCAACCCCTTGCAGGGTTGTTGTTCATTATCGCTATTTTACCCCGGATTTCATCCGGGGCTATTCACATTAAATCCCTTCAGGATTTCAAAAAAATTGATAACTGAAAAACTGAAATTATCCATTTGGGAATTTTGTCGTACACCACGCCATCACCTTAATAAACAGGGATTGAATTTGTTCTTTATCTTTGCTCTGTTAACAAAAAAAGCAAATGGTGTTTTCAACTGAAATACTTTCTGTATTAACCCAAATAATCATCTACGCCGGAATCTTGCAGGGATTCTATTCCGCTATGGTTTTAACCCATACAAAGCTGCGAAACCCTGCCAATAATTATTTGGCTATTCTATTGATTGTCCTTAGTTTCAGCATTCTGCACTCGACTTTTATTATCCCTTATTTTCACCGTTTTCATCAAACGTCGTTTCGTATTCAGGAGCCATTTATCATGTTGGTAATCCCGTTTATCTGGCTCTATGTGAAAAAACTGAACGAACCCCAATTTCATTTCCGCAAGAAACACCTGCTGCATTTCGTTCCATTTGTTATTGTCATGTTGTTCAGTCTTACTTTTGTGATGCACCGCTTAGAAGTCGATAACAACGGATTGTTTTATTCGCACACCCTTGTCCTGAACGTTGTTTTATATATCGCGGCCTTTTGCCAATACACGTTTTACCTGGTTTATATGTTGCGCCTTATCCGGAATTTTAAAATCAAAGCGCTCAACGAACTTTCAAATACCGAATACATCGACCCTACATGGCTACGGATTTTTCTTCTCACATTTCTTGCCGTGTTCCTTTTACTTATTGTAATGATGGTAATTGCCATACACAAGCTCAATGCAAATTATTTCAATACGATTGTATCGGTAGTTTTTGCCCTTGTGATTTATATTTTGGGTTATAAAGGGTTGTTTCAGCAAACCATATTGCCAATAAACACTGAAATTCAGGAAAAAAAAGCAACTCCTGAAATAAAAGTTGACGAACAACTTTTAAACAAGCTACTCGACTTCATGATCGTGCAAAAACCATGGCACGACCCGGAGCTCACGTTAACATCGCTTGCCAGTCGGGTTGACATAAGCCGAAACCTGCTTTCTGAACTTATCAATTCGGGCACGGGTGGCAACTTTTACGATTTCGTTAACAAGTACAGGGTTGATGAAATTAAGCAACTCATGGTTAGCCCTAAATACAAAGACTTCACCATACTGGCCATTGCCTTTGAGGCCGGCTTCCCTTCCAAATCAACTTTCAACAGTATTTTCAAGAAATTTACAGGTCTTACTCCGTCGGAGTACCGAAACAGGCTTTTGTAAAACACTGGTAATCTTGAAATAAAAAAAACTTGTTGTCCGAACGGATACCTCCGGACGACCGGCATGAGTTTGCGCCATACGTTTGCTTCATCAATTTTAAAATTCAAAAAGTATGAAGCACGTATTTTTATCAATGATGGTTTTATTTTCCCTTTCGGCATTCGCGCAAACCTATACCATAAGCGGGTATGCAACCGACATTGCCAATGGAGAAAGTCTGATTGGGGTTAGCATTTTGGCAGTAGGCTCCAACAAAGGCGTTGTTACCAATAATTATGGTTTCTATTCCCTGAGTTTACCTTCAGGCAATTATCAAGTTGTGGCTTCTTATATAGGTTACGAACCGCTTGACACGCTATTAAACCTGAGAGGCAACCTTTCCCTCAATGTGACATTGCATGAGAAAATCCGGGAACTCGACGAAGTTGTGGTAACAGCCAACAACGACAGGGAGAAAGTCAGTAAAACAGGAATGGGTGTCGAAACCCTGACGATGAAAAGTATTTCGAACCTGCCGGTGGTGTTTGGCGAGAGCGATGTATTAAAAATTATACAGCTTATGCCCGGTGTACAATCGGCCAGCGAGGGCAGTTCAGGTTTTAATGTCAGGGGTGGCAATTACGACCAAAACCTTTTGTTGCTCGACGAAGCCGTAGTTTACAACCCCGGGCATATCTTCAGTTTCGTATCCGTTTTTAACGACGATGCCATCAATTCCCTGACTTTGTACAAAGGTACAATGCCTGCCGAATATGGTGGACGGGCATCTTCAGTCCTCGATATTTCAATGAAAGAAGGGAACAGCAAAACTTTTGGCGGAAAAGGTTCTGTTGGTCTTATTGCTTCGAAACTTACGCTGGAAGGGCCAATTATTAAAGACAAATGTTCGTTCCTGATTTCGGCACGCCGTTCGACTATCGACCTCATTGCAAAACCCATGATGAATATGCACGGAGGTTCGATGAAAAATGACAATTACTATTTCTACGACCTCAACGCCAAGGTGAATTATCGGTTTTCCGACAAAGACCGCCTGTTTTTCAGCAATTATTATGGTCGCGACGTGTTTGTTTTCGGAACAGACGACAACCGGTTTAAGTTCGACATTCCCTGGGGCAACCTCACTTCAACCCTTCGCTGGAACCACCTTTTTTCTGACAAGCTGTTTATGAACGTTTCGCTTATACACAACAGTTTTTCACGCGATGTGACCACTACCCAGGATGGTTTTGCACAAACGAAAAACTCTGAAATATCGGACCAGTCGCTGAAAGCTGATTTAACATGGTTTACTTCATTCAATCATCGGATTAAAACCGGCGGGCAAATAATAAACCACCTTTTTACTACTGATAACGATAATACCATTGAAAAACGCCGTGGCGCCGAACTTAGCGCGTTCGTTCTCGATGAATTTGATTTGGGCAACGACTGGCGGTTTAATCTCGGGGTACGTTTCAACCAGTTTAATTTCATGGGACCGTACGATGATTACAGCTACAACGCGAACAAAGAGCCGGTTCAGCTAATCAAAAGCTATGACGATTTTGAAACGGTGAAAACCTATCGGAACATCGAGCCACGGGCAAGTGTAAGGTACATGCTGAATAATAAGTCTTCGATTAAAATAGCTTACACACAAAACAGCCAGTTTGTGCACCTTATCTCCAATTCGGGTTCAGCTATGCCGCTCGATTTCTGGGTTTCAAGTTCTAAATTGGTAAAACCACAGTTGTCCAACCAGTTCTCAATTGGTTATTCGCTGAACTTCAATAAAGACATGTTGCTTTTTACAGCCGAAGCGTATGGCAAAAGCATGGAAAACCTGATTGAGTTTGGCGATGACTTTGTGCCCTCATACACCAACAATTCGGAACTTGATTATGTGTATGGCAGTGGCACATCGCACGGGTTCGAACTCATGCTAAAGAAAAATACAGGAAAACTACAGGGCTGGATCGGCTATACGATGAGCAACACCAACCGCAACTTCGATGACTTGAACAATGGCAAAGAATTTCCGGCAAATACCGATATTAAAAATGACCTGTCCGTGGTGGCCACCTATGCCTTGAATAACCATTGGACATTTGGAATGGATTTCGCTTTCAAATCGGGCAAACCCTTTACAGTTCCCACATCGCGCTATTACATGGACGGCGAATTGGTTGACCAATATGCTGAGCGGAACAACGTCAGGTTGCCTGCCTATAACCGGCTCGATATTTCGGCAACCTATCAGCCTACGCCAAAACATAAAAAGTTCAGGAGCGAATGGGTATTTGCTGTTTACAACGTGTATAACCGAATGAACCCAACGTTTGTATATTTCGATAATCAGGGAACAACCCGTGAGAATGATTTTGTTACCAAAACCAAATCGGTCACCCTGTTGCCCATTTTGCCTTCCATTTCCTACAAGTTTAGTTTCTAATCAAATATAAATACCGAATATCATGAAACACATATTATTAACAGCAATAGCATTAATCGCCATCCTTAGTTCGTGCGAAAAGGAAATAACCATGAATATGCCTTCCTTCACACCATCGGTGGTTGTTGAAGGGTTTATTGCAAACAGCATGAACCCGGTGGTTATCCTTACCAATAATGTTGAGTACGTTTCGAAAGCCGGACAAGACCTTTATGAAAAGAGTTTTATACACCATGCGCTTATTACAGTTGATACACAAGGCGGTATAACCGATACCTTAACCGAGATAAGCAAAACCGACCCGAAAACAGGGATTAAATCATCGTATTACACTTCAGCAAAAACAATTGGCGAAATTGGTAAAAGTTATACGCTGAAGGTTGCAACCGGGGGGAAGGCTTACTCAGCGGTTGCAACCATTCCCGAACCTGTTAAAATTCAGGAAATATGGTACACAAACCATCCTGATGCCGCGAACGACAACTTTAAAACCGTTTGGGTTAAGATACTCGACCCTCTGGGTATTAATTACTATCGTTACACTTCGGAAGTAAACCGGCAGCATGGCACGCAACCCGAAATTTCAACGGTGAGTGATCAAGCGTTTAATGGCAAGGAATACACGAAAGCCATTGACAGCGGGCAGGCCAACGAGGAACAAGACATGCACGGAGGTGTTTCAGGTTATTTCGCAATTGGCGATACGGTTACCGTAAAATGGGCAAATGCCGAAAAATCGTATTACGATGTTTGGGCAACCATCGACTTTAAACGTTCGCAAAACCAAAACCCCTTCATGAATCCTACACGCATTGTCAGCAATATTAAAGGATGCCTGGGATATTGGAGCGGTTTGGGAGTGGATGCAAAAAGCATTATTTTAAAATAAAGAGATATGAAAAAGCATTTAAAAAATCACAAACATATCTGGATGGTATCATCCGCTGTCCTAATACTGGCGGTGTTAGTTGTAATCCTGATGCCCCAAAACAAAAACTATTCAATGATTTTTATCGGAATAGCCGGAGGGCATTTAATTGTAGCCCTTATTGCAATATTCACAGGTTGGGTACTAATTCCTGAAAAGCTTTTACAAAAAGTGTGGAATAGAAAAACAATCGAAGGTTACGATTTCGGCTGGTCGCCCAAATGGATTTACGGGTTCCTGGTTGCGGCGGTAGTGGTTTTTCTGCTGGCAGTACACGTTTATATCGCGTTCAACGGGTCGCCGGTGATCCAATTTCTGGCTTATACCCTCTTGCTTTTACTGGCCATAAATCTTTATATAGGGAATGTAATAATCGGAAATTCAGACCGCACCTCCCGGATAACCTTGCCAATGGTCGATCTTTTGCCAACCGGAAGTGGCAACGTTCTTGACGCGGGTTGCGGGGCTGGCCGCACAACCATTGCATTGGTACAGGCGATGCCAGCCATAAAAATTACCTCTTTTGATAAATTCGATGCAGGTTATATTGATGAGGGCGGCATTAATTTATTCAAACGGAACATTAAACTGGCGGGTATTGAAGAAAGGGTTACGGTTGAAACGGGCGATATTACCGAAACCTCATTTGATAACGACCAATTCGATGCCATTGTCAGTTCATTTATGATCGACCATTTGCGGACCGGAAAAAGACAAGCCCTGCGGGAGTCCTTTCGGATTTTAAAACCGGGCGGCCGGTTTCTGCTAATTATTGTCGTGCGCGGCTATACGGCCTTTGGCATAGCAAGTTTTCTAAGTTTGTTCATTACATCAGGGAAAACATGGAAAAAGTGGATTGAACAAACCGGATTTAGAATGGTTTGTGATGGAAAGATAAACGAAGGCGCTTACTTTTGTTTCGAGAAACCTTTCAATAGCAAATAATGGAACCAACCCAACATACACACCATCACGAGCAACGTACCAAACAGGTAGTTTTTATTACTGCCATTACCATGGTTGTGGAAATTACTTTCGGCTTGACTACAAAATCAATGGCATTATTGGCCGATGGCATTCACATGGGTTCGCATGTACTTGCAATCGGGTTAAGTTGGATAGCTTATATTATTGTAAGAAGGGTTTCGACAAGCGAAAAATTCAAGGGCAATTCCGGCAAAATCCTGTCCCTTTCAGGTTACAGCAGTGGGTTGATGCTGCTTATATTTGCCATCGTTATACTTGTCGAAGCTTTTGAAAGGATGTACAATCCGGTAGAGATACACTACAAAGAAGCGATCAGTATTGCTATAATCGGCCTTGCGGTTAATGTGGCAAGCGCGTTCCTATTGCGTCATGACCATGAGCATTCCGACGACAATATCCGGGCGGCGTATCTTCATGTTATTGCCGACGCCCTAACAAGTGTTTCCGCAATACTTGGCCTGACTGCGGCTATGATTTGGAATATTGCATACATTGATGCCCTTGCTGCAATTCTCAGCTCATTTGTAATTATTAAGTGGTCGGTGGGCCTGTTAAAAGATTCAGGAAAAGCATTATTGGACATGTGAAATAAATTTCAAAGCCGTATCTTAATTCCTCCGTTTACCACAAATCCATCAACCGGGGCATAAATATCCCTAAAAACCGGATTGGAAACCGAACCGGTATAAATACTGCCAAATTTGGTTTGCCGGGTATCAAACAGGTTTTCGAAATTAACAAATACCGAAAAATGTTCCCATAGTTTTTCAACCATCAGCCCGCAAATCCAATAGGTTTGACCGGTACTACCATCATTCAGTTTTTGCTTGCTGTAATAGTAAGCTTCCAGTCCAACTTTTAGTTTTTCTTCGAGTTCATACATCAAAACATTGTTTAGCCGGTGTTTGGCAACCAACGGGAATGCAGTTAATACTCCATTCATTTGCTGGTTTACATCGGCCAGCGTATAGCCGACAAAAAGCTTAAAATCGCTGTACGTCAGCTTCGCATTGAGTTCAATTCCTTTCGTATCAATATAACCTTCGGGTTGCAGAAATTCATAATTTTCCAGATCAGATTGGGTCAAAACCAGGGGTTTCAGAATTCGGGTATAGAAAAAAAGCGTGTTCATGCTGAACGACATTTCAGGAGTAATTGAGGTATGGTAATTGAAATCGAGGTTTCCGCCAACCGACTGTTCGGCTTTGGTGTTTTCAGGATCAACCGGCAAAACATTCCTGAATTGGAGACGCTCTGCATCTTCGGTAAAAACAGTCGGCGTTTTGTAGCCCAGTCCGCCTCCGAGTCTCGCCGAAAGGCTTGAATTAAACTTGAAAAGAGCAGCTAACCTGGGAAGCAAAAAGAATCCGTATTCATTCTGATAATCGCCACGGACACCGGTTTCAAGGGAAAACAAATCAGAAGCTGTCCATGAATTTTGCACAAATGCGCCGAAAGTGGTATGGTTGTAATCGACCACACTGGCCGTATTCGTCTTATCCTGAGCGAAACGCTCGGTCCATAAATTCAGGCCGGCTATCCATTCCTGATTTTTTAGTTTAATCGCATAAGTGGCTTCGGTAAATGATGAAAACTGTATTCCTGAAAATACAAAATCAGGTATTTCGATTTTTCGGTCGTAATAACTAAAACTGTTTTTTAGCCTGAAAACAACACTGTCGGTCAACTGATGGTCAATACCAAACTGGGTACTGAAGCGGTTGGTCCGATTCTTTTCGAAATACGAATGAATAGCATCGCCCTTTCCTTCAATGTATTGCATGTCCCCACCAGTGCGGTTCTCAATGGTGCTGTTAAATCCCATATTTAGAGTTGTCTTCGGACTCGCATAAACAAATAGCTTCGGATTTAGCGTTACCCGTCGGTATTTGGGTATCGCCGTAAAACCAATGTCAGCCGGATCGTAAGGATTTCCTGAATTGTACGACGCAAAAACTGTTGCCCCTGTTTTCTCCATTTTTTGGGCATAAAACCCGCTGAGGTCCAATCCGACAGCCGAAGTTCCATTCAGCAGGAAGTTCAGTTCCCGTTCTTCTTTGGGCATTCGCGAAACAAGGTTTACCAAACCGGCAATCGCGCCGCCACCATAAAGAGTGGATGATGCACCTTTGATTACTTCCACCTGTTTCAAATCGAGCGGAACGATCTGCAAAAGGCCCAATCCTCCCGAAAAACCTGAATACAAAGGAAACCCATCGCGTAATATTTGCGTGTATTTTCCATCAAGTCCCTGAATTCGGATACTTGAATTGTAAGAGGTTGCCGAGGTCTGCTGGGTTTGGATACCTGTACTCTCATTGAGCATCATCCGGATATCGCCGGGTTTCATATTCCCTTTTTCTTCAAGTTCCTCTCCTGAAATGGCTTCCAGCCTTGTTGGGGCATCTTCAATGGTTCGGCTCGACCGGGTTGCCGTAATGATAACTTCGTCCACTTCTTCGTCACTGGCCGAAAGATAGATTTCAACGGTGTCTGGCTGAGCAAGAGGAAAAATATAATTGTTAGCTTTTTCCACATATCCAACAAACGTGATAACGATTGTAAATTTGCCATCAGGAATATTAGGGATTTGGGCAAACCCATTAGCATCGGTGGCGCTTCCTTTGGCGGTCCCCCGGACCAAAACCGTCGCTCCTGTCAATGGTTCCTTCGTTTCGCTATCGCGTACTATGGTTTTAAACGTATTTTGGGCCAGGCTTTGAAATGCAAAAAACAATGCAATTGCCGGCAGCAGATAAAATTTCATCTTTAATATTTTGGGTTAATGAATAGAAAAATCATGCCGTCTGGAATCAAACTACATGAATACCTAAAAAGCAAAGGTTTATTAACTAATCTTGGGCGGTTGCCAGAATCTGGGGTAAAAATTGTCGAGGTACTCTTGAATATAGGTTATCTTCAGATTGTCAGTTATTGCGGGTTCAATATCTGTATCAGGAACAATTGTAATAACAACAAAACCAGTGCACGAACCGCAGACCATAAACGGGGAACAACTATTTGCCGGTTCTTCGGAAGGATGATTGTCTGCAGCATTTTCTGAATCTACAGCACCCGTTTCATTGCAACATTCATCAATTGCACAGCACGGCGAAGAAGAAAGCAACAAGGTCAGTACAACTAATATGAAACAAAAGAATCTCATAACCTTTTCTAAATGGGAACTATTCAACCAAATCTGCTAAATGGAACAGTTGATTTTGTTTTTGGTTTATGCTGCAAAGATGAAAAATATATTCAAGTGGGTTAAAGCAGCAACAGAGAAAGTTGAGAAAATTATTCAGGAAAACATACCGACGGAATTTCTGCTATATTTGTAGCAATATTATTGTATGATCAGGAAAATAACAGCCATATTTTTTATACTTCTTGCCAATATTGTTTTATTGGTTCATGCTGTTGTGCCCCATCATCACCACAAAAGCCTGGTTTGTATTGAAAGCAATACTTGTCAATCAGACAGCTACACCAATGAACACAGCACATCAGCTCATGAACACGATGGAAGTGCGGAAACTGAGAATTGTGCTTTAAGACAAGTTCTGGCAATTCCCGGGAGTTCTGTCAAACATGAACTTAAAAATTTAGCTGATGGAGATAATCTTTATCCATCGATTGGTTTTCAGTTTGTTTTATTTGGCAATGATTTCAACACCTTTGTGCCTGAAGTTATTTCAACTGCACAATTTCCATTAAAAACATCATCCCCCTCCTGTTTCGTTTACTCTTCTACGAGGTTGCGTGCCCCTCCTGTTGCTTAAATTTCTTTTTCTGAATGTTTGATGTAATTGGCTTATAACATTGCAATTACACGCATTCATCATTCAATTATTTCTGAAATTTAAGCAATACATTTCATGATAAACAAGATGTTTTTAGCAGCATTGTTTGCAATTGCTATTGCGGGCTGCCAGAATAACAGTAAACAGAAGGCAAGTAAGGCAACCGAATCTCATGATGCCAACGAAGAAGTAAAATTCCAATACACCGCATACAGTAACGATTTCGAAGTGTTTGCTGAAGCCGATGCCTTTGTGGTTGGTGACACAGCAAATGTGTTATCTCATTTTTCCAGCTTGCCAGATTTTAAAGCATTGGAAAGCGGAAATATGACCCTTCACCTGATGGTGAATGGAAAAGAAGTTAGCCAGACTCTCGATAAACCAAGCCGAAAAGGCATTTACAGTTTCGACATTAAAGCCGAAATAGCGGGGAAAGGCTCGTTAAAATTTGTAATCAAAAATGTAGATGGAACTTTTGAAGTGGTTGTGCCTGAAATTACCGTTTTTGCATCTGACAAAGAAGCACTTGAAGCTTCAGGAAAATTGGTTATTTCCAGAACAAACATCACCGTTTTTACCAAAGAGCAGTCATGGAAAGTTGACTTTGCTACTGATTTTCCCCGCAACGAGCCCTTTGGTCAGATAATCAAAACCACGGCACAGGTTCAATCGTCGCAAGGCGACGAGATCATTGTTTCAGCAAAAACGAATGGAATCGTGATGATCTCCGGTAGCGCTGTGCTGGAAGGAAAAGATGTTTCAAAAGGCCAGGTTTTGTTCTCCATTTCCGGAAGCGAAATGGCCGACAACAACAGTTCGGTACGTTATGCCGAGGCTAAAAATAACCTCGAAAAAGCAAAAGCCAATTACGAACGCTCAACTGAGTTGGCAAAGGATAAAATTGTTTCAGCAAAAGACCTGCTCAGTGCAAAGAATCAATACGATAACGCCAAAGCAGTATTTGATAACCTGAATAATAATTTCAGTGCTTCAGGGCAGAGTGTAAAAAGTCCGATGAGTGGTTTTGTGAAACAGGTGCTTGTTAAAAATGGCGCTTACGTTGAAGCAGGACAGCCAATTGTGATTGTGGCACAGAACAAAACACTACTTCTGAATGCCGAGGTTCAGCAAAAATACGCGTCGATGCTGGGGGCAATTGCATCAGCCAACATCCGCACGGTACAAGATAACCAAACGTATTCGCTCGAACAATTAAATGGCAAAGTTCTGTCGTTTGGCAAGGCAACCAATTCAGATAATTTCCTTATTCCTGTCGCTTTACAAATTGACAACACAGGCAATTTTACAGCTGGCGGATTTGTAGAAGTGTATCTGAAAACAGTTACCAATACGCTGGCCTTGACTGTTCCAACAAGTGCACTGCTCGAAGATCAGGGTACTTTCTTTGTGTATGTTCAGGTTACGCCGGAACTTTTCGAGAAACGGGAAGTCCGGATTGGGGCTACGGATGGCCTGCGAACTGAAATCAAGACCGGGCTTAACAGTGGTGAACGGATTGTGACCAAGGGGGCAATTCTCATCAAACTGGCACAAGCTACAGGTACTTTGGATGCTCATTCAGGACACGTTCACTGATGAAATGTTGAATGATGAATTTTAAATTTTAAATGAAAAACAATGAAAAAAGAAAATATAATACTTGACCGGACTTTTGAGTTTGCACTGAAAATAATTGAATTGTATAGGCAAATGACCGAACAAAAGGAATTTGTTTTATCAAAGCAAATACTTCGAAGCGGAACGAGCATCGGAGCGAATGTAGAAGAAGCATCTGCGGGATATTCTAAAAAAGATTTTGCGGCAAAAATGTCGATTGCATCAAAAGAAGCAAGGGAAACACGCTACTGGCTCCGATTAATAGATAAAAGCCAAATCGCAAAGGTCGACGTTAAAGAATACCTTGACGAGATTGAGCATATTGTGAATATTCTAACCGCAATTGTAAAAACCACACAAGAAAATGTTAAATGACGAAATGTTGGAGTGTTAAATGTTGAATGTTAAATTCTAAATTAAAATGGACTTTAATCATTCAAAATTTACAATTCAAAATTCAAAATTTCTATTCCATTCAACATTTAAAGTTTAACACTTAAAATTACATGAATCATATTATCAGATTTTCGCTGAACAACAAGTACCTCATTTTGCTTGGTTCGGTGCTGCTGGTGGTTTTCGGGATGAGAACTGCCTCAAATATGGATGTGGATGTTTTTCCTGATCTCACTGCTCCAACCGTTGTTGTTATGACCGATGCCCACGGAATGGCATCGGAAGAAGTTGAGCGTTTGGTTACTTTTCCCATTGAAACCTCGGTGAACGGGGCCACCGATGTTCGCCGGGTACGTTCAGCTTCTATGCAGGGTTTTTCATTCGTGTGGGTCGAATTTGATTGGGGAACCGACATTTTTAAAGCCCGGCAAATTGTGAGTGAAAAACTCATCAGCGTTTCATCGCAGATGCCTTTGGGCATTGGGCAACCAGCTTTGGCCCCACAATCGAGCGTGATGGGCGAAATTTTCTTTATCGGGATGCAGGCAGACAGCACGAGCATGATGGATTTGCGCACAATGGCCGAATGGAACGTGAAACCGCTCATTCTGGCTACAGGCGGAGTTTCGCAGGTGACTATTATTGGCGGCGACTACAAACAATACCAGGTGTTGGCCAACCCTCAGAAAATGAAATACTACCAGGTTTCGATGACCGAATTGGTTGAAGTTTGCAAAGGAATCAGTCAAAATTCAACCGGCGGCGTAGTCCGACAATTCGGCAACGAATATGTTGTGCGAGGAATGGCGCGCTCTTCAGACATTGATGTGCTGGGCAATTCATACATCAGATCGAATAACGGCAAACCGGTCAGGATTAATGATGTGGCTGAAGTTGCAATTGGAAGCGCGCCCAAGATGGGTTATGCTTCAGAAAATGCGAAACCTGCCATTATTATTTCCATATCGAAACAGCCAAATGCCAACACTTTAGCGGTTACACAGCGAATAGAAGAAAACCTTGCCGTATTGCAAAAGACTTTACCGAAAGATGTGAAGCTAGATACCAAAATTTTTCGTCAGGCCGATTTTATAGAAACATCGGTCAGCAATGTACAAAATGCGTTAATGGAAGGCGGGATTTTCGTCATCATCGTTTTGTTTGTTTTTCTGGGCAGTTTTCGGACAACGATTATTTCTCTGCTGGCCATTCCACTTTCGTTACTTGGTGCGATTCTGGTTATGAAAATGCTTGGAATGACCATCAACACCATGAGTTTGGGAGGTATGGCCATTGCTATTGGCTCATTGGTTGACGATGCAGTCATTGACGTGGAAAATGTTTACAAACGGCTCCGGCAGAACCGAATGAAACCTGAGTATGAGCGGCAATCGTCGTTTACTGTCGTTTTCGAAGCTTCAAAAGAAATCAGGGCATCCATTCTAAATGCAACACTCATCATCATAGTGGCTTTCCTGCCTTTGTTTTTCCTTTCAGGAATGGAAGGACGAATGCTGCAACCGCTTGGAATTGCCTTTATCGTGGCCTTGTTTATGTCGCTCGTTGTGGCTATGACTTTAACACCACTGCTTTCGAAAATGCTTCTATCAAACGAGAAATATCTGGCAAAAAACGAGAATGAAAAATGGCTGGTGCGCAAGCTGACCCATGCTTACGAGCAATCGCTTGGCTGGAGTTTAAAGCACAAAAAAGCGGTGATTTTTTCAACGCTTGGAATGTTTGTAATTGCACTTTTTGCTTTTTCAAGCTTCGGACGAAGCTTCCTTCCGGAGTTTAACGAAGGAGCTTTAACGCTATCGGTAGTCATAAAACCGGGCACTTCGCTCGAAGAAAGCAACCGTTTGGGTAATCTGGTAGAAACAGAATTGTTGTCCATTCCTGAAGTATCGAGTACGGCACGCAGAACCGGTCGTGGCGAACTGGACGAGCACTCGCAAACGACCAACAGCGCCGAAGTAGATGTAAATTTCATGCTTAAAGAACGCAGTCAGCCTGAATTTATGGCCGATGTACGAACAACTTTGGCCCGGATTCCGGGAATTGCTTATACAGTTGGCCAGCCTCTGGGGCACCGGATTGACCATATGCTTTCAGGAACGCGGGCAAACATTGCCATCAAGCTTTTCGGGACTGATCTGAATAAGATGTTTTCCATTGGCAATCAGGTTAAAAGTTCGATTGTCGATATTGAAGGATTGGTTGACGTGAATGTGGACCAGCAAGTTGAAATACCACAGATTCAGATTCGTGCCAACCGCGATATGCTGGCGCAATACGGAATTACAACCGCGCATTTTAACGAGTTTGTTGACATTTCGTTTGGCGGCGAAAAACTTGCCGATATCTACGAAGGACAGCGCAGTTTTGACCTGGTATTACGCCTGAACATGGATTACACCGAGTCGATGGACGGCATTCGTTCGGCATTGATCGACACGCACGACGGCAAAAAAGTTCCGCTGGAACAGGTTGCTGATATCGTATCGGTTTCGGGGCCAAGTTCGATTAGCAGAGAGAATGTGCAGCGGAAAATTGTGATTTCAGCCAATGTTGCCGAACGCGATTTGCGAAGCGTTGTGAAGGACATCCAAACGAATATCAACCAGAAAATTGATTTGCCGGAAGGGTACAGGATTGAATATGGCGGTCAGTTCGAAAGCGAGGCAAAAGCATCGCAAACCCTTATGCTGACCTCCATTATTGCCATCATCATCATCTTCCTTTTGCTGTTTCAGGAGTTTAAAGATTTCAAGCTTGCCGGCATCATTTTACTCAATCTGCCACTGGCATTGATTGGCGGGGTATTTTCGATTTGGGTCACATCTGGAATTCTAAGCATTCCGGCCATCATTGGGTTCATCACACTTTTTGGTATTGCTACCCGAAACGGAATATTGCTCATTTCAAATTACCAGAAACTGCAAAACCAAGGTGTTTCGCTCTACGAAACGGTCACCAAAGGTTCGTCTGACCGGTTGAATGCCATATTAATGACCGCACTAACGGCAGCTTTGGCTTTAATTCCTTTGGCATATAAAGGCGATTTGGCCGGTAACGAAATTCAAAGTCCTATGGCAAAAGTGATTTTAGGCGGGTTGTTAACATCAACCTTGCTGAATATCTACATTGTGCCAATCGTTTACAGCATTTTCAGCAATCGGAAAAACCTAAAAACAGAAAAGTTATGAAACGTATATTTTTAATACTCAGCATATCAGTATTCAGTTTTCATCTTTTTGCACAGAATACGATAGAAAAGGTTTTAACAGAGGTTGAAAAGAACAACACCACGCTTGTTGCATTACGAAAAAGCGTGGATGCGGAGAAAATCGGCAACAAAACCGGAATCTACCTGCAAAATCCTGAAGTAGCGTTTAACTACCTGTGGGGCAGTCCTTCTGTAATCGGAAACCGCACCGATTTAAGCATTTCCCAAACATTCGACTTTCCATCGGCATACGGTTTTAAAAGTCAAATTTCAGATCTAAAAAACGAACAAGCCGGGTTGGAATATCAAAAACAACTGATGGACATTCGTCTGAAAACCAGCTTGATTTGTTTCGATTTGATTTATGCAAACGCCTTACATGGGGAATTAACAAAACGGGTAGCTTATGCCCAAAGCATTGCTAAGTCGTATCAGGTAAAATTTGAAAAAGGCGAAACCAACATTCTGGAATACAACAAGGTGCAACTAAACCTTCTGAATATCAGCAAAGAATTGGAATCAAACGGGATAGAGCGAAATGCCCTTTTAGCTGAACTTACCGGGTTGAATGGTGGGCAATCGGTTAATTTCACAGAAAGCGTATTTCAAATCACAGAGCTTCCAGCTGATTTTGAACAATGGTATGTGTTGGCGGAACAAAAGAATCCAACATTTAGCTGGTTGAAAAAAGAGATTGAAATCAGTCAAAAGCAAACCGGATTAAACAAGGCAATGAGTTTACCAAAATTACAAACCGGATACATGAGCGAGAAGGTGGTTGGGCAACAATTTCAGGGAGTAACAGTCGGTTTGACCATTCCTTTGTGGGAGAACAAGAACAAAGTGAAATATGCTGAAGCCAACTCCCAGGCGTTGGAAAGTATTGCTGCCGATAACAAAATTCAGTTTTACAATCATCTGAAAGCCTTGCATACCAAAACGATCGCGTTGCAGAAGAATGTGAATGATTACCGGTCGAGTCTGATCTCCTTTGACAGCTCGGAACTATCAAAAAAAGCGCTGGATCAAGGTGAAATTTCGTTGATAAACTACCTGATGGAATTCTCTTTGTATTACGAAAGCGTAAATAAAATGCTTGAATTAGAGCGGGATATGAATAAAACAATGGCCGAACTGAATCAATATCAGAAATAGCTGAGTCCGCTCCGGAACGTCTAAGTTTATTGATTTTCAACTTCTTTACCCCTAATCCGCCAGCTGGCGGAATCTCGTTGAAAATCAATGAACTTTTCAAAGTCCCATTCAGGGGATTTAGGGGTTTTTGACTTTTCGGAATAAACTCAATAGTTAGAAAGTGTCAAAAAGTCGATAGAACTTTTCCACTTTTTCAATCATCTGCTGTTTCGCTTCTTCTTCCAGAAAGCTTGCTGAGAATGAGTTTTTGGCCAATTGTACAAGTTGTTCTTTCGAAAGATTTAATGCGTTGGCCACTGCCTGATAGTTATCGTTCACATAACCACCGAAATAAGCCGGGTCGTCGGAATTGACCGTGGCCATCATTCCCTTTTCCAGCATTTCCGGTAGCGGGTGCCTGGTCATGTCATGCACCACTTTCAGTTTCAGGTTTGAGAGCGGACAGACGGTCAATGGGATCTTTCGTTTAACCAGTTCCTGAACCAGTAAAGGGTCTTCCAGTGAGCGATTTCCGTGGTCGATACGTGAAACATGCAGAAGATTAAGGGCTTCCCAAACATATTCAGGTGGGCCTTCTTCCCCGGCATGGGCAACGGTTAGGAAACCTTCTTCCCTGGCTTTGGTAAATATTCGTTCGAATTTGGATGGCGGATGGCCTCTTTCAGAAGAATCAAGTCCAATACCAGTGATCCAGTCTCTGTGCTCTATGGCTTCCTGAAAAGTCTGGAAAGCAGAATCTTCGCTATGATGCCGTAACAAACTCAAAATAAGTTTAGAGCTTATGCCGAGGTCCCGGCGACCATCTTCCAAAGCAGAATGAATTCCTGTAATTACTTTGCTGAATGGAACTCCTCTTGAGGTATGCGTTTGGGGATCAAAAAAGATCTCCGCGTGAAGCACATTCTGCGAATGAATTTTGAGGAGATAAGCCCAGGTCAGGTCATAGAAATCCTTTTCCTCAATCAGTACATCGGCTCCGCCGTAATAAATATCAAGAAATTCCTGAAGATTATTGAACTGATAAGCAGCCCTTAGATCCAAAACCGTTTGATGCTTTAGTTGCCTGCCGTTCCTTTTGGCCAGTTCGAACATTAACTCAGGCTCAAAGGTTCCTTCAATATGCACATGAAGTTCAGCTTTGGGCAAACCTGCAATGAAATCTTCCAATGACATGATAATATAGTTTTCAGTGTTCAGTCGCAGTGTTCAGACTTAGGAAACAGTAGGATTAGTTAGTCGAACGTGAAAAACCCCTGATTTTTCAGGATGCAAATTTTCGGTTCCAACCCGGACCAAATATAACCCAGATCAACCGGGCAAAAATTTCCAGTGCTCCAGCTTTTATACGCTGG
>Ga0209417_1001405_pt1 | contig 44375 bp, 41 predicted proteins | sample RifGroF2_FD_184002 | JGI IMG/M metagenome (GOLD analysis project Ga0209417, IMG submission 184002) | Groundwater microbial communities from Rifle, Colorado, USA - Groundwater F2 (SPAdes) (version 2) | ecosystem: Environmental > Aquatic > Deep subsurface > Groundwater | place: Rifle, Colorado...
TTGTGATAAATAATATTCCGCTTCAACACGCGAATAATTTCCTTTTTCAGCGCAGATTTTTAAATATGATAATCCTTTTTCGGAATCACCATCAAATCCGATTAAACTCAAAGCCCACTTAAATCCGCTTGGAACCTGGCTCAAAGCAAACTTAACCAATCCGATGCCGAGATACGCATCGTAGTAATTCGAATCTATTTCCAGAACACTTTCCAAATAACTGTTTGATTTTTTGCTTGCCCAAATCATGTCAAGAAATTTTTCCGCTTTGCCGTATGCTATCGCCCGATAGCTGTAAGCCGCGCCCAAAATAAAAAGGGTTTCTCTACTTTTGGGATTATCCGATAAATTTTCTTCCGCTTTTGAAATAGTTAAATCAGATTGACGTAAAAATTCATTCAAATATTTCTGTTTGTTTGAACCGAAGTATTTCCAAAAAGAAAGTGTTGCAGAGAAATGATTCGCGAAGAGGTCATTCGGATTTTTCTTTAAGATCGCCGAAAAGATCGACTCGGCTTTGTCAAAATCAAAATTGTAGACGGATTGTATTCCCTCGTTTAATTTCGATTTTGGACTCAGCTCGCCCGCAAACTCAACTCCAGTAAAGAGAAGAAGAGTTAAAACGAGAAAAATAGGTCGCTTAACAAGAACCTGATTAATTAACAATTCAGTTCTTCGCCTTCGTTTCTTTATACGTGATTGCGGCTTTAACAAAATCACGGAAAAGAGGATGAGCCTTTGTTGCACGGGATTTTAACTCAGGATGGAACTGACAGCCTACGAACCATGGATGATCCTTCAACTCGATCATTTCCACAAGTTCTCTATCGGGAGACAATCCGCTGAAAACTAATCCTTTGCTCTGTAGAACTGTCCTAAATTTATTATTGACCTCATAACGATGGCGATGGCGCTCGGTGATGTATTCTGATTTGTAAGCTTGAAATGCTTTTGTATTTTTTTCGATGGTGCATGGATACGCTCCCAATCGCATTGTTCCACCAATATTTTTTATATTTTTTTGGTCGAGCATAATATCGATAACGTTGAATCGCGTTTTATGGAATTCCGAACTGTGCGCTTTTGAAATGCCGCAAACATTACGCGCATATTCGATAACCGCGCATTGCAGTCCAAGACAAATTCCGAAAAACGGGATGTTATTTTTACGGGAAAAAGTTATCGCGTTTATTTTCCCTTCAACACCACGTTCTCCAAATCCACCGGGAATTAAAATACCATGCATTCCTTTAAGATGATTTTTCGCATCGTCGGTTTCCAAATCTTCCGCGCTGACCCAATGTAATTTAACACGGGCATCATTCTCCGCTCCGGCATGGATAAAACTTTCGATGATACTTTTATACGCATCCTGCATTTCGATATATTTACCGCAGACAGCAATATCAACTGTTTTTGTCGGATTCTTTACTTTCTCGAAAAAGTTTTCCCATTCATCAAGTTTTATTTTTCGTTCGGGAATATTTAAATGTTTTAAAACAATTTGATCAACTTTTTCTTTGTAAAAAACGAGAGGAACTTCATAGATGGAAGAACAATCGTAGGCCGAGATAACACAACGCGATTCCACATTACAGAAAAGCGCTATTTTATCCCGGATATCTTTAGCTAATTTTTTCTCCGAACGGCAAATTAAAATATCAGGCTGAATTCCTAATTCCAACAAATTTTTAACACTGTGCTGTGTTGGTTTGGTTTTCATCTCGCCGGCAGATGCGATGTAGGGAACTAATGTAACGTGGAGAGAAATAGTATTCTTCCTTCCAAGCTGAAGCATCAACTGCCGCATCGATTCTAAAAACGGCAAACTCTCAATATCACCAACAGTCCCGCCGATTTCAGTGATGATGAAATCATACTCATCAAGTTCACTAAGTTTTTTCATCCTCGCTTTAATTTCGTCGGTGATGTGAGGAATTACTTGCACGGTTGCGCCAAGAAATTCGCCACGGCGCTCTTTTGTAATTACTTCATTATAAACTTGACCGGTGGTAGTGTTGTTGGCTTTGGTCATATTTACGTCAAGAAAACGTTCATAATGACCAAGATCAAGATCGGTTTCGGCTCCGTCTTCCGTAACATAAACTTCACCATGCTGGAACGGATTCATCGTTCCCGGATCAACATTTATATATGGGTCGAATTTTTGGATGGTAACTTTGTAGCCGCGCAATTTTAAGAGAAGACCTAAGGATGAAGCGCTGATTCCTTTTCCAAGCGAAGAAACTACTCCGCCGGTAACAAAAATGTATTTAACTTTTTTCTTTGATGACATATCTACTTTTTGTGTTACAATATAGGGGGTTAATAAGTGAATTCAAAAAAATATAAAAAAAATCTCGGCACTAAGTCCGAGATTTTTTTCAAATCGATCAATTTTGAGACAAATAGTCCTTCAACCAGCCGGTTGTTACCGATTTCGGACGGACAATCGGATACTGCATTCCGCGATTAATAACCGCTTGTGCAGCTACGCCAATTCCTCTTGCCATTGCGAAGAGAACAGTATAGAATGAGAACTCTTTAATTCCGTAATGATAAATGATCGAACCGGAAATTGCATCAATATTCGGCCATGGATCTTTGATCTTTGCTATATTCTGCAAAATTCCAGGAACCGTTTCAAAGATATGCTCTACGGTTTGGAAGAGTGGTTCAGTTGCACAATATTTTTTTCCGAAATTCATGAAAGCGATGAAGCGCGGATCAACAACACGGAGAACTGCATGACCATATCCCGGAATAACTTTTCCGGAACTTAAAGTTTCCTGTGCATATTGAGCAATTTGTTCGCGCGAAGGATTACCGCCGAACAGTTTCATGGTTTCCAGAATCCACTTAACAACTTCTTGATTAGCCAACCCGTGCAGAGGACCAGCAAGTCCATCAAATCCGGCAGACATTGAATAATACAAATCTGACAACGCCGAGTTTACGGTTAAAGTTGTAAACGCTGAAACATTGCCGCCTTCGTGGTCGGAGTGACTCGTCATATAGAGTTTGATCAATTCATAAAAGTCTTCCTGAGAAGAATCAAAACCCATGAGATGAACAAAATCACCGGCTAAATCTTGATCCGGATTTGGGTGAAGCAGCGGACCTTTTTCAAACCGTAGCCTATAGATAGCTGCCGCTATTCCCGGTAATTTAGCAACGATATCTAAAGCATCTTCAAGTGTGTATTTCCAATACTCATCTTTTTTTATTCCTTGTTCATACATTTTCGCAAAAACTGATTCGCGTTGTAGAACAAGAATGGCCGTATTGAGCATCACCATCGGGTGCGTGTCTTTTGGAAGCGCTTTGAGTACGTCCCAGACATAACTTGGGACTGTTTTGCGCAATCTTAAACGAGAAGAAAAATCTTCAAGTTCTGCAGCATCTGGAAGTTCCCCGGTGAGAAGCAGGTAAAAAGTTTCTTCCGGCGATTTTTCAACTAAATCGGCTAAAGAAATACCACGAATAATTAATCCCTTATCTTGCGGTACAGAAGAAGTATCACACATTACCCCTTTTACGCCCCTTAAGCCGCCTAATAACTGTGAGACAGTTACATCGGAAACTTTTTTCTCTCCGTTTGCTTTGGCAAGTTCGCTTAATTCCGAACGCCAAGTAACGATCTTCTCTTGAAGCTTTTCATAAATATTTTGCATAAAACTCCCTTGTGTTAAATTAATAATAATATTTACAACCAAACTTAGTTTTTTTTCTCTTTGAATTCAATATTTTATGAGTGAAAAAATAAAAAAAAGATAAAGGATCATTTTGTTCGAAACCGCTATAATTTCAATTCTCTTCTTTTTTACCGCAGCCGTTCTTTTTTATAGAGCGATTCATAGATTGTTTGGGGAAGAACCGCTTTCCGGAAAGAGTGAAAAGATTCAATTATCGGTTATCATTGCCGCTAAAAATGAGGAAAATAATCTCGATCAACTCTTTATCGCACTCGAAAATCAAAATTACCCAAAAGATAAATTTGAAATTATTTTTGTAGATGACAATTCTACCGACGGAACTTTTGCAAGAGCTGAGGAGTTTTCGAATCGCTTCCATAATTTTCATTTGATCAAAGCAGAGCAGAAAAATCTTCCGGCAAAAAAAGGAGCGTTGGAATTAGGTATTGGCTTATCCCGTTTCCCCTTTCTTCTTTTTACTGATGCCGATTGTTCACCGCAAACTAACTGGCTAAATACTTTCTCGGAAAAATTTTCACTTAACTTCGATTTAATATTTGGGCTCGCGCCGTTGCGTTTCAAGAATTCTTTCGCCAATCATTATTTTTGTTTTGAGAATTTTAGAACTACCGTTTTAACCTCAACATCTGCCTGGTTCAAACTCCCTTACTCTGCCGCATCAAGAAGTTTAGGTATAAAGAGAAACGTTTTTAATAAACTTGGGGGATTTACAAACACGCTGCAAGCGCTTGGTGGGGATGACGATCTTTTGATTCGCGAAGCGGTAAAAAACAATTGTAAGTTCGGAAGCGTTGCTGCTGAAGACAGTTTGGTCTTTTCAAACGCACAGGAAAACTTCTCGAATTACTTTTCTCAAAAAAGACGGCACACTGCAACTTCTTTTCATTATCTGTGGCAGCATAAATTGTTTCTCACAATCTGGCATTTAACCAATATTCTTGCGGTTGATTCTCTTTTCTTCCTTCCATTCTTTCCGGAAGCCGGGTTTATTTTTCTTACTAAAATCTTTTGTGATTACCTTATCGTCTATTCATTTCAGAAGAAATTCAACTACAAATTTTCTTTCGGAGAGATATTCTTCTTCCAGATTATGTATGAATGTTTTGTCGTCTTTCATTTTTTCAGTGCAAAGTTTTTTAAAGTGAAATGGAAATGAATTGGAATAAAGTCTGGAAAGAATGGATGATTGAATGAATGGATTTAGTGTTAAGTGATTAGTCGTTTTCATTCAACTATTCCTACACTCATTCATGCTCTTAATTTTTTAACAACAGTAATATTTTTACTAACTTTCTCTTAGTTCCTATTTACACCACTTATGTTTCTAATTAATTTCTTATTTTTGAGCAACAAACTTGAGTGACAATGGATTATACATTCTTAGCTGAAAAAGCAATCGAGGCAAAAAAAAATGCAATGCCCACCTACTCCAACTTCTTTGTTGGCGCAGCATTGCTAACTGAAGATGGAAAAGTTTATACTGGCTGCAATGTTGAAAGTAGTTCATACAGCCTCACAATTTGCGCCGAACGAAACGCAATATTTAAAGCTGTTTCCGAAGGGGAACGAAAATTTAAAGCAATTGCAATTGCAGCAGATACTGTTGATTTTTGCTCACCATGCGGCGCCTGCCGGCAGATCATTTCAGATATTTGTAAAGATATCGACATCGTTTTAACTAATCAGAAAAAAGAAATTAAAGTCCTTCGCACAAAAGATTTGCTCCCCTTTGCTTTTGAAGAGACCGACTTAAAAACAAAAACATCTTAATCGCATGCACCAATTCATCCCTCATTCATTACCGAAAGAAACCGGCTGGATAGAAGTTATTGCCGGTTGTATGTTCAGCGGAAAAACCGAAGAACTTATCAGAAGACTTCGCCGCGCAAAAATCGCAAAGCAAAACGTGATAGTTTTTAAACCGAAAATAGATACACGTTATTCAGCCGATGAAATAGTTTCTCACAGCGAACAATCTCTCCCTTCAATTATTGTTGAAACTCCGCAAGAGATTCTTGAACTCTCCAAAGACGCGCAAGTAATCGGCATTGATGAAGCTCAGTTTTTTTCAAAAGAAATTGTTGATGTTTGTAATCAACTTGCAAACGATGGGAAACGTGTACTTGTTGCCGGATTAGATCAAGATTACCGCGGCATCCCTTTTGAACCGATGCCCCAACTTCTTGCTGTCGCAGAATATATAACCAAGACTTTAGCGATTTGTGTAGTTTGCGGAAATCCGGCTGATAAAACTCAGCGTAAAATAATTTCTGCGGAACGTGTTGTAGTTGGAGCTGCCGATATTTACGAAGCGCGTTGCAGAAAATGTCATTTCATTCCACAAGAAAATTAAAGGCTGAACATGGATTTTGCGATTTCATCATTGAGGGGATTACTAGGTCTTACTTTACTGCTTGGCATAGCTTTTCTTTTTTCAAACAATAAAAAGAAGATCAATTGGAGATTAGTAAGGAACGGATTAGCGATCCAAATTATTTTTGCCGTATTTATTTTGCATTCCGAAACGCTTCGCGGATGGTTCTTTCCGCTTGGTTGGGTAAAAGATACCGTAAACTTCTTTGGCGGGATTGTGGTAAGTCTGCTTGGTTTTACGATGGAAGGAGCAAAATTTGTCTTTGGCAAACTTGCTGAAAACAGCGGGCCCGATTCAATCGGATTCTTTTTTGCATTTCAGGTTTTACCAACAATAATTTTTGTTTCCTCATTAACGTCGGTGTTATACTTTCTTGGAATTTTGCAATTGATAGTAAAAGGTATGGCCTGGTTTATGGCAAAACTATTGGGCACAAGCGGTGCGGAATCACTTTCCAACGTTGCAAATATTTTTGTCGGACAAACCGAAGCTCCTCTCTTAATTCGTCCTTACATTGCCAAAATGACAAATTCCGAATTGCTTACTATTATGATTGGCGGGATGGCAACTATTGCAGGCGGGGTGATGGCTGGCTATATTCAGATGCTCGGTCAATCGTTCGCAGATGCCAACAATATTCCTCTTTACGAAGCGCAACTCCGTTTTGCCGTTCAACTTTTAGCCGCAAGTGTAATGGCTGCCCCGGCTTCGCTGGTTGTTGCAAAAATTTTATTCCCGGAAATCGGAGATCCGGTTACTAAAGGAAGTGTAAAAATTAATGTTGAGAAAAACGCTTCCAATGTTGTTGAAGCTGCCGCAACGGGCGCTTCGGACGGACTTCAACTTGCATTAAATGTTGCGGGAATGCTGCTGGCTTTTATCGCGCTCATCGCGATGTTTAATTATATGTTAACGGGTTTTGGGGACATAATCGGTGTTAATAAAATGCTGATGGCAAATTTTGGTAAACCGCTTTCGTTGCAATTATTATTTGGAATGGTTCTTCAATATCTCGCATACGGAATCGGTGTGCCATGGCAAGATGCGTTAAACTTCGGAAGTTTGATCGGGACAAAAGTAGTGTTAAATGAATTTGTCGCTTACTTAGATTTAACCACGCTCATTAGAAATCATGCGATGACTGAAAAAGGTATTTTGATGGCAACGTATGCGTTGTGTGGATTCGCGAATTTTTCTTCTATCGCAATTCAGATTGGTGGAATTAGTCCGTTAGCTCCCGAACGAAAAAAAGATATTGCAGCATTGGGTTTGCGCGCGGTACTTGGCGGAACTCTTGCAACATTAATGACGGCTACGTTAGCTGGAATTTTATTGAAATAATAAAAATATTTTTTTTACAAAAACACAGACTGAAGTCCGTGCTACGTTTTTTCCCCGTAGCGCAGACTTCAGTCTGCGATTACAAATTATTGAAATAGGAATTTTACATGATCAATCTCAACTCCATTTTCTCCGAGACAGTTTCTTCTTTAAAAAAGATAACTCCGTTTCAACCTGATGTTGCAATCATCCTCGGCAGTGGTCTGGGCGATTTCGCTTCATCACTTGATCTTAAGGTTTCTATTCCAACTTCTGATTTACCAAATTATCCCGCTTCTACAGTCTCTGGACACCAAGGGAAAATTCATTTTGCGGAATATGCAGGGAAGAAAGTAATTCTATTCCAGGGAAGAATTCATTTTTACGAAGGGTACGATCTTTATCAGTGCCTCCTCCCCGTTCATCTTTGCGCTGAACTTGTCTGTAAAAATATTTTGTTAACAAACGCTGCAGGAGGAATTAACCGCAATTTTTCTCCAGGCGATTTAATGCTGCTTACTTCGTTCAATTCTATTTTTCTTAAAAAAGAATTATCTGAAGTGATGGGCATTTCCAACTTTGATGCGAAAAATGCTTTCCTCGATTGTCCATCTCTTGAATTAAATGCAGCGATCAGAAATGCTGCACTTGAAGAAAAAATTTCGTTAAAGGAAGGATCATACTGGTATTCCAAAGGTCCATCCTATGAAACACCGGCAGAAATTGAGATGATGCATAAGTTCGGCACCGATGCAGTCGGTATGTCAACCGTGCACGAAGCTGTCTATGCGGTTGCAAAAGGAATGAAGTGCGCCGGAATTTCCTGCATCACAAATTTTGCCGCGGGAATTTCAACTCAAAAACTCTCACACGAAGAAGTGACTATAACCGCTAACCGCGTAAAAGGTAATTTTGAGCGATTGATAAAAAAGTTTGTTGAGATGAGTGAATTATAATATTAAATCATTATTGAGTATTTTTCATAAAACCTAGTTTTTTTTATTCTAAAATTAATGGGAGTTCAAAAATGGGAAGATCATATATTTTATTTTTCTTTATTCTTCTGTCTCTTTTTCTTCATGCACAAAATCCGGAGTGGATAAATTATACTGATGGACGAACTGTTTTTGCTACGGTTATGGAAGGAGATATTATTTGGATTGGAACAAATGGAGGTTTGGTAAAACTCAATAAAACAAGCGGAGAGAAAACTTACTATAACAGGGGAAATTCGGGATTACCCTCAAACGAAATCTATTCACTAGCAATTGACTCCTCAGGAAATAAGTGGATCGGGACTTCTTACGGACTTGTAAAATATGATGGCGTTAACTGGACAGTTTATCATAGCCCAGGTTCGTATTGGCCATTGGATTATTTCTTTTCAATAGCGATTGACCGTTCAGGGAATAAATGGTTAGGGATGTTTCATAACGGTGGACTTGCCAAATTTGACGACACAAATTGGACAATTTATGAAACATCCAATTCGAGCTTGCCCTCAAACTACCTCTATTCAGTAGCGATTGACGATTCAGGTAATAAGTGGATTGGGACTGGCAGCGGGCTTGCCAAATTTGACAACACAAGTTGGACGGTTTATACAACAACAAATTCGGGTTTGGCTGGAAACGCTGTCTATTCAATAGTACCCGACAAATCAGGAAACGTATGGTTTGGAACTAATGGTGGAATTACCAAATTTAACGGCACAAATTGGACAGTTTATACTACTTCAAATTCTAGTTTGCCTAACAACTCTGTCAGATCAGTCGCCATAGATAATGTTGGGAATAAATGGATCGGAACCGAGAGTGGGCTGGCTAAATATGACGATTCAAATTGGACAGTTTATAAACAGTCTATCTCCGGTCTCTCGAATGAAAATGTTAGGTCAATAACTATAGATGGTTCAGGGAATAAGTGGTTAGGTACTTATGAGGGTGGTCTTGTTAAATTTGATGGGACTAACTGGGACAACTTTGAAACTTCAAATTCTGGTTTAACTTCCAATCAAATATTTTCATTAGCGATAGACCAAAGTGGAAATAAGTGGATTGGAACAAATAATAACGGGCTAGTAAAATATGACAACATAAATTGGGTAGTTTATGATTCTTCTAACTCGGGTTTACCCAATGACAAAGTTCATTCAATAGTGATCGATGATTCGGGGAAAAAGTGGATAGGAACAGGAAACTATTATTCAACGCGTGATGTTGGAGGATTGGCAAAATTTGATGACATCAATTGGACGGTTTTTAATACTTCAAATTCTGGTTTACCGTTTAACATTGTCCAGGCAATTGCCATTGACCACCATACAGGTGATAAATGGATTGGAACACTTTCGGGATTAGCCAAATACGACGGAGTAAAATGGACAACAAAGTATGAATTTTATAATCAGGGTTTTCGTTTTATGTATGTTTCCTCAATCGCGATAGATGCTCTAGGGAATAAGTGGATTGGCACTGCTGAAGGAGTTGCAAAATATGATGGCATTAGCTGGACAGTTTATACTACTTCAAATTCTGGTTTACCGGACAACTTTGTTTTGTCAATAGCGATAGACAGTTTAGGGAATAAATGGTTTGGGACAAATGGTAAAGGCCTCGCAAAATTTGATGGTGTAAATTGGACGGTTTATAGTCCTTCAAATACGGGTTTGCCTAATCAAGTCGTCAGAGCAATAACAATTGATGATCTTGGAAATAAGTGGATTGGAACCGAGAATGGACTTGCTAAATATGACGGTACAAATTGGACTGTTTATAAAAATTCTAACTCGGGTCTGGCGAATGACAATGTTAGGTCAATTGCCATAGATCGTTCAGGAAATAAATGGATAGGGACTTTGGGTGGGGTATCAGTTTATAAAGAAGGGGGTATAGTTCCGGTTATAGAAGATAAAAAAAATATTTCTCCATCAGAGTTTTTTCTTTCACAAAATTATCCAAATCCATTTAATCCGGTAACACAAATTCAGTACTCTGTAGTAAATACTCAGAATGTAATACTGAAAGTCTATGATGTGCTTGGAAATGAAATTGCAACATTGGTTAATGAAGAAAAACATCCAGGTAACTATGAAGTTTCTTTCAACACGAAAGAAACAACTCATAATCGACAACTATCAAGTGGAGTATATTTCTATCAACTTCGCGCAGGTAATTTTGTGCAAACAAAGAAGTTTATTTTGATGAAATAAATTTTCTATAAAACTAAACCTTCAAGGTCTCGAGCCAATAATAAATACTCAGACCTCGAAGGTTTTAATATCAGAATTTTTCAACCACTTTGCACCCCGCCCTCTCCGGATGATCGGCAACCAATTGATCATTCTTCACTTTTCGTATCAGACAGAAGATGAAAAAATCTCCACATGCAGTAACAGTAAAAAGTAATCCCGTTACAAAAAACCAAACGCTTCCGGAAACATATGAAATAGAAATTGGGATGAATCCTAAAATAATTGCTGGTGTAAGCAAAGCAATTCTGTAAACCTTCGCGGTAACCGTTTCGCCACAATGTGCATAGGGTGAAAGTGATCTTACATTGAATCCGAATTTGATTTTACTAAATGGGATTTTTGCAAACATAACCCAGGAGATTGCATGAATAATTTCATGTAAAATTATCCCGAAGAAAAAAATTAAAATTAGAAGAAGAAAATTGGAGGTGCTGCTAAACTCGGAATAAACTTTCTCCGTTCCCCAGAGAAACGAGTACGGAAAAACGGTAACAATTAATGAGAAAATAAATATTGGGAAGCTGTAAATGTTCGCTTTCCACAAAGGGATTGACAAATCAGTTTCTTTTCCATCGTTGGATATTTCATTTCTCATAAGAATAATATCGTCATCATTTTAATATCGAATGTCGAACAAGCCTGCCCGGCTCAGACGGAAATAATGAATGAGGAAGGTTTGCCCTTCATGATTCGTCATTCCTTGTTCATTATTCATTATTTTCTTATTGGTTCAAAAGAGTTTCGTTATTCCAGTATATTTGTGTAGCTGCGAAAACTATTGCCGTCTCCGATCTTAGCCGGTTTTCCGTAAGTTGATAAAGGTTTTCCGTTCCGGCTAATTCAATCTCCATTTTATCTAATCCCCCTTCCGGTCCAAAAATAAAATAGTATTTTTTATCGTCCGACAATTTCAACTCACTCAATTGCTTTTGTGCGTTTTGTTCGAAGAGAATTTTAGTTCCATCTAATTCCAAAATGTTTTTGAAATTTGTTAAAGAATGTATCTTCGGTAAATAACTTCGTAGAGATTGTTTCATCGCTGCAAGAAGTATCTTTTCCCACCGCTCAACTTTATTTGATTTCGCAATGGTTCTCATCGACTCATAAATAATAAAGTTCGTTATCCCTAGCTCTACACATTTCTCAAGCGCAAATTCAAACCGCTCCGGACTTTTCAATTTAGGAACGCAGAAATAGATATTCTGAAATTTATTCACATACGTTTCAATCGACATAATTTCAGCGGTTAAAAATGTTTTATCTACATCAGTAATTCTACAAGTATAAATTTTTCCACAACCGTCGGTAACATAAATGTCATCATCAATTTTATGACGCATAACCCGCGTGAGATGCGCGAATTCTTCACCTATTACTTTTACCGAATTACCGGAAAAGTAATCGGGCTGAGAATAATATAATTCTATGTTAGAAAGATATGCCAAGGTCAAATATTACTTCTGATTTTCCTAATTCATTAAGTGCAAATTCTAAACGCGCAATATTGTAAGGGAGCACTAACGTTGTCAGTCCGAATCCATACCCGGAAAAACCACGCGATAAGTTAATGGATTTTCCTCTCATCTGCGTTACTCCCGCTTCAACAAAAGTTTGCGCATATATTTCTATACGATAACTTAAAAGCGCTTCGGGAATCAACGGCAGATTCAAATGGATATTGATTTCCGTTAAGAGGGGATATTTAAATTCAATTTGTGTGAGATACATATTGTGCCCTTCCGATATGTCGGTAAAGTGCCCGCGGACTCTTTCACTATAACCGAGAAAACTATTATCATAAAAAGGGATCAGCTTGCCGAAAGTCTGCCGGGTTGTAATTCTCCATTTTGAAGAAAGGCTTTTATAAATTGTTCTGTACTCACGAAAATCAACAGAGAAAATATTGTAATCTATTCCGCGTTGACCGAATCCTTTTTTAAGAATATCAGCATTAAAATATATTCCTTCTTTCGGAAATTGTGCAAGATCACGTGAATCATAATAGTAACGAAATCCAAGGAACGGAAGTCTATCGATTCGCGTGTCAGATGCGTTTACGCCCGCAATAAATTTGGGAGTTGCAACGTATGAGAAGCCCCCGTAAACATCCGCTTTATTAAAAAGATTAAAACGTTTGCCAAGAGTAAGATTGCCGCCGATAAATTTTTGCTTAAATTTTTCTCCGTACAAATTTTCGGCTATTCTACTTTTATTATTTTGATTCACGTACACAAAAGAAGCGTCAAAATAAATTGCCTCTTTGCGAAACCAATACGGTTTTGAATATTGCATGGTAAATGAGGGATCATAACCAAGACTGAAAGAAGTTCTAAGTTTTTCATTGCGACCGCGGAAATTCATTATAAGAACATCCAAACCGTACGTAGCTTTTTTCCAGTCTCTATCACGCAAAGCTAAAAAAGGAATTGGCCAGATATACCAACTTTCGCTTACTTCAATAATTAGTGTTGTTTTATCTTCATTCGATTGGGGATAAAGTTTAACATTTGTAAAAATTCCCAAACTGTAAATACGTTCACGATTGTATCTAAGTTTTACCGAATCGACAATTTCGCCTTTTGAAAAAGTCAACTCAGTTAAAATGATTTCCGGTTCGGTAATAGCGTTTCCCTTGATGGCGATTGAATCAACTCGAAACGGTTTGAAAAACAAATTCTGTTTAGGAATTACATCCTGACAAAACATTTCTGAAACAAGAATTGTAAAAACTAAAATAAAGAATTTCATTTATTCCCACCATTTTCTATAACCGACCAATGAAAGCTTGCATGATTGCATGGTTGCATGGATGTCATTAAACGATCTAATAACTTAACTTTATATTCCAATTCATTCATCCATTCATCTTCATTCATTCATGCTATGATTTTTTGTTGAACTAATATTTTTTCCATACAGCATGATTAGTTACAATAGTTAAGTTCTATTGCAACACATCTGTTTTGTACCGTAGGGATACCGTTCTGCTCTGCTAATGATGCGGCTTCATCATTTATTACTCCAAGTTGAAACCACAAATATTTCGGTTTGATCGCCAAAACATCAGCCATGATCATCGGGACTTTATCCGAGCTTAAGAAAACATCAACCAGATCTATTTTATGTGGAATATCTTTTAACGAAGCATAAACGGGGATGCCGAAAACTTCCTTCAAAATCGGATGAACACCGACTACTTCGTAACCTCTTCGTTTGAGTAATTCCGCTATTCGCCCACTGTCCCTTTCAATTTTATCTGATATACCAACTACGGCAACTGTTCTCGATTCTTTCAATATTTTACATGTTAGTTCCACGATCAATCTCTTTCGTTGTTAATAATTTTATGGGGATTCAAAGCGGTACAAAATTAAGAAAAAAAGCCGACTCAACAGAATCGGTTTTGACAATTTGTTTCTAAAATTATCTTATAATAAACTTCATTTTTCCCTTTTATAAAACTAAAGGGGAAAAATGAATAATGAATATCGAACAAGGAATTTCGAATGATGAATTTGAAAAGCAAATTATATTCACTTCGAAATTCATTATTCCCCGTCTGAACCGGGCAGGCTTGTTCATTATTCGATATTCTATTATCGTTAACATGTTATTACAAACTGTTTTCGAAGAGTCTATTTCATCATAACAAGTTTTTTTGTTGCAACAAAATCATCCGTCCGCAATTGGTAAAAATATATTCCACTTGCCAACTGCTGATTGCCTACTGCCGAATGAAACTCAACCTCATATGTTCCTGCGCTCTTCTCTTCATTCACCAGAGTCGCAACTTCATTCCCAAGCATATCATAGACCATTAGTGTTACAAAACTGCTTACAGGCAGCTGCCAACTGATGACTGTATTTGGATTAAACGGATTGGGATAGTTCTGGAACAACGCGAATGTTTTTGGAGTAACCGTTTCGCCTTTTACATCAGTCGGATTTTGATTTTTAAAGTAACTGAAAGTTCCTTCATAATTTCCAAGTACCAGATCGAAATCTCCGTCTCCGTCAAGATCAGCGCAAGCCGGCGCAGCATTTTGATCAACAATAATAGTACTTGTAATGGAAGTATCTTCTTGCCAGTCAAAAGTATTATTGTAAAAAAACTTTACTTCACCGGAAATGTTTCCGACAATCAAATCATAATCGCCGTCGTTATCATAATCAACAAGAGAAGGAACCGCGTCGCTCCCAACATCAATAGCTCCAAAGAAATTTTGAAGTTCTAGCCAGTCTGCCGATTCTGCTGTTCCAATATTTTCATAAAAAGAAATTGTGCCGTTATCTCTTCCAACAATCAAATCAAGATCACCATCTTTATCAAAGTCGATTAGTCTCGGAACAGCAAAACCGTCAACAACAATATTCATAGCAGTTGTAACAGCGGGAAAACCGGATCCAGTTTGTAAATGCAGATAAAGTTTACCGGTAAAGTCACCAACAATTAAATCGGGTTTGCCGTCGTTGTTCAAATCTCCTACCGCTGCAGCAGAATAAATTGAATGTTTTACGCTCGTTAAAAATGCTGAGTTTTCTTTCCACGCCGGATTAGTTTTAGTCCCAACATTTTCAAAATATTTAATGTTCCCTAATTGAGTTCCGGTGAACATATCAAGATCGCCATCGGCATCGTAATCATAAAGAAGAGGTGAACTTGCACCTCCAATATCAATGGTTCCGCCGAATACCGTTGTGTTCTCTTTCCAGGTTGGAGCAACATTAGTTCCGGTGTTAGTATAATAAAATATTTGTCCGGAAGCGGTTCCGAATACAAAGTCAGTTTTCCCATCGCCGGAAAGATCAACCAATGCGCCGGAATTCCAGTACGTGGTAGTTCCAACAGTTTGAAAGAGCGAACTTTTATCGGTCCAATTGTAAGTAATCGAATCTCCAGTATTTTCATAATATTTAATTCCGAATCCGTCTCTGCCCACCAGAAGATCAGTATCGCCGTCTTTGTCCAGATCAATAAAATAAGGATAAGCATAAAGCCCGACATCAAACCATCGAACTCCGTTACTTTCCAAAAACTCCGGCAATGAGACCGTACCGGAATTTTTATAATACTTCACTCCCCCGTCTTCACTTAAACCGACTGCTAAATCGGGATCTCCATCGCCGTCCATATCCGCTAAAGTTGGAATGGGATTTTCACCAACACTAAGCTGACCAAATATATTTGTTGATTCCATAAACTCCGGTTGCATGTTGCTCCCGATGTTTTCATATAAATGAAGTCCCGTGTAACCGCCGGTTACAAAATCAAGATCGCCGTCGGCGTCAATATCAACACAAACACCCATCTCGGCATTAAGTGAACTGACATTCGCAAAAAGAGATTTATCCATTACAAACTTTGGAGTGGTCTTACTTCCGGTATTCTTAAAATAAATTGGAGCCTGAACCGTACTGCCTATGATCATATCAAGATCTCCGTCACTGTCCAAATCATAAAACCGCGGCTGCGAAAAAGATAATGAGGGAATTCCTGTTGGATTAAAAATATGATTATCCTCTTCCCACGGCTGTGCGTATATAAATTGGGGAAGGAAGAGAAAAAGTACAAAAGTAAATAGCGGTAAGCACACATTGTTTTTTGTTTTCACTTAATTATTCCCAGAGTTATTGAAGATTAAATTCATCGTTGAACATTTTATGAAGATGTTTATCTCCATATTTATCGATAGCAAAGTTAAGCATTTCTTCTTTTGTATATCCCGAACGGATTTCTTTAACCGACACTTTTTTTAGGGACTCATCCACAGTATAGAAAATTCTCCACGTCCGGTAAGCTAAGATAAATTTTGATTTAGTCTTATTTTTAAGTTGAACAATTCTCTTGCGTGTGGAATCGGTTGGATTAAATTCCAATTGAAGCCGTGCAAAATTCACCAAATTGATCTTAGCATTATTCTTTAGCCAATCGGTATGCATTATCGCTTTTTTTGAAAACTTGACTTCATAAATATTTTCCAATCCGCTTTTAACCCAGCCGGTAGCGACGTTAGGAAAGGAATCGGAATAAGGGAGATACGGTTTAATATCTATCACTGGTGAGCCGTCAAGAATATCCGATTCCGAAATAAAGATTTTAAGTCCTTCAACCTTCTCAAGCTTTACGCAGCTCATACCGATTTGATTTGGTCTGTAAGGAGCGCGTGTTGCGAATACTCCGATCTTTTCTCGCGTGTGTCGCGGCGGAGTAACAAGTGGTTTCCAACCAGGCTTTCCGTTAGCCGGATTTGTATTTAGATGAAAGTTGTAAAGAACCCAAATCCGGTCAAAGCCGTTTAGATTTTTAACCGATTGCTCAAAATTTTTATTTGGAAGAAGTTCGATGGTGGAGATATTTCCCTTAGCCAAAACTCCCTGCCTTGGAGTCTCATACCGGTAAACTTGCTCTGAACGGACATACCCGATTGGTGTAATAATTATTTCTTCACTTTGCATACCGCAAAATCGTAAATTATTGGGAAGAAAAGAATTGGAAGAGATACTACTATCACACCTTCGGGGTTTAATTTCTATTGTTTCTTCTTCTATAATCATTACATCCCGTCGGGATTCAATGAATTTTTTCCTCTTTATGCTCTAAGGGGTATCTTTATATATTTCGGAATCCCATATTATTTTTGCATTAAGCCCGAAGGGCTGTCATTATTATAACATTAATCATCACTACACATATCAACCCCGAAGGGGTGACATTATTCTCCAATCAAACCATTAATTATTTTAGCTCCGTAGGAGCTTACTGTTTATAGCAATTTGAAAGAGAACAATTATTTTAGCTCCATCGGAGTGGTCTGTTTTTTCTTTAATCTCACGAATAATTTCAATTGCATAGTTTTATAGTGCGCTCCTACGGAACTTATTTGTTTAGGGTGTATCTATTTCTTTTTATACACTTGTAAATAACGCCCCTTTGAACTGCAATTTTTCTAAGTCAACTGCACTGATAGTAGATAAATCAGACGTATACTTCACTGCCGAAACTTCATGCGGAATATTGACTTCCTCAATCTTGCCAATATCATGGTGGTGGTAAAATCTTAATGAATCTTTTGCAATGTTGTAATCAAATTTTATTTTCATTGATTGCTCCAAAGAATTCCCAAGTGTCTTGCAAACTATGTTGTTGAGTTTGGTCATGAGTTCTACGTCATTTTGAATTATTTCAGCAATATTTTCAACAAGTTGTTGAATGTTTAAGCCTCTGCTATGTTGCCTAACGAAAATTGAAGCGATTAAAACACGAGTTTCAGGCGGTGGATTTAATTGTTCAGATGAAAATATATGAATTCTTTCAAAGTTTGAATTACTTTTCACTTCAATTTTTTCTTCACCTGAATTAAAATCAAATTTCTCCTCTGGTAGGTTGTGCCAATAATTCAAAAGCGTTTTCGGATTTGCTGAATTGGTAATTAAAAACAACTCTGACCAAAGCCCATGGACTGTATTTGTTGGGGTGTCGGTTAATGAACGAAATACTTCCACAAATTTATTTAACGATTCAATTACCTGCTGCTGCGTGGGTTTATTTCCTAATGTTTTGATCAGAGATTCGGATATTCTTAAAAAATATTCTTGCAAATCCCTATCTACACATGTAAATGTTATTACTGTAAAAGTCTGAAAACTGCTTTTGCCATTTTCTGTAATCTTACACTCAACATTTTGCTTAAGTTGTAAATATTTCAATCGAAAATTTTTCAAAGCAATGTTCTTGATCGCATTAGCAACAGATAGAAGCAATATGGGATTCCCTTCACCATCAATTGCAATTCTGAAATTCGGATAATCTGGAATTGAAATGGCGTTAAAAATATTCCCATTTCCTTCTTCGGGAAAAGAAATCAAATCATATAGCTCAATTAAATTCATACTTGTCTTATGATATCTCTGCCGATATGTTCAAGGATCCAAATAGCAAGTGTGGGCACACTTGTAAAAAGTGTATCTCTTGAATTAAGCAAGTGAATTTGAATTGTAAGGATGTTGTTATTCTTAATTTCTGAATCACCAGGATAAATTACATGCCCTGTTCTCGGATTTCGTCCTTGAAAGAGTTGTTGAATTTCTTCAGTTCGAATATTTTAGTATCCGATTAAAACAATTCCTTGTAATGGTAGTTGTAATCTTCCATTGATGTAAAGAGTTTCAAAGAATTGGAAAATTTTTGAAAAATCATCATTCCCCCGATAATCATTTCTTACAGCAAGAATTAAATAGTCAACGCTTGGCATCATACAAGCTTGAAAAACATCTTTTAAAAATTGATTGTTTACATAAGCTCTTCCTGCTTCAACTTCTAATACAATTTTCCCATCCGCACTTACGGCATCAGCGTCAAAAAACTTATCAATTTTATTATTTAAACTAAACAAAACAGGAACTTTAATCTTGTCGTCTTTTGCTTTACTTCGTTCTACTTTGAAATATAATTTGTTTAAATCCTCTGCAATACATTTCAAAACTCCGTCACTGTTCAATTTGTTTTCAGGCGATTTAATTTTGTTATAATTATTGTGAAAGCATTTAATTACCGCTTCAACTTCTGAAGTGATTCCAAATGAACGAGGGAACAGTTGATATTGTAACATAAATTTTAAGTTGCTTTATTTAGAAATATATATTTGTTTAAGACATGTTTTGGATTTTATATTTTATTGGTAATTCTCTATTCATTTTAATATAGTGTTTTTTCCAGCCGGGAAATTCTTCTTCCATTTTAGCGTAACTTGGGAGTTTAGAAAACTGTTCGGTAGTTGTCATTCCGTTTAAAGTCACACCAAAATTCCCCTTATACTTCCCGAGTTCTTTTGGAGAAAGAATAAATGGGTATGTTTCTTCAAATGGATATGTAGCACCAAATTCCATTCCCCAAATCGGGAACCTGGGGAGTTTAGTCTCCTTCGGAATTTGAGTAATGAACTTTTGCCAAAGTTTAATACATGCTTGATTCTTTTGGGGCAATGCTTTGAAATGTGTTGGATTCTTTTCAATAAATTGATGAATATCCATCAAAGAAGTTTTTTGTTCATTAATATTTTTAAATGAGAAGTGCTCAAGTCCTTTGAGTGACCCAACTATAAAAATTCTTTTTCGATGCTGGGGGATACCAAAGTCTTGTGGTGAATAAATTTTATGATCAACTTCATAACCTAATTTTTTTAGCTCACCGTGCATATAGTTCCATGTTTCTTCGTTGTCATGTTGCCTAATGTACGGCACATTTTCAAGAATAAAATAATTAGGAGTTCGGTACTTTAGTATTTTTATAATTTCATCAAAAAGGGTTCCTCTCACTTTATCTTTCATTCCTTCCTGATTGCCCGCCTTGGAAAATGGTTGACACGGGAAACCCGCGCATAAAATGTCATGCGGAGGAATTAAGCCAATTTCGTTTTCAACAATCTTCTTTATGTCACCTTGAGCATCTATCCCCCAATTTATTTTATATAACTCTTGTAAACTTGGATCCAATTCACTTGCAAATACACATTCGTGTCCAAGTTCATGTAAAGCTTTATGAAAACCTCCGATACCCGCGAACAAATCAATAAATCTCATTTATTTCTACAATTTCAATGATTTTTTAATTCTTTTTACTTTATCAAATATCATCGTTTAATAATAATATTTCTTCATTTATACTTAACTGCAAATTAATCTTTTTCTATTTATCTCTATAATTTTTTTTCAATTCCCTCTTACATATCTCTATTTAAATAATAGTGATCTTTTGTCACTAATCTAATTTAAGTAGAGCCATGCCATGGCATGGCTCCACGGTAACACTTACTGCGCCGGCGGTATTGGCGGTTCAGTCGGAGTATCTTCTTCATCATCGTTCTTCCGTGTTCCGCTTAGATCCTTAATTACACGCGCCGCTATATATTCATTATACATCTCCGGATTATCTTCGCGGGGAATTTCCATCATCCGGTCGATATCTCCTTTCAAGATGTCGTCAGCGGTAGTAAAGGCTTCATCCATCGCAATGTTTGCGCTCGATTTTTCCGAACCGCCTCCTTTATGCGCGTCTTTGGCTCCCTTAAAAGCTTCAACGTTCGCTTTAACCGTTTCAACTTTCGCTTCGGTAATTCCATAATTACTCAAATTTGATTTGTTCGCATCAAGCAGGTTAACAAGAATTTCAACTTTCTGCTCAAAATCAATTTGATTCAGTTTGTTCAATGAAGCCCGCGTGACTTTGTAGGTTAGCTTCTTCATATCCTCAAGATTATTTTTTCTTGCGTATGAATGTAGTCCGCCGGTTGCGCCAACTAACGAAGTTACTAGAACGGTTTTTGCTTTCTCCTTGGACTCGAACTTACCCGCAACCGCCTCCTCCTTCTTTTTGCTTTTTGTCTTTATCAATCCCACCGCGGCGGCAAAGTCACTATACGCCGTGGCAAGCGCCGGGATTGTTGCGATCAGATCGGTAAACCTCTTTCCTAAAGCGATTACCGATCCGTACATTACTAACTTGTTTTCTTGATGGGGTGTCATTACGACCTCCTATTATGTTGTTTTGAATACGGCAGATTCGGGACCATCCCGCCTTCCGTTAATTTCCTTACCGAAATACCCTCCCTCAAGGACGGCACCTCTACAACTATAAAACATCGATTTTAGCTTATATTCCCAATATTTCTCTTTTTCGCACAAGTTTTAAAACACTTCGCACAATTTGCAGATCGCTCCGCACGGTTTTCAATTCGTCTCGCATCACATATGATTTACTCCGCACAACTTTCAAAATGCTTGGCATCACTTTCAAGACACCTCACACTATTTTCAATTCGTCTCGCATCACATTTCAACTGCCCCGCACGACCTTCAAACTACCCGGCACCATTTTTAAAACGCTTCGCACAGTTTTCATTTTATCCCGCATCACATATATAACACCCCGTCCTACTTTCATTTCACTTCGCACGGTTTTCAAAATACCTCGCATGATTTACAAAATACATCCCATCATTATCAAATTACATCACGCGATTTTTAAATTACCTCCCACAACCACAAAATTGGTAAACCGGATTGTAGAAGTTATTCTCCTCAGTTTTCTTTTGCATGCTGAAAAAGATGTTATACAATTCAGGAGTTTTAAAATCCAACACGCGGTAAATTATTTTTAAATCTTTGGAAGTAGTTATTAAATCGTAAGGTATGAGTATTGAGTTTTTGGAAAGTTTAATGTTCGGAATAAAATGATGAGAGAAAGGATGGGATATTATTTTACTATCCTCATCCGCGAATGAACTTTTTGAATAAGGATAACTATTGTTAGCCCATATTGAAAATCTGTTTCGTAACCAATCCAACAAATAAAACATTCCGCCCGGTCAAATTGTTATTCTGATGAGCGAAACTAAGAAAATTTTTTATTATACAAAAGGCAAAATTAAAATTCGATGATTTTTGTATGTAAAATTTTATGACTATGAAATTCACCGAAATTTATTTCACCCCTTCGGGGTTTTAATTTTCTCCTGGAGCATTAATTCTATAATCATTCCATCCCTTCGGGATTAAGTCATTAACACATTTATCCAAGTCCGAAGGGCTGTCATTATTATAACATATTACTACAATATCAGGTCTAAACCCCGAAGGGGTGACATTACTCTTCTATTTCTTCTAACAATTTTTAGAATCATCCTATTACATCCCTCATGTATTCAGTGATCTCCTCTGTCTTAAGCCCGAAGGGCTGTCATTATTATAACACTAATCACCACAAGAAAAACAAACCCCGAAGGGGTGGTATTATTCTCACAATTGAACTATTCTTCTATCCAGTCAAACAAATATTTCTCGTTGTATTCAATCTCAAACTTTTTCAACAACTCCAAATATTCTGCTCTGAAAGATTTCTTCTTATGATGCGCTTCCTGATTTAAAATATAATTGTAAACTCTTTCAATATGAGAATGTGAGTAAGAAAACACACCATAACCCTCCTGCCAAGAAAATCTTCCCCTAACAAATTTCTTGTCGTTGATAAAATTAGAGGAATTATTTTTTATGTCTCTTACTAAATCAGAGATTGCCATAACTGGTCGTAGCCCCACAAAAGCATGAATATGGTCGGGCATTCCATTAACGATAATTGACTTCTGTTCTTTCCCCTTAATAATACCCGCAATATATTTATGCAACTCATCTTTCCATTGTTCACGAATTAGGTTTTCTCTACCCTTAACTGCAAAGACAACTTGCACGTAAATTTGTGAAAATGTTCCTGCCATATTATTTCAGCCTCATGAATTGTTTATGTTTTTGTGTACAGCTACAACCATTATTTCACCCCGTTGGGGTTTAATTTTCTTTTATTTCTTTCTCTATAATCATACCATCCCTTCGGGATTAATGATTTTTACTCTCTATCAAAGCCCGAAGGGCTGACATGATTATAACACATAACCGCAACAACAGTCTTAAGCCCGAAGGGCTGATATTATTATAACATATCACTACTATATCAAGTCTCAACCTCGAAGGGGTGGCATTATTCTTCTGTTATTTATTCTAACAATTTTTAGAATCATCATATACATCCTTCCATGGTGCAGTGTTCTCCATTGTCTTAAGCCCGAAGGGCTATCATTATTATAACACTAACTACCACGGCCAAGATCAAACCCGAAGGGGTGACATTCGTTTCTCAATTTCTTATTGAATAAAGTTTGCTGGCGCGTTTTTCAATTAATTTCTAATTCCATTTTTTTTATTACATCATCAAGCAAATTTCCATAGAGTGATGTGGCATTGGATAGTGACTGATCAACCACCAACTGAAGAAATTTCTCTTTCCCGCCTTTTTCCAAAATCCTAGCAATGAATTCACCGGCAATAGGATAGAGGATTTCGTCTGCATACTTAGATTTGTTCGACCATGCATCAATAATCGAAATCCTATCCGTATATTGTTCTGTTTCCCGTAAATGTCTGACTTTCATAAAATTAGTATCAGGATTACAATCAAAATAAACCGCGATGCCTTCATTTATAAAGCGGGTTTTCTTTGCGTCTTTTGATAAATAATGTGAAATGATGTGAACGATTTCATGTCCTGGAGTTTGATTTGCTCTGGAATGTATTATGAAAAATTCGGGAAGTGCAAATCCCAATGAATGAATCCCCTTTTCTTTTGCTTCAGCATCTGAGTTCCATATGTAAAAATCAATTTTACTCTGTAAGGATACATTAAAAAACTCACTAATTGTTTGAAATGCTGATTCCCTCGTCACTATAAATTTTGTTTTATTGGTTATAATGCTATTCGGTTGAAAATGAAACACAAAATGTTCTGTCTCTTGTTTTTCCCAATCTTTATAAAAATCAGAGAATCCCCATATTAATATTTTATCTTGCGCGAATTTTACAGCATTTTTTCCAGCGTTTAGTGCCAAAGAAGCATTCAAATATCGGAAACACTTTTCCTTATCTTTATCAAGATATGCAATCATCGCAAGATAATTAAGTCCCCAGGCTTTTGCCCCACTATTTTGTTTGTCAAAATTGACTGCTTTTTCAAGAAACGGTTTGCTTTCATCTAATCGAAACTGATCAACTAAAACTCTACCTTTAAGTAAGTTTAAATCAGCATTGTTGTTATCTTTTTCTAGTAAAGAATCCGCCAAAATATGAAACTTGCCATATTCTTTGTTTTTTATTAAGAAGTTTAAATCTTTATATATATTCTGCGCTGTTAGTATTTGCATGAAAAAGAATAACACCAACATAATTTTGTGTAGCATGTCTATTGCCTTTTTGAAATGATATTAAGGTTAAGTATTTCATCCGTTCGGAATTTTCAATTTTTCCTTTTTTAAGCCCGAGGGGCTGGCATCATTATAACACTAATCACCACAAGAAACACAAACCCCGAGGGGGGGTATTATTATCTGAGTAATTTTATTTCAACTTTATTTGTAATCTTCCACCGGAGGACAACTGCAAATTAAGTTTCTATCACCGAATGCATTGTTCACTTTAGCCGTTGCAGGCCAGAATTTATATTGTTTCGTCCACGCAGTCGGGAATGCAGCTTCTTCACGCGAATATTTGTGCTTCCATTCGGTTGCTGATACCGCGTGCATAGTGTGCGGCGCGTTTTTTATTACATTGTCTTCTTTATCGGCAGCACCGTTTTCAATTGCATCCATTTCTTTTTTAATAAGGATCATCGCTTCACAGAAACGGTCTAATTCTTTTTTCGATTCGCTTTCGGTCGGTTCTATCATCATGGTTCCGTGAACCGGGAAAGAAATTGTCGGCGCATGGAATCCATAATCCATCAAACGTTTTGCTATCTCTTCAACTTCAACGTTTGCGGTTTTCTTAAAGTCGCGCATATCGAAAATCATTTCGTGTGCAACTCTTCCCTTTTCACCGGTGTAAAGAATTTTGAAGTGCGGTTTTAATTTCGCTGCAATGTAATTCGCATTTAAGATCGCATACTCCGTTGAAGTTTTTAATCCTTCGGCGCCCAGCATTTTTATATACCCGTAAGAGATAATTAAAACATTCGCGCTGCCGTATGGCGAAGCTGAGACAGCATTAATTCCTTTTACTCCGCCAACTGAAACAACAGAATGTTTCGGTAAAAACGGAACCAAATGTTTCGCTACGCAAATCGGTCCAACTCCCGGACCGCCGCCGCCATGTGGAATAGCAAAGGTTTTGTGCAGATTCAAATGGCAAACATCCGCGCCAATACTTTTTGGACTTGTTAATCCAACTTGCGCGTTCATGTTTGCGCCGTCCATATAAACTTGTCCGCCGTTTGTATGAATGATCTCACAAATCTCTTTAATGCGGACTTCAAAAACTCCGTGAGTTGAAGGATAGGTTATCATCAGTGCGGCTAAATTATTCTTATGTTCTTCAGCTTTTTTCAGTAGATCGTCTACATCAACATTCCCTTTTTCATCACACGCAACAACTACCACTTTCATTCCTGCCATTACTGCGCTCGCGGGATTTGTTCCATGCGCGGAAGAAGGTATAAGTGCAATGTTTCTGTGGCTTTCGTTCTTATCAATAAAATATTGGCGGATAACCATCAAACCGGAATACTCGCCTTGCGCACCTGAATTTGGTTGGAGTGAAGTTCCTGCAAAGCCGGTAATTTCCGCTAACTCTTTTTCCAATTCTGAAATTACAATTTGATATCCTTCCGTTTGAGATTGTGGTGCGAATGGATGAATGTTTGTAAATCCCGGATGTGTAATACCAAGCATTTCAGCCGCCGCATTTAACTTCATTGTGCAAGAACCGAGCGGGATCATTCCGTAGGTTAAGGAAATATCTTTATTCTCCAACCGTTTTGCGTATCGCATCAACTCGGTTTCAGAATGAAACGAATTAAATATCGGATGCTGCAAATAGGAAGAAGTCCTTACCAACTCAACGTGATATTTCTTCGAAGAAATTTTAGAAAGAGTTATATTTTTCTTCCCAACTGCTTCTGAAAATATTTCCACAATCTCTTGAACATCTTTTTCTGTTGTCACTTCGCTTAAACTTATTCCGATAAAGTTATCCTCCACATAACGGAAGTTGATCAGTTTATTCTCTGTAAGTGATTTTATTTTCGCAACTATTTTTTCATTGTTAACATCGATTAAGAGCGTATCAAAGTAGAATTTATTTTTTTGCTCCAATCCTAAATCAGTTAATGAAACTTCAAGCTGTGCAGTTAAAATGTGAATTGTTTCCGCTATGTCACGTAACCCTTCAGGCCCATGATAAACCGCGTACATTCCCGCCATAACTGCAAGAAGCACCTGAGATGTACAGATATTGCTTGTCGCTTTTTCTCTTCTGATATGCTGTTCGCGTGTTTGCAGAGCCATACGTAGAGCGGGATTACCATCCGCATCAACTGAAACGCCAATAATTCTTCCCGGAAGAATTCTTTTAAATTCTTCTTTCGCCGCAAAATAAGCTGCGCTTGGACCGCCAAATCCCATTGGAACTCCAAATCGTTGCGTTGTTCCAACGGCTACATCCGCGCCAAATTCTCCCGGAGCTTTCAGCAAAGCTAAACTTAAAAGATCAGCGGCAACTACCACTTTAACATTTTTTTGATGAGCATCGGTAATAAAACTTTCATAATTAATAACTGCGCCGTCACTGTTTGGATACTGAACTAAAGCTCCGAAGTACGTTTCATCTAAATTAACTTTTGAAAAATCACCAACGGTAATTTCTATTCCGTTCGGATTTGCTCTATTTAATAATACATCAAGTGTCTGTGGAAAAACTTTTTCATCAACAAAGAATTTATTCTTAGTAGAACTATTCCCGGAGTGAAAGAACATCAACATTGCTTCAGCAGCGGAAGTTGCTTCATCGAGCAGAGAAGCATTGGCGATCGGTAGTCCGGTTAAATCACTCACCATCGTTTGAAAATTTAATAACGCTTCCAAACGACCCTGTGATATTTCAGCTTGATACGGTGTATATTGTGTGTACCAACCCGGATTCTCCAAAATATTTCTTTGAATAACCGCCGGAGTAATTGTAGGATAATATCCCATCCCGATATATGATTTAGCGACAATATTTTTTTGAGCAACTGAATGGATGTAGTCTAAAAATTCACTTTCCGTCATCGGCGGATCGAGATTAAGTTCTTTTTCTAATTTTATTGGAGTAGGAATAGTTTCATCAATTAACTGATCGAGTGACGAGACACCGATCTCTTTTAACATTTCGTTGGTTTCTTTTTCAGATGAGCCGATGTGGCGTCTTAAAAATGATTTGTAGGAATAAGCTTGTGGCATAATTTAACTTCATTTTGTTGGAATAATTTTTTTGGTTACCAAAAATAAAGAAAATAGAGGAGAGATAATAGAACCGGCGGGTCAAGTTCTCGAATAAAATTAGTTGGCTTCCACTTTGTGTAAATATTTTTGGTTTTCAGGCGGAATTGCAGCCAACGCATTTTTAGCGGCTTCTTGTTCGGCGGCTTTTTTGCTCTTCCCTTTTCCTTCACCCCAAATTTTTCCATCTATTTTAATTTGCACTTTAAATTCTCTATCGTGTTCGGGTCCGGACTCCCCGGCGATAACATATTTTGGATTTTCAACTCTCGCGGCTTGTGTATATTCCAATAATTGACTCTTAAAGTTTTCGTCAATCAAGTGCATTCCCAATTTCAAATTTGGTTCAACAATGTATTGCCTTATAAACTGTTTGGTTTTTTCCATTCCGCAGTCGATATATATCGCGCCGATCAACGCTTCAACGCCATCTGCAAGAATAGTTTTAAAACCAGTATGCGAACCGGAACTCAGTTCGGCGCCAACAAAGATAAATTGCAATAAATTTATTCGCTTGGCACATTCATGTAAGGCGGTTTTATTTACAAAGTTAGAACGAATTTTTGTTAAAAATCCTTCGTCTTCCGTAGGAAACGCATTAAACAACGCGTCGCCGATAATGAATCCTAATAACGCGTCTCCAAGAAATTCCAAACGCTCATTTGATTTTAGAAATTTTTGATGGTCAACAGCGGATCGGTGAGTAAAAGCTTCAACAAATATTTTCGGGTGAGCTACTTTAGCATTGATAAGTTCTTCGAGTAACTTAATATTCTTTTTTGTTAGAAGTTTAACGGATTTACGTTTATCAAAGTACCTCGATAAAAGACTAATCACGGGACTCCGTAAATTTCTTAAAAAGAAGTGAAGCATTATGTCCCCCGAATCCAAATGTATTACTGATTGCAGCCCCGACAACTTTTTTAGTAGGAATTTTAGGACTATAATTCAAATCGCATTCAGGATCAGCTTCATCCAAATTTATTGTCGGAGGGATAATATCATTTTTTACCGAAAGAACCGTAGCGATTGCCTCAATACTTCCGGCGGCTCCTAACAAATGTCCTGTCATAGATTTTACTGATGAAACAACAAGATTATATGCGTGATCACCAAAGACAGCTTTAATTGCTTTCGTTTCCGTCACATCATTATAAGGGGTAGACGTTCCGTGCGCATTAATATAATCGATGTCGGTAAATTGTAAACCCGATTCTCTAACCGCTTCACTCATTGCACGAACCGCTCCATTCCCGGATGGTTCAGGTGCAGTAATATGATGCGCGTCCGCAGTTAATCCAATTCCAACAATTTCAGCATAAATATTTGCACCGCGGGAAAGTGCATGTTCCATATCTTCCAAAAGCAAAGCTCCGGCGCCTTCGCCAATTACAAAACCACTTCGGTCTTTATCAAATGGACGGGAGGCTTCTTTGTATCTCTCATTCCATGTTGATAATGCCCGCATCGCATTAAAACCACCTACTGCCATTTCAGCAACCGGCGCTTCCGAACCGCCGCATAACATTACATCAGCGCTTCCCCGTTCAATCAACATGAATGCGTCAGCAATCGAATGAGAAGAAGTAGCACAAGCTGAAGTTGTAGCGTAATTCGGACCCTTTAATCCAAAACGGATGGAAATTTGTCCTGCTGCAATATCGGGGATCATCATCGTAACAAAAAATGGACTTATTTTATGGGGGTCTCTTTCAGTAAAATAAACGAAATGCTGGTCGGTTAGAGTTTTGATTCCGCCGATCCCGCTGCCGAATACTACTCCAAATCGCTCAAGATTGGTTTTTTCAAAATTGATTTGGGAGTCAAGGATAGCTTGTTCTGCAGCGGCTAAAGCATACTGTGCAAAAGGATCGATTCGCCTTACGGCTTTTTTATCGATGTAAAGAAGCGGATCAAAGTTCTTGACTTCAGCCGCAAACTTTGTATCGAAAAGTGTAGTATCAAACTTTGTAATAAGTTCAACACCATTTTCCCCTTTTAATAAAGCATTCCAGAATTCATTTGCAGTATTTCCGATAGGTGTTACAGCACCTAATCCAGTAATAACAACTCTTCGATTTTTCATACTTCAATATCCCGGGGAAAATGAGGGGAAAAGAAAGACTTTTCCCCAATGAGATTAGCTTACTTTTGATTTTAAGTAGTTCACTGCATCGCCGACCGTGCCGATTTTTTCAGCATCTTCATCAGGGATAGAAACGTTAAACGCACTTTCAAATCCCATAACTAATTCTACGATATCCAATGAATCTGCACCTAAATCATTCGTGAAAGAAGCTTCAGGTGTAACTTGTGATTCTTCAACACCAAGCTTATCCATAATGATTTCTTTTACTTTTGCTTCAACATCCATTTTAGGACTCCTCTTTTTATTGTTTATGAAAAATAATATTAATTAACACTACATGGTCATTCCGCCATCGACACAAAGTACTTGCCCGGTTATATAATCTGCATTTTCGGATGCAAAGAAGAGAGCGGCTTTGGCGATAACATCAGGTGAACCAATTTTTTTTAACGGAATAACAGAAATGATCGCTTCTTTCTGTTTGTCATTCAATTTTTTTGTCATGTCTGTTTCAATAAAACCTGGAGCTACCGCATTAACCGTAATATTGCGCGAGGCTAATTCTTTTGCAACAGATTTAGTGAATCCGATTACACCGGCTTTTGCCGAAACATAATTTGCTTGTCCCGGATTACCGGAGATTCCAACTACGGAAGAAATATTAATAATTCTTCCGTACCTTTGAGACATCATCGGCTTGACCGCGCATTTAGTATAATTGAACACACTTTTTAGATTAGCACTAATAACCGAATCAAATTCCTCTTCAGACATACGCAGGAGCAAATTGTCACGAGTAATCCCAGCGTTGTTCACTAAAATATCTAAACGATTGAACTTTTCCAAAGTAAAACTTATAGATTTTTCCGCGTCGCTAAACTTGGAAGCATCAGCTTGAATACCATAAATTTCATACTGATTGTTTTTTCCCCATTGTTCAATTTCTTGCGCTGCTTCAATTGAACTATGATACGTGAAAATAACTTTAGCTCCGTTTGCCGCAAATACTTGCGCAATACTTTTTCCAATGCCTCTTGTACCGCCGGTAACTAACGCTACTTTATCTTTTATCATTTTAGTTATTCCTTCCGTTCAAGTATTCTTCTCTATATTGAAGTAATTTAGTGTAACCCTCATCCCCTAAAAAGCGGGTTAATTCATCTTTACAAGCATCGATAATGTTCGTACCGTTTTCATTTGAGCGATTGCATTGTTTTAACCGGTCAATGTGGTCGTCATCGAGTGTCAAAGTTTTTTCAAAAATGGTCACCGGGAAAAGATAACAATAGAGTGGTTTGTAATCCCATGGATGTTTTCCCTCGTTAATTGCGAGAGATTGGATCACACAAAGTCCATTCTTATCGAGGAAAGTACATTTTCCATTAATCACTTGTGTACCAACGGCAATTCCCGAATCAAAATCATCATCCGGTTCCGGTTCTTCAAACCATTCAGAAACAACTTTAGATTGTGTATCATCCATGAGAGGAATGAGTTTATCTTTCAATGAAAGAATAGTTTCGTGTTCCGCTTTATCTGTGTAAACTCCGTAATAACAGCACTCGCCATTGCAACGGCAGCCGAATTTAAAAGTGAATAACTGCGGGTCAATCTTTAATCCGTTGATATAATAAATTTTTTCAGATTGCGTCATAAATATTTTTCTACTTCGTTAAATTTATCAATTCCAAAACAAACTGCGTTTGGATTAATTCTTTTTACAAGTCCTTGCAAAACTTTTCCCGGTCCGATTTCTACGAATTCATCAAATCCATCGTTGGTCATATTTGTTATCGTCTCTTCCCAGCGGACTGGCGAAGTGACCTGCTCGAACAATAATTTTTTAATATCTTCTTTTTTCTGAACAGGAAGTGCAGTAACATTTGCATAAACCGGAAATTTTGTATCGTAAATGTTTGAGTCTTCCAATTCCAAGAAGAGCGAATCTTTTGCCGATTGCATTAACGGCGAATGGAACGCTCCGCTCACTACCAACTCTTTAACTAATTTAGCTCCGTTCTCTTTTGCAAGCTGCATTGCTTTTCTAACACCTTCAACAGAGCCGGAAATAACAATTTGACCCGGAGAATTAAAATTTGCACATTGAACAATTCCCTCTGCTGAAGCTTCCAAACAGAGGTCTTCCAATTTCTTTGCATCCATTCCAACTACAGCCGCCATCGTACCGGGATTTTCAATTCCCGATTTCTGCATGGCAACTCCACGCGCTCTAACCAATTTAACAGCATCTAAAAATTGAATTGCACCGGCAGAAACTAAAGCTGAATATTCTCCTAAAGAATGTCCCGCAGCTCCCAGGCAATCAAGTGTTCTTAGAAGACTTGCCAAAACTACACTGTGTAAAAATATCGCAGGCTGAGTAAATTCTGTTTGTTTTAAATTTTCTTCCGGACCGTTAAACATTATTTCAGAAAGATTAACTCCCAAAACTCCGTCAGCCATCATAATCATCTCTTTGGCTTCAACCGAATTTTCAAAAAGGTCTTTCGCCATTCCAACGTATTGAGAACCTTGACCTGGAAAGAGAAATGCGCGTTTGCCCATTTTTAATCCATGCCCCAAGTTAAGTAAGCTGCGCCCCAGGTGTAACCGGCGCCAAATGCCGAGAGAATTAAATTATCTCCTTTTTTAATTTTACCTGCTCTATAATATTCAACTAAACAAAGAGGAATTGTAGCGGCAGTTGTATTTCCATATTTATCGATATTGATCATCACTTTATCTTTACCAACACCCATCCGTTGAGCAGTTGCGTCAATAATTCTTAAGTTTGCTTGATGTGGAACGAGATAAGCAACATCTTCACCGGTGAGATTGTTCTTCTGCATAAGTTCGTACGATATATCCGCCATACCAACTACAGCAGCTTTGAAAACGGGTTTCCCATCCTGAAAAAGAAAGTGCATCTTGTTGTCAACCGTTTCATGAGTCGTCGGATTCAAACTTCCGCCGCCTTTCATGTACAAATAATCTTTTCCTTGTCCGTCGCAATGAAGTAGAGCATCTTTGAAGCCGATTGATGAATCTTCAGTTGGTTCAATTAAAACAGCAGCACCTGCATCACCAAACAATATACAAGTGTTTCTATCGGTATAATCTGTTATCGAGCTCATTTTGTCCGCGCCGATAACCACTACTTTTTTGTATCGTCCGCTTTCGATTAATGAACACCCGGTTTGAAAAGCGAAAAGAAAACCCGAACAAGCTGCTGAGAGATCAAATCCCCATGCATTTTTTGCCTTAACATTATCTTGAACAAGGCAAGCGGTAGCCGGGAAAAACATATCGGGAGTTACCGTAGCAACGATTATAACATCAATTTCTTCGGCTAATAAATTGTGTTTCTCCATCAAATCTTTTAATGCGCCGGTTGCTAAATCGCTGGTTCCGCCTTTTTCAAGAATTCTTCTTTCTTTTATTCCGGTTCTCGAAACGATCCAATCGTTTGAAGTATTAACCATTGATTCCAATTGGGCGTTGTCTAAAACTTTTTCCGGTACATACATTCCTACACCGGTAATTGTAGCGTTTATTTTTTTAGTTGACATTCTTATTCATCCATTTTAAAGATAAACCTGCGAGCAGCAGGAATTTATTATTTGTTCATTTCTTGGGCAAGTTTTGCAATCAATTTTTTATCGTGCATTTCTTTTGCCTTCAGAACCATGTTTTTTATCCCCAGAGCAGAACTTGACCCATGTCCAATAATGGTAATGGCTTTAACGCCAAGAAGCGGTATTCCCCCATATTCATTCGGATCAAACACTTTAAATGTTTTTCTAATTGCTTTACGGGAAAGAGCAATTTTAATTTTATCGAAGAAGTTTGCGTCAGCAGTTTTCTTTAACATCGGTTTCATTATTTTCAGAAAAGATTCTCCAAACTTGAGCAAAATATTTCCAACGAAACCATCGCAGATAACAATGTTAACCGTGCCCAATAAAATATCGCGTCCTTCAATGTTGCCAAAAAAATTTAAGTCGGAAGATTTGAGAAGTCCGAATGTCTCCTTTGTAACTTTATTCCCTTTTTCATTTTCTTCACCTACGGAGAGTAATCCAACGGTTGGATCCTTTATCCCGAACATCTCTCTTACATATACATTTGCCAACTTTGCATAACCGAGTAGGTGCTGTGGTTTAGAATCCACAAAAGCGCCGACATCAAAAACGGTAGTTACACCGGTTAAGTTTGGAATATAACTCCCGATCGTCGGTCTTTCTACTCCTGGCAATCTTCCTATCAATAACGTTCCTGCGGCAGCAACGGCGCCGGTATTCCCGGCACTAACAAACGCGTCAGCTCCGCCGGAAGCAACTAATTTCGCTCCGATCACTAAGGATGAGTTCGGTTTATTTTTGAGTGCGGTTGTTGGAGAATCATGCATCGTAATGATCTCTTCCGAATGGATAATTTCTACCCCTTCGAGTGAAAGATTATTTTCTTTTGCTATCGCTTTAATTTTTTCTTCGTCACCTACAAGAATTAAATGGAACGAATTGTTTTCTTTTAAAGCGGAAAGTGCCCCAATAATTTCATGCAGAGGGGCGAAATCGCCCCCCATTGCATCTACAACTATTTTGCACTTAGGAGAATCAGAAGAAGGTAAAGACATGAAAGCTGGAACTAATTTTTCGGAATTAACATTGAGCGGCCATTGTAGTAACCACAACTTGGGCATGCGTGATGAGTCAATTTCATTTCACCACAGTTTGAACAAGCGCCTAACGCCGGAGCTTCAGCTTTATAGTGTGTTCTTCTTTTATCTCGTCTAGTTTTAGACATTTTTCTTTTAGGATTTGGCATTTGCTTCCCTATTTTACTTTAGTTAGTTGGTCCCGCCTTGCGGGTTATTTTTTAATTGTTGTAACGGTAACCATCGAGGGTCAATTTCTTCCTCTTTACATTCACATGTTTTTACATTTAAGTTAGTTCCGCAGCGGGAACATAATCCTTTGCAATCTGTCCGGCAAATTTTCTTTAACGGAATTGCTATCTCAGCGTAATCATAAATCTCTTGCGAAATATCAATTTTATCGGCTTCGTAAGAAAGATACGTCACGGATTCATTTTCATCATTCTCAGGTATTTCATTCCCGAAGAGATAAACGTGTTTAAATTTTGTTTCAATCGGCTGAATAAATTCTGTTATGCATCTATCGCATTCAAATTTTGCTTCAAGAGATAAATCCGCATCAAGGACAATTTGATTATGGCGTTTATCCATCCTCAATTGAATTTTAAATGAATTTAAGAACGGTTCCGGTAATCCGATTTCTCCAGGTTTTCCGTCAAAAAACAGTTCGTGAATTCCTTCACTGAGATTTGCGATTTTAAGTATCATTTTACAAAAGAATGCGTAAAAAACTTGCCAAATATAACTATAGACGTATTGATAATCAACAATTCAGGGGGAGGAATTTTAATGACAATTTAGCCGCTTTTTACTGTTTTCGCTCAATTACAAAGTCCACTAAAGTAGATAACGAAGTTTTTGAGGCATTAGCAGGAAAAGGTGCAAGACAAAGTTTTGCTTTCTCGGCATACTCTTTGGCAATTTTTTCGGCGTAAGCAATACCTTTTTTGGAATGAACAAACTTTATCACTTCAGAAACCGAATCTTTTTTGCTTCCGCTTTTAATAAGTTTTTTGATCTTGTTGGATTCATCCTTTGAAGAATTGGTTAACGCATAGATTAACGGAAGAGTGATCTTCTTTTCTTTAATGTCTCCACCGATAGGTTTGCCAAAAAGTTTGGTTGAACCTTCGTAGTCTAAAATATCATCTTTTATTTGAAAAGCTATTCCAAGGTATTCGCCATATTTTCTCATGGCGATATGGAATTCAGGGTTGTCTGAAGAACTTCTCGCGCCGATCTCACAGCAAGTTTCGAACAGAGATGCGGTTTTATCGGCGATTATTTTGAAGTAAGTTTCTTCGTTGATATCAAGTTTGCGGGTTTTTTGTATCTGAAGCAATTCCCCTTCAGACATACGTTTTACCGTATCGGTCATAATTTTTAGGAAGTCGAAATCTTTTCCATCCACCGCGATCATTAACCCGCGGGAGAGTAAATAATCTCCCATCAGTACGGCAATTTTATTTTTCCATATCGCGTTAATTGAGGGGAAACCTCTTCGTTTATCGGCATTATCAACTACATCATCATGAACAAGTGTGGCGGTATGAAGGAGCTCAACCAATACGGCTCCGCGATAAGTTCTTTCGTTTATTTCACCGGAGATTTTTGATGAAAGAAGAACTAACAGAGGGCGTATCTTCTTCCCTTTTTGCTTTAAAATGTATTTTGTTACCAGATCAACTAATCCTACTTTGGATTTCATCGACTCGCTGAAAACTTCAGAGAATTCCGAAAGTTCGGTTTTTATCGGTTTACTTATATTAGTTAGAGAAACGTTGTTCAAGTTTTTTTCACTGAATATTTTGAAATAATGATACTCAATTCGTAAAGTAAGACTAACGGAACCGCTAAAACTAATTGAGATACCGGATCAGTCCCGGGAGATAACACAGCGGCTAAGACCATAATAATTATTATCGCGTGTCTTCTATATTTTCTCATAAAAACCGGAGTTAAAATTCCAAGTTTTGATAAGAAAAAGGAGATCATCGGAAGTTCAAAGATCAATCCGGCGCCAAGCATAACGGAGAAAATTATCGACATATATTCTTCAATCGAAAATTGATTTTTAATTGTCGTTGTTCCGAAATGAGCCGCAAAATTAAGTGTTAAAGGTAACATCACAAAATAGGCAAACCCTATTCCGATCAAAAAGCAGAAAGAGGAAAAAACAACAATCGAGAGAATATATTTTTTTTCGTGTTTGCGTAAAGCAGGAGAAATAAACCGCCATAATTGATAGAAAACGTTTGGGACGCTTAAAATGAATCCGCCCACAATCGCTACCTGGAAATAGAGAAATACTTGTCCGAATGGCTTTAAATTTTGAAGATCGGCGCCAACTTTTTTAGCGGGACCAAGAAGGACTATATCAATTAAAAAATCGATGAAAACTCCGCAAGCGGCAGCGCCAACCACAATTCCTATTAGCGCATAAATAATCCGCCATCGCAACTCTTCAAGATGATCGAGAAAAGTCATCTCAACTTCACGTTCGCCGCTTCCAATTGTTTTGTTCGAATTTTCTTCCACTAAATTCTTCTGTGTTATAATTCAGAATAGAGAGGGAAATTTTTACAAAAACTTTTCACTTCATCTTTAATTTTATCAAGTTGGGTATCGTCAGTAGAATTTTGCACCGCACGATTAATAAATTCTGCAATTACTTCCATTTCAGTTTCTTTCATTCCTCGTGTGGTCATTGCCGGAGTTCCAACACGGATCCCGCTGGTAACAAAAGGGCTCTTCTGATCGAAAGGGACCATGTTCTTGTTGACCGTGATACCGGCTTTGCCGAGAGCTATCTCTGCAACTTTTCCGGTAACATTCTTTTTTGTTAAATCAACAAGCATTAAATGATTATCGGTTCCGTTTGAAATAATGTCGAAATCGTATTCTATTAATTTCGCAGAAAGGGTCTTCGCATTTTTAATAATTTGTTCGGTATAAATTTTAAATGAATCCTGCAACGCTTCGCCAAACGCAACCGCTTTCGCCATAATGATGTGCATTAACGGTCCGCCTTGAATTCCCGGCATTACCGTTGAATCCAAAATTTCCGACATCATTTTAGTTCTGTCTCCTTTGGGAGTTTTAATTCCCATCGGATTTTCAAAATCTTTTCCCATCAAAATAATTCCGCCCCGTGGTCCGCGCAATGTTTTATGGGTAGTTGAAGTAACAAAATGACAATGCTGTAAGGGATTATTCAGCAAACCCTTTGCAATTAATCCGGCAGGATGAGCCATATCGCACATTAAAAATGCGCCAACGGAATCAGCAATTTGTCTAAATTTTTCATAATCCCAATCGCGTGAATAAGCGCTGCCACCGGTGATGATTAATTTCGGTCTCTCTTTTTTAGCTAAATCTTCTATCAAGTTATAATCCAAAAGTCCCGTTTCTTTTGCAAGTGTATAACCCGAAGCTTGATACAAAATTCCCGAAAAATTTACTGGAGATCCGTGAGTCAAGTGTCCGCCGTGAGCAAGACTTAACCCCATAAATTTATCGCCAGTCTTTAGTATTGAAAAGAAAACCGCCATGTTCGCTTGTGAGCCGCTGTGAGGTTGAACATTTGTATATTCTGCACCGTAGAGTTTTTTTAATCTTTCGCGGGCGAGATCTTCAGCCAGATCAACAAATTCGCAGCCGCCGTAGTAGCGTTTACCCGGATAACCTTCGGCATATTTATTTGTTAATACAGAGCCTGCCGCTTCAAGTACAGCCGGACTTACAAAATTTTCGGAAGCAATCAGTTCCAAATTAAATTGTTGTCTCTCCAATTCTAATTGAAGAGCATTTGCAATTTCGGGATCGTTTTTTAAGAAATTCATTTTCTATCTTCTAATTATTAATAATCTTGTCTCACAAACCAAAGTTCGCCAAGGCTTACCGTAGCGCCGAGTTTGATAGTATTCTCCTTTAACAAACCGGGATCGGTTGTACCTCTTGAAATATATTGTAATGAAAGGTCTAAATAATTTTCTTTGCTGAACGGTAACGAAACACCGGCACTTACCGAAAGTTCATTGATGCTGGTTCCGTTAATTTTATAAGGAGTGTTGCCATAACTAAATCCACCGCGCCAAATGATCAAATCGGAAAGAGAATACGCTTGTGCGCTATTCTTAAATTCAATTCCAAAACTAACTTTGGATACATTTTGCAAATTGGTGTTAGTATTGCCTGAGATTGAGTAATCAGCCCACTTTTGGAAAAGAAAATCGGCATAAAGCTGTGTGCGCGGACTAAGCTTAGCAGACGCTCCTATAGTAACTCGCGGTGGAATGTTCATAGAAGTAATTCCTTGCGAGAGAGTATCGTTTACGTACGCGCCGATTTTTGTAAAAGAAGTATCGGCGTTCATTTTGGATATAAACGAGACCGCAACACCTAATCTGAAATCCTGAATATTGTCGCTCTTAAAAAGATGTTCGTTCAAATTTTGAGAGATCAATCCAAACGTGCCGCCCAGACCTTTGATCTTATATTCAGATGTAAAGGAAGAATTTTGTGTTGTACTATTCGGATAATTCATTTTAGAATGATAAGCTAAAGTCCCAAAATTGTAATCCAACGTTGCGCCCAAGCTTACATCAAATGGAAGAGTGTAAGAAGTTCCAACATAAACTTTTGAAAGTCCGCCGTCACCGGAATAATCTAAAGAATATTCTTCAACTTGTGTTGTTGGGTTTAATACTTGTATCTTTGTTTCGTACGCAACTTTAGAGAGTGGGATCAATCCCATCGCAATGGCAATTCCGTTAGCCTTACTAACCGGGAACGCAAATGAAAAGCCCGACAAATATCCGCCGGAGTAAAAGCTTTTTTGATTTTGATCTTTAACAAAATTTCCATGGAAGTATGTTGCCAGTTCAATTCTTGTTAAATTGATCGAGTGCCAAGCGGCGGGATTAAGCATAGAAATAAAGGCGTTATCATCCACAGCAACACCAAGTCCTCCCATACCGGCTCGTCTGGCTGAATAAGAATATTCAAGCTCTCCGATTCCATATCGTGAGTATGGAGAATTTACCTGTGCAAAAAGCGGTAAACTGAAAAGGACAAACAAAATTATTTTTTTGATGTATTTCATAAAATTTCTTATTTCTTTTTCTGTGAATAAGTGATAGTCAATCTTGGTTTAAATTCCCCGTTCACCGGATTGCTGTTAAATATCGCGAAGTTCTCAATTCCTTTTATCTGATAAGAAGGCATGATCAACATCCCGCAATTATTTTTTGTAACAACCGCGTTATTAATTATCCGGGCTACATCGCCGGAATAAGTATTGCCCGTATGCGATAAAGAAACAACATAGAGAGAATTTGTAGAGTCACTAACCGAATCAACGATCTGATACGCTAAGAGCCCATCTATATAAGATGAACCAACTTTAAAACTCAACGTGTCCACGTTTAGAACCAACATAGCCGTATTAACGACCGCGTCATCCGGAAGTTTGGAAAGATCGAACCATAATTTCCCTTGAACACCGGTTCCGCTTTGAATGGTCATCGTTTTATTTGAAGCTTCCGGGAAAGTGCCTTGGATCAGATGAACATCGACCGAACCGCTATATTCTAAAGTATCCTGGTAAGTTTCATAAGCGGAAGATTTTTTAACCACAATTTTAATTGTCGGCACATCACTATAAGAAGTAGAAGCTGCAAAACCTGTGAATCTGCACGCGCCATTTGGTTTTAGCAGAACTCCATAATTTTGACCGAGCGAAGTATCCTTTGCTGCTTTGAACCAATCTTTTGCCAAATTCGGATCAACCGAAAATGAATATACCGACCCGGTATTGGTTTGCGAAAGAACTACTGACGAAGAATTGTAACTTAATTTTGGAAGCGAATCAACAGTAAAGAGTGAATTCCACGATGAAGTTATTTGGTGAATTCCAACGTTAAACGGTTGAAGAGTATCTCCATAGTAATAATTTCTGGTAAGGGAAATATCAGCGGAAACAAACGTGAGGTTGGAGTCAAGATCAGCTAAATATTTGCTTGCAACACTAAAATAAAAAGCGAGCAGAGTCTGGGATTCAACATTAGCGTCTTTACCAATGAGCAAGGTTTCAGATGAACCAAGCGATAATTTGGCAAGATGCGGTTCAAATTTTTGCGAGAGCGTATCTGTAAATGAATCCATTTTAGAAACAATAATGTTATCTTGATTTAACAGTTCACTTCCTAAAGAAGAAGGATCATCACTGCAAGCGACAAAGAAAAACGGAACAAGAACCATGAGAGCCAAAACAAAACTCGATTTTTGGCGGACAAGAAAAATACTTTTCAGATAATTCAACTAAATATCTCCATTATAATCATGAATAAGGAAGTCTACAGCTTCCGGGAAATTTTCGGCAACAAAGTTGGGAATTTTCTTCTCTTCAAACAAGAGAGAAAGATGGGCATTGCCATAACCGGTTTTAACAAGAATAGATTTCACCCCGGCGTTCATTGCACATTCAATATCGGTTTTGGAATCGCCTACAAGATATGACATGGAAAGATCGATCCCGAATTCTTCAGCGGCATCAAATAACATTTTGGGTGAAGGTTTTCTGCAAACACAATCTTCGGCGGAAGAAAATTCCGGGTGAGACGGGCAATAGAAAAACTTATCGATCTGTACCTTATACGGAAGAAGTAATTCGTTTATTCTGTTGTTAACATTAACAACCTGTTCTTCGGTAATAATTCCACGGGAAATTCCGGCTTGATTAGAAACAACGATCAATTTAAAATGAAAATCATTTTTTAGAGAAGCTAATGCCTCCGGGACACCTTCAAAAAGCACAATTTTTGACGGGTCTCCAATATAACCCGGGTCCTCATTAAGGGTTCCATCTCGATCTAAGAAAACGGCAATGCTCATACTTTAGATTGACAATACCGTTTTGTATAACTCAATATATTTTTTAGCGGAAGATTTCCAACTGAAATCCGATTTCATTCCGTTTTTAATAATCTTATTCCACAATTTTGGTTCATGGAAAAGTTTAGCCGCTCTTTTTATTTCTTTAAGCATTGCGGCTGATTCATATTTCTGGAAGACAAATCCGTTTCCTTCTCCGGTTTTTTCATCGAACGCGAAAACCGTATCGCCTAAACCGCCGGTCTCACGCACAACCGGGATGGTTCCATAAACCAAACTGTACATCTGATTCAGTCCGCAAGGTTCAAACTTTGAGGGCATTAAGAGCATATCGGAACCGGCTTCAATTAAGTGAGCAAGATCGTCATTAAACCCGAGGTAAGAAGCAAATTTACCGGCATGTTTTTTTGTTAATTTTTCAAAGGCGAGCTGATACTTTTTATCGCCGGTTCCAAGAAGCACTAACTGAATATCCATCTTCATCAATTCTTCAAAAGACTCGATGATCAGGTCCATCCCTTTTGTATCGTTCAAACGTGAGATAATTCCGATAACCGGTTTAGCTTCATCAAACTGTAGCCCGAACCGTTCAACTAAAATTTTCTTATCATCCAATTTCTTGGCGATGGTTTCATAAGAGTATTTGTGGGGAATAAATTTATCGGTTTGCGGATTCCACACGGCAGTGTCAATCCCGTTCACAATTCCCGAAAGTGTGGTCTTCCGTTTTGCGAGACAGGGTTGTAAATCCATCCCGACTTCCTTTTTATTGACAATTTCTTTCGCGTACCCTTCACTAACGGTTGTAAGATAGTCAGCGTTCTGAATACCATTTTTAAGAAAATTAAATTTTCCGTTGAGGAGAGAACCTTTATCATTTGCCAAAGTTTTTGGAAGTTCTGTTTTATCGAAAGTCGAAGCCGGGAAAATTCCCTGGAACGCCAAATTGTGGATTGTAAAAATACTTTTTATGGCATTAAACGGAGCTTCATTTGCGTAAACATTTTTGTGATATGCCGGAATCAATCCACATTGCCAATCGTTGCTGTGGATAATATCAGGAACCCAGCCTAAAAGCGTTACTAATTGAAATACCGATTTCGCCATTAAAATGAAACGTTCATCGTTATCTTTATAATCCGCTCCGGAGATAGGATCAGTGTAAAGACTTTTTCTGCTCCCAAAATATTCTTGATTATCAAGGAAATAGATTTGTACCCGGACACGCTGCGAAGGCAAAAATGAGGAACGGAGTGAAAAGACAACGTCCTTCTCCCCTATTTTAACGGTAATATCTTTTAAACGTACAACTTCATGAATTTTGTACTTTCTACTGTCTATAGCTCCATATTTTGGAACTAAAATTCTTACTTCGTGTCCTAATTCAGTTAACATTTGCGGGAGCGCTGCAGAAACATCGGCTAACCCACCGGTTTTCATGAAAGGAAAAAGCTCTGATGTAACGAATAGAATTTTTAATCTTTTTGAAGATGTCATTGGAACCTTGGTTTTATTTAGTGCAAAAATAACAAATTCTCACATTTTTTCCTAAACGGAAGTAATTGCACCATTTGAAACTGAATCAAAATGACCTATCTCACCTGAGTGGGAATCTCGTCTCGGATTTTCATCCACTCATTCATCCCTTCAGCCGAGAACCAACTCACTATCCGGGAATTAGTTTAATTTCCTCCCTTCAAATTAAAAAGATTATCTTCCGAAGAAATCTTTTTATATTTCTTTACCTTTTTAAGAAAGTTTATGAGAAAATTTGCTGTAATAATTTTTGGTCTGATTTCGGCGCTGTTAATTTCATCTTGCGGGTCATCTATTGATTCCACGAGCAGCCGTTACAAACATACCGAAGAAGAAAAGAAACCGGGAAGTGAGAAATCCGATTCTCCACCGGAAAAATCAAATTCGGCTCTGATAGAAGATTTCGATTTTACTCCTTATTTTACAAAAATCGTGGAAGTAAAAACCCAGCATTTCACCCCGGATTCGGACGGAAGTGAACTGTGGTGGAGTTATCCCAAAGTTGATAATTCGCAAAAAGTGACGGTAAGGCAGCCCGGTTATCGTGTACAAGTTCTTGCTACCGATGATCTTGGCGAAGCTCAACAAATGCGTTCCGATATTTATTTTAAAACGAATAAGAATGATATTTATATTTCGTTCCAGGCTCCTCTTTATAAAGTAAAAGTTGGCGACTATGCCACAACTTCCGGCGCTCATAATCTGGCGTTTAAGCTGAATCAACTTGGATTTTCACCTACCCAAGTTGTCGCTGATACGGTGACAATTCTTCAAAACGCCGTACCAAATAAAAAAAGATGAAGACACTTCTTAAAAATCCCGCACAAATTGTTACGGTTTCGACTAATGGGAAAAATCATAAACGCGGAAGAGAACTAAATGAAATTACGGTTCTCGAAGAACATTCGTTGATTATTGAACACGATACGATAAAAGATTTGATCCCGAATGCCTCAATTGCGAATGAATTTGATTATAAAATTATTGATGTGAAGGACAAAATAGTTCTTCCCGGTTTGGTTGAGTGCCATACGCACACCGCTTTTGCCGGTTCGCGTGCAGAGGAATTTCGTTTAAAACTTACCGGAAAATCTTATGAAGAAATTGCAAAACTTGGCGGCGGAATAAATACCACCGTTTCCGCGGTTAGAAATTCCTCCTTTGATGAGTTGGTAAAACTAATTTCCCCACGGATCAATTATTTCATCGCTCAGGGAATTACCACTCTTGAAATTAAAACCGGGTACGGACTAGATTTTGAAAATGAAATAAAACTTCTTCAAGTTATTCAGCATCTCCAAAAGCTATTTCCCATTACAATTGTTCCAACTTTTCTCGGAGCGCATACCATTCCCAACGAGATGAAAGAAAATCGACATTTATACATCAAGGAGATAACGAACAAAATGCTCCCCTACATTGTGGAAAATGGGTTGGCAATATTTTGTGATGGATTCTGTGAATCAACCGCGTTTTCTTCAGACGAAATCGATTTAATTTTTTCCCACGCGCAAGCTCTCGGTTTAGAATTAAAATTGCACACGGAACAATTCAATTCTATTGGAGGAATAGACGTTGCCTTGAAACATCAGGCAATAAGTATCGATCACCTTGAAGTGATAAATGAAAAAGATATTGCAAAAGTTGCGCAATCAGATATGACCTCAGTGTTACTGCCTGGAG
>Ga0209417_1001407_pt1 | contig 44350 bp, 54 predicted proteins | sample RifGroF2_FD_184002 | JGI IMG/M metagenome (GOLD analysis project Ga0209417, IMG submission 184002) | Groundwater microbial communities from Rifle, Colorado, USA - Groundwater F2 (SPAdes) (version 2) | ecosystem: Environmental > Aquatic > Deep subsurface > Groundwater | place: Rifle, Colorado...
AAGCTTCGCTTTAAATAAAAACGTTTCAGCGTTTTTATTTGCATAATGTTATAAGGTTCAGTTTTTTATGTGAAAATAAACTGGATGGGTTAAATAGATGCTCTACGCTTTTTCTTGTAAGAAAAAGCGGCCAAAAAGAACCTTGCGCCATCCGTTTTTTAAACGTTTGAATTTTCAGGGACCACCTTCGGCCTGAAAATTTCGCGCAGTTCTTTTCTCTGATTTTGCTACTTAGATTTTCCGCAAGGCACAGAGAAAAGAACCAAAAGAGACTGCCGACTATACGCCCACAGGGCAGAGAGGTGTTGTCTCTCCTCCAATTTTGCTCCGAAGTTATTGATCGCATCCCGGAAAAGTCAAGGGGTTTTTATCTGGTTTTACTGAGCTACCCTTGACAAAATCCGTGCTGCTCAATGTGTGTATGGCTCAAAATTAACAGGAGAGCCAGCCAAAATAAATCCGCAGGGCAGCGGTGATGACAATGAAATTTTTCGAGGGAATTAAGACGCTGGATGAATTGCGCAAGGAATATCGTCGCCTTGCTTTTATCTATCATCCGGACAAAGGTGGCGACACGGTGCTGATGCAAATACTCAATGATCAGTATGAGCGCCTTTCAAAAAAGCTGATCAACAGCAATCCTGACTTTTCTGAATCGAGGAAGGAATATGAGCAACAGGTTTCCGAAGAAATCAGGCAGAAGCTTGACCGCATAATCTTCATTCAAGGAATTGAAATTGAGATGATCGGTTCGTGGATATGGATTACCGGAAACACTTTTGCGGTCCGTGAAACGCTGAAAGGAGAAGGCTTCTGGTTCTCACATCCCAAAGCTGCCTGGTACTGGCACAAAGGTGAGTACCGAAAGAAAAACGGTAAGATTCAATCGATGGATGAAATGCGTGACTTCTGGGGATCACAAAAGATTGAATCAGAGTTCGAAAAATCAAACCATTTACAATAACTAACCAGGCGTGCCAGATGCCTACATAAGTCCGCAGGGCAGCGGCATTTAACTATGTATTGTATAAGACAAGACGGTGATTGTTCAGTATGTGACTCTTACATCGAACATTTGGAAATCTGTAACCAGGATGAAGATATGGGTGGTACCGGCCATGGCGATGAATCGTATTCAGATGCCGATCCGGGTTTATAATTCAAGGGGCTTCGCCCCTTTTTAGTCGCTCTTATCAGGCTCACCGGTATTGTGCGGAGAAAGTAGTTACACTCAAATTGCGGGCAAAGGTATTGATCGCCGCCCGGAAAAGTCAAGGGGTTTTAACCTGGCTTATCCGAACTACCCTTGACTAGAATCCGCCTGGCTCAATGGTGATTACCCGTAATTTATTTTTAACCGGCTGAGCCAGATGCCAAGATAAGTCCGCAGGGCAGCGGCAAACTGTTATGGGAAAAACAAACAATGCTGAAAAAGCACCAGTTGCTGAAGTTGTTGAAGTGGTAGAAGTTGCTCCAGTGATGACCGTTGTGAAAGACGTAGTTGAAGAACCTCGCAAGCTGACACTGGAGGAACGGATCCAGCGGGTTGAAGATCTGTCGATGTTGATCGACCGCTGGAAAACTCTGAATGATTCGCGCCGGAAGTTGCAGACCTTCCAGATCGGGGCCGATTCGCTGAGCTCTGTCATCAGTCTGCGGGATGCTAACGGAAACGAGTTCAAAACCTCAAATTCGGCAGTGATCAGCTCCGTGATCGACGAAATGAAACGGACGCTCGACACCAAGGTGCATGACGTTGAAGAACTGATCAATCTTTAACCAAAGGGGGAGCTAGCGCTCCCCTTTTTTGTTCGTCAACCAAAGATTCATACTTCAGTTTTAAGGTTTATACTCCCCTAATTCCCCGGGCAATCTATTAGGACAACCACCTTCAGGCATTTTTCCATTTGCCCTTCGTTTATTTCGCCTTCCGGCGCAGTTTCGCTTATTGGCCTGGGTAATGGTATAAGTCCGTTGGTCAGGTTTTTTCACCCACATTTCACTTAGATGTGAATTCCATTCCGAATGTTTTCCGTCTCCAGTCTCCCATCTTCCTACTTCCGACATCCTCAATCACCTTCATAACCCTTACCAATGGCAATGTTCAAAGTAGGTCATGCCTGGTTTAGTTCGCTAAATAATCTGCTAAGGTGGCTTCCTTGATCTCTGAGAAGTGGAACCCGTCAAGGATTTTCCCGGCATATCCTCGCTACGTTCCGGTATTCCAGTTCCTCCTTGTCGGCTCAGGTTCAAGTAGCCGATTACCTGCATATCATTTTTTAACTTAAACTTTTCAGTTATGACAACTTTTGAAAAACATTACATCGGTAAAGGAACTCAGGTCAATGACCTCGACATCGTGAAAGTAGTAATACCAATGGAAGACGCCCTAAAGGCAACGTTCGAAAAGAACGGAATCACCTACCTCTCGTTTGAAGTGGCTAAAATGAAAAGCCCCGACAAATTCAACCGTACTCACACCTGTTATTACCAGACCAAAGAACAAAGCGAACCCGCTAAAGACCAAAAGTCAGAAAAACAAAACACAACAGGCAAAAAGAAATCGAAGAAACAGCCTGCCGAAGATGATCTTCCTTTCTAAAACAGATTGCCCCTGAGAAATCGGGGGCTTTTTTTAACCCTTTAAAAACTTTCGTATGAAAACTTATCGAATAAAATCAAATACCGATGATCAGGAAAAACGTCAGAACCTTTGGGATGCCTTCACCCAGTACCTCGATTCAATCTACTTCGAAGGAGCCGCCGAATTACTCGATCAGGAACTCGTAAGCTTCGAGTACAACGCTTACATCAGTTGCTACGGAAATTAACCGGATCAACTTCGAATTTCAGGAGGCGAAAACCTCCTTTTTTTATGCCCAAAAATCAGTAATTCAATCCCTCAATAAATCAGAGTGGGTCTCTCTCTCACTCAATTTTGCTCCGAAGTTATTGATCGCATCCCGGAAAAGTCAAGGGGTTTTTACCTGACTTTACTGAACTACCCTTGACAAGATTCCGCGCTGCTCAATGTGTAATGGCTCAAAATTAACAGGAGAGCCAGCCTACATAAATCCGCAGGGCAGCGGTGCAAAAAATGCAAACGAATTTATTTACCCAGGTGCCAATGTACAATTCAACTTTAGCAGAAATCGAAATCACGTACAAACCGAAGTACAAAGCATCCGAATTGCCAAAGGTGGTTACATCGTCCGATGCTTACTACTATTTACAAGATGTTTTTCCAAGCCTGGATTACCGCGAATTCTTCTACATCCTTTGCCTGAACCGGAACAACAAAGTGCTGGGTTACTGTCAGATTTCAGTTGGTGGTGTTTCCGGAACCATGGCCGATGTGAAAATCATCATGCAAACCGCGCTGAAATCAAACGCCTGCAGCATCATACTTTCTCATAACCATCCGTCAGGTAACCTGGTGCCCAGCGAAGCCGACAAGGAACTGACGAAGAAGATCCGCGAAGCCGGTAAGGTTCTCGATATTCCGGTACTGGATCACCTCATTGTTACCTCCGAATCTTACTTCTCATTTGCCGACGAAGGATTGATGTAAAAAAAATCATGGAAAAACAAAAATCATTTGCCCAGTACATGCAGCAATTGGCGCGTCGGAACAGCATCAGTAATGTATTCAGCGACTTTTTAGAAATGACCGTTTGCGCCCTGTCGTTGGGAGCCATGGAAGCCCGTTACCTCGAAATCGTGCGCCGTTACGATAAACCAGAAGCCTACCTCATGGCCGAAGCGTTTGGCGCACTGGTGATGGAGATGGACGATCACGGCGAAGGATTACGCGACGTTTTCGGTGACTTCTTCATGGAACATATCTCGCACGGTCACAACGGCCAGTTCTTCACTCCGGAACATATCTGCGAACTGATGGCACGTATGAATGAACCTATCGGCTTTGGACAACGGGTTTTGGATTGCGCTTGCGGATCCGGTCGCATTCTGATGGCAGCCGCAAAGATCAACCGCAATGCATTGTTTTACGGTGCCGATGTCGACCGTAACTGTGCAATGATGTGCGTGATCAACATGTGCCTGAACGGTATGTTTGGAGAAGTTGCCTGGATGAACTCACTCTCGAACCAGTTTTACGGCGCCTGGCAAGTCCGTCCATATCCCGGACATGGCAATCCATACATCATACCAATCACCGAATCACAAAGCCAAATCGTACTAAAATTACCCGAAAACGTAAAATGTAACCCGCAACTCGTAACGTCATCCCGAACTTGTTTCGGGATCTCTTCTGAATCTGATCTTTTTGACGATTTACTGACTCCGGTAAAAACACAACAGCTCACCCTATTCTAAGCCCTTCGGGGCTTTTTTTGTTCCCGTCTTCTGACTTCCGTCTCTGGTCTTCTTTTTTCTGTCCTTTCTCCTCGTTTACCATCCATTTATATTCGCTTTCACAATACAGTTCCGAAGGCAACTTGGAACTTGAAACCTGAAACTTGGAACTATTATGGTATCGAAGCCCATCACCATCCGCCGTAACCTTGCCCTCCGCGAATACGAAGTCAAGGAAACGCCAAACGGCAAGCAGGTTACCTTCTCCGTAAAATTTGTGAAGAAAGACGGCGAACTCGTATTTATGCCCCGGGCCGTTGCTGCCGGGCTTAAAATGAACATGAAAGAAAACCGGATGCGTGGAGTATTGCCGGTCGATGCACAGGGCGAAGGCTGTGGCCATGTTACCCCGTTCCACATCGACGGCCTTATTGAATGGAACGGAATGAAAGTAAGAATGTGAAGAAATTTATAATTGGACTATTTACGATTTACCATTTGCGCATTAATCAGCGCAATGGGGTTCAATAGTAAATAGTAAATGAATAAATAGTAAATAATTAGGATCGTAAATACATCAAGATGGCAGAAATACTTTGGAACAATGCAGGCGACCCGTTAATGGTTTCAGGACGAAGCTACATGGGTGTTACAAAAGGTGGCCCTACCGAACGTCCTAAAAAAACCGAATCGCCAAAACCTTCCGGCACCAACCTCGATAAAACAAAAGTCGACGATATAACCATTGCCAGTTGGGGACCAAATAACGATTGGCCAACCAAAGCCGATGAAATTATTGGCAAAGTAGGCGTACTCAATACAGGCCTCCGTTTTACCCGTAATTTCACACTGGGACAAGGAATATATCCCTGCACTGTAGAAGGCTACGACGAAAAAGGCAACGAACTGTTAAAAGCTCCGGAAGATAAAACACTTGCAGTATTTGCTAACAGCCGCATGGTGCGCCGTTACATGGAAAAAGCCTTGCGCGATTATCTTAAACTCGGTATTCCGTTTGTACAACTTCTCATGAATGCCGAAGGCGATAAAATTGTTGGAATAAACACCATCAATGCCAAATACTGCCGACTGAGCGAAGCAAATAAAGAGGGAGTTGTCGAAAAATGTATTGTTTCCGGAAAATGGCCCGATACTCCTGGTAAAGGAGAATATTCCGTCATTGATGTGCTCGACGAATACGATCCGTTTGCCGACCTTCAGCGCCGGAAGTATGCCAATCAAACCAAAGGTAAATCGTTCATCATGTGCATCCGCGACAGCTGGAGCAACAACGAATATTATTCCTCGCCGCTATGGTACGCTTCTTATCTGGCCGGATGGGTCGATATCGCCGGTATGATCCCCAACTTCCTGAAAAAAGCATATGCCAACCAAATCACCTGGAAATGGCACATCCAAATCCCTTATTCGTTCTGGGACCGTCAGTTTCCGAAAACCGAATTTGCATCCACCGATTTACGAAAAGCAGCCATCAACGATTATATGGATAGCATTGAAGATAACCTGTGTGGAACCGACAATGCCGATAAACCCATCTTCACTTTTTTCGAAATCAACCCAACCAACGGAAAAGCCGAAGAACAGTGGATCATTAAACCGCTTGAGAACAAATTGAGCAACGAACAAAACCTGATTACTTCAGCCGCTGCCAATTCCGAAATCATGTTTGCCATCATGGTTAACCCCAACGTAATGGGCGCCGGAATGCCCGGAGGTACATACGCCGGAAATCAGGGAGGTTCAAACATCCGCGAGGCTTACCTGGTGAACGTAGCCAACGCATGGCTCGACCGTCAGGGAATACTCGATCCCATTGAACTATACCACCGCTACAATGGAGGCGCTGAAACCGTTGAATGGCGTTTCCGTAACACCGTGCTCACCACACTCGACACCGGCGCCGGAACCACCAAAACGTTATCATGATATCGTTTTTTGTACAGACGCACGGCTGTGCGTCTCTTCTAAAATATTCTTATAGCTCATAATTCATAACTGATAAACTTTTTTCCCATGCTATTCACCACCATCCTCGAAATTCAGAACCACTTGGTAGTTGGCAACGGTACCGAATTTAACCGCGTAAAACCACATATTTCAAACGCCGAAACCGCCTACATTCAGCCATTGTTAGGCTCAGGTTTGTTTACACAGCTTCAGGATTATTACGATGCTAAACCGCTTGGATCCGGATCGTCCGATTTTAACGTAGAGCAAATGGAAGCGCTTTTGCTGAAAATTCAAAAGTCGCTTATTCACTTAGCTTACTGGATGGGTTTTCAGGTGCTAAATGCAACCATTTCAGATAGTGGTTTTAAGCGTACTGAAACCACTACCACCAAAGGCTTATATCATTACCAGGAAGACGAGCTAAAAGAATACTTCAAAACAGCCGGATTCAATGCCATGGACGAAGCTCTGGAGTATCTCGAAACAAACATTGTGTATTTCGACGATTTCGACACAACGCCAACCTGGACCGTAATCAAATCGGCCTTTATCCCAAACACTAAAACATTCAATTCAATTATCGACATCAACAGCAGCCGCCTTACTTTTCTGCGCCTGAAATCGTATGCCGGATTAGTCGAAGATATGGAGATACATCCAATACTTGGATCTGTTATTTTCGACTACATCAAAGCCGAAATGGTTAAAGACGAACCTGCAGCCAAGGTTTTGGCCATTCTTCCGTACATCCGGAAACCCATTGCCTACCTGTCAACCGCCATGTTGATGGAAGAATCTGGCGCCGATCTCACCGAAAAAGGCTTGTATTTTGAAAGTACGTCGGCAACAACCATCAGCGGTAAAAATAAACAGCCTGCTAATGCCGATCGTATTGCCTTGCTTGCTGCCCGCAACCGTTCATTGGGAAACGCTTACCTCGATCAGCTTAAAAGCTACCTCGCTGCAAACACTACCGACTGGCCCACCTATTCAGGCCAAACCGGCAGCGTATTTCGACGCGACAATACCGATAAAAAAACATTCTGGGCATAAAAATTTAAATCGTACTGACGCACGGCCGTGCGTCTCTTCATAAAGCACAGCTGTGCGTCTCTTCATAAACCAACAAAATGAAATCCATCACCGTAAAATATCGCCCCATCACTTTTCTCCCGCTTTACCGCACGGTAACCGGGGCATTCCCTGAAAACTGGGGCGAAATCAGCGCCAAACAGCTCATTGCCATAGCCCGACTTTATAAAAATCACACCACCGATGTCGAATTTTTATCAGCAATGTCAGGCATCGGCAAACACATTTTCAACCGCTGCGACGATTACGAGCGCTTTAAACTTATGGAATACCTCGAATTTGTTGGCGACCACAAAGCGTATCACGAGTTTATAATCAGCGAGCTCCATGCCCCACACTCCATGCCCCAAGCTCCATGCTCCACGCTCCACGCCCCAAGCCCCAAATTAAAAGGCATCACCTTTGGCCAGTTCATCTTTGCCGATACCTATTTCAGCAACTACCAGGATTCGCAAAAAGAAGAAGATCTCAATAAATTCATCGCTGCTCTATATCTCCTGAAAGATGAAAAGTTTGATGAACAATGCATACAGAAACGCCATGCAGCAGTTGGCAAGATCGACCGAACAACCCGCGAAGCCATTGCCATTAACTGGCAACTCATACACGAATGGCTAAGCCTCGCCTACCCGCTGATCTTCCAAAAAAGAGAAGAATTAACCGGGAACCCGGAACCCGAAACACGCAACCCGGAACCCGTAACCCGTGACTCTTCCGTCTGGATTAAGATCTTCCAAAACTTTGTAGGCGACGATATCCTGCACAACGACGATTGGGCCAATCAGCCCATCAACACCATATTCACCTACATGACCCGCAAATACAAGGAAAATGCACGACGAAAAAATTAATTTATGTACAGACGCACGGCTGTGCGTCTCTCCTAAAAATAAATATTATGGCTGCAAAATTCTCACAACTCGTTACCTACTTCGAAAACCTTGCCCGTACACACGTTGACATTGGGCACACCGATCAGGAAAAACATTTCTTTCGGATGGAAGTGGATGAAGTACTGGCCGGTATCAATCGTACTGACGTTAAATACCCGTTCCTGATTCTGGAAGGTTATGGTTACGACTTTACCGACAGCAAATCAGACAATCTGCTAAAAAACCGAAGCGGAGCGTTTATGTTACTCGATCATGTTTCCGACTCCTCCGATTTTGAAGCCATCCATGCAGTTTGGGACCACATGGAAGAAATTGGTGACGAAATACTCGTGCGCATGAAAACCGATAAACGCAACCCGTTAACGCCGGTAATCCGCGACTTCCAGTTCAGCACCTCACAGGCCACCCTCATTGCCAACGAAATTGATGGCAGTTATGGAATCCGCTTTACCTATGTACTTACATCACCCCGGAGTAACGATGTGGATCCTGCAAAGTGGTTAGAAGAATAAACTTTCTTATTCCTTATTTCTTATTCGATATTTTACATTTATAAATAAGAAACAGAAAAACAAGGAACAAGAAAAACCGAACGTAAATGGGGTTAAATAGTAAATCGTAAATCAAAAAATAGTAAATAAAAAAAATGGGCTACGATCCAAACAGAGAGAACGACGGAATCAACCGGCAAACAGGCAATCGCATAGGCACAGGCCGATCCATAGCAGGCAATCACAAACCAGTTATCCTGGTTAACCGCACCGAGCAGGAAACCCTTCAGGATATGCTTGATACCGTTCGTTCAAACGAACTAATTGAAATGTGGGTTCCCAAAGTTCGCCGTGCATTGCGCTCCAGTGCCCGGTGGTTTTCCGATGGCAAAACAGAATCCTTCGTTTTGCGCGACCATGGCCGCCAAACCGAGAAGAAACTGGCTGAATCAATTGGCAGTTATACACAGAAAGATGTTGATCGCATTTTCAAAATAGCCTTTAAATTCGAGCGGCACGGCGTATTTGTACATAAAGGAGTTGGCCGCGGTTACCATGCTGCCGGTAATGGCTTTGTCAACCGAACCGCCAAAGGCCCGCAGGTTCATCCACGTATTGCCGTCGAATGGTTTAACCCGGTTCTCGATCAACATTTGCCCGAATTGGCCGACCGCCTTGCACGAATCAATGCCGATGCCGTGGTAAACTCAACTGCAATGAAGATTTTGTAAACCTACAAATGCAGGTTTTTTTATTCCATCCAATTGTCATAACTTAGTTGGATAAACCAAAAGTAAACACCTATGATATGGTTCGGACTATTCCTCGCTATCGTATTAATTATTGCGTTATCTTCCAAATCAACCAAAAAACCTCCTGAAAAATATATCCAATACCCTGACAGCATTGTTAAAAGCGACAATGAAAAAAAGGAAAGAATAACTAGAGGTGAGCATGATGAAATGTACTTGGCATACAAAAATCATCATCAGGGAAAATCACTTCAACAAATCGAAAAATATATTAAAGACAAGCGTGAAGAAAGTTGGTATTACTGGGAAAATAGCCGTTTAGAGTATAAAGTATTGATGGATCTGTCGCGTGAACTTGAATCCATCCGAAATGCTGAACTTAAAGAATTGATTGAATCTGATCAGATTTTCCAATATAGTTATGCAAAATTACTTGAGTATTATCGAATGATAATCTATAACCCTCATATTTATCAAGAATTTAAAACAAATCTGCTAATTGAAGCTTTAGAAAAATCCTCTTTCCAAAAGTTTAATTCTGAACTAATTACCAAAACTCCTTCAACTGCTGTAAAATGGTTAAATGCCCGTGAAAATGAAGGTGAATACATTGCTGATAAACTAAAAGATATTGCTAGAGAAATTCAGCAACAAGAATCACCTGATGAAGCCTATAAGCGCCAACGAAAAAACATACAAAGCAATATTTCAAAAGCCAAAAAAGAAGGAGACTGGCTTAAAACCGAAGAACTGGAACAAAAACTTATAAAACTTGAACAATCTAAACTTACCCAATGAAAAAAGTCATCCTGATTATCGTTATCATTATCATTTCACTTGCATTAATTAACCTTTGCACCGACGATAAACCCAAAGCCAAAAAAGAATATAAAGTAACACTTGCCGATGGTACAGTTTGCGAATGGTTTGAAGTCAGGTACGAAATGTATTTTATAGGAACATCTCGTCAGTTGCACCCCGACCAGATGTTCCTAGTTGCCGATTCATTTCATTTCCCAAAAACCAAAATGATCTATTTTCATTTAGACAACCTCCGCGGAACCGGAGAGCAATACGGAACGCTTTATCACAACCTGGTATTGCCAGTTAAGAATTTTAATCCCGATAGTTTAAAATTACTCCACAATGAATGACGACCTATTAGATAAAATCTGGCAAAAACGAATAAAACCTTTCCTTATTCCATCCCTGATCATTATTATAGCCATTGCATTAGGATATATATTTGTCGTTTTATAGATTAAAAAACCGCGCTATCCACCGGGTTTTCTTTCCACTTTAATACCTATCTTTACAAAGCCAAATCACATTTAATAAAAAGTCATGACGCGCTGAAGGCAAGGTTTTCCCCCGATAGCGTTTTCAGTAATGCGTTATGGCCACTGAAATGTGATTTGGCGATCCGCTATCGGGGTTTTTTAAAAATCTCTGCCATGAATAAAAAACCAGTAATCAGAGGATTTCGTACAGCTTACATCGACGATGAAGTGGACGAAAAAACGGTTGACAACAAACCATCCATAGAAGAATCGCTTGTAGCCCTTATTTTCGACCGCTACGCCCCAGCCGAAACATTTCCCGAAAGCACCGACCATAAAACCACCCTCGATCTGATCGACGAAATGGAATCAACCACCGACGTCTCTAAATCAAAAGTCAAAATGGCCATGGAAGACTTTGGCTTCAAACTACATTACACCGGGAATGAATATGTCTGGCTTCTGAAAGAGCGGTAATATCCTTTGCCGTTGGCTTCAGCCAACGGACATGCAAATATTCATCTTATCAATTGGCTTTAGCCCCATCCTATCTGTGGCTAAAGCCATTTTTGTTTTTATACATCTATCCGTCCCGTAAATGGGACGGCAAAGGATACCACTTTTTTCCTGTCCTTTCCATGCGCGTCATTGTGCTCTAGTTTTGATTCAGCATTCAAAATTCATCATTCAAAATTCCGAAGATGGCACAATCATACGACCGCCGAATAAACCTGTACATTAATGTCGATGGCAAAGAGGTATCCAATAATGTTAAATCGATCCGTGCCGAATTGACAAAAATTGTCAACTCACAAAAGCTGATGACTATCGGCTCGAAGGAATACGAGGCTGCAACCCGCAAAATGAGACAGCTGCAGGGAATATTGGCACAGCACAATGCCCAGGTACAGAACATACAGAAATCGTGGAGTATGAAAGGCATGGCTGATGGCTTTAACCGTTATTTTACTATGGTTACCGCAGGGATAGCCTCCATTACCGGATTGATTTTTGGATTTAAGCAACTTATTAAAACCTTTAACGACTACGAAGAACGTGTCGACAATCTATCAGCTTTAACTGGTTTGGCAGGCGACAATCTCGAATGGTTAAGTAATAAAGCAAAAGAACTTTCCACTGCAACCCTGGAGGGAGGAATCAGGGTAACACAATCAGCTCAGGAAATTATCGACGCCTTCACTAAAACCGGATCAGCACGCCCCGAACTGCTTAAAAATAAAGAAGCACTCGTTGCCGTAACTACTGAAGCCATTATATTGGCCAACGCTGCAAAAATAGAATTGCAACCAGCCATCGAAGGATTAACGATGGTTATGAACCAGTACAACGTTGGAGCCGATCAGGCTCGAAGGATAATAAATGTACTGGCAGCCGGATCAAAAGCTGGTGCCGGAGAAATACCCTACCTGACTGCAGCATTCGAAAAAGCCGGTACCGTTGGAGCATTGGCTAATATCAGTATTGAGGCGCTGGCTGCCACCATCGAAACTCTCGCTCCGCGTATTACCCAACCCGAAATTGCCGGACGTTCATTAAAAGGAGTTCTTCTCGATTTGCAGACCGGGGCAGACGATACCAATCCTGCCATTGTTGGCATGTCCACAGCTATCGAAAATCTGGGTAAAAAGAACTATTCTGTTACCGAGCTAACTAAAAAATTCGGTACTGAAAACATCAATACCGCTCAAATACTGATTGCCAATGTGGGTGAATTGAAAAATTACGAAGCAGCTATGACCGGCACCAATGTAGCCCTCGAACAGGCAGCCATCAATACCGACAATAACAATGCTAAACTCGCACAGGCAAAAAATAGGTTGAATGTCATGAGCATTGCCCTGGGAGAAAAGCTTGCACCTGCACTTCAGGTCAGCACCAATGGTTTATCATACCTCATTAAAGGATTAACCATATCCATCGATTTCTTTGTTCGCCACAAAACAATGATTGTAACCATAACCAGCGCTTTATTAGCCTATACCATTGCCACCAAATTACATGCAATGTGGGAAGCACGGTTGAATAAGGAAAAGCTGATTAGCATTGCCCTCGATAAACTTCAGGTATTTTGGCATAAAGCTCAAATGGGAGCTACCTATTTATGGGCCGCTGCCCAGGCTGTTTTAACCGGAAACATCGGACGCGCAACAGCCGCTATGCGCATGTTTAATATTACTACAGGCCTCAATCCGATCGGTATTGTTATTGCTGCAGTAGTTGCTTTGGGTGTTGCATTGGTTATGCTTACCGGAAGGCTTACTTCCGCACAAAAAGCACAGCTAATGCTCAACGACATTAACCTGGAAGCGCAAAAAAACATCGTTGAAGAAAAAATTAAACTGGGCAGCTTGCTCGATATGGCCCGCAATGAAAAACTGTCAAAGCTCGACCGGTTTAAAGCCATCCAGCAATTAAATGCTATTTCTCCAAAATACCTGGGCTTTCTTTCGCTCGAAACCATTAATACCAAAGCCGCTGATACAGCCATAAAAGATTATACCGATTCGCTTCTGCAAAATGCCAAAGCCCAGGCAGCCAAAGAAAAACTGATAGAAGTTGAAAAACAGTTACTCGACCTTCAGTCAGGCAAAGGTGCCGATATCACGTTTTGGCAAAATGCCTGGAATGCTGTAAAGTCAGGAGGCAATGCAGCAATATTAGCATCAAACACTGCAAAAACAGCCTACAACAATCTATCGAAAGCCGAGGAAGACTTGGTACTCCAGCGCGAAAAGTTATTGGGTATCACCAAAGAACAGGCTATTGCCGATTTACTTAACGGTGGCGATGGTGGTGGCGATAAAGCCGCTCAGGATCTGATAAAACTAAAAGAAAAAGAATTGTCAGACGCACAAGCCATTATTGCCACTACTCCAGCCGAAGTCGCCGCACGAAATGCCAAAGTAGAGGCCATTCAGAAAGAAATCAATGCGCTGAACGAATTGGGTACCACCAAACAAGGCGAATCCGGAGAAAAAGCAGACGATAAAGCAATCAAAAAACGCATTGAAGCGGCAGAAGCTGAATACAATGCAAAAATGGCATGGATTAAAAAAACACATCTCGAAACGAAAGGCTCAGAAGATCAATATAACGCAGATTTACTGCAAGCTGAACTTAATTTCCTTGCTAAAAAATTAACGATTTATAAAGCTGGCAGCAAAGAATACGAGGAAACTCAGATGCAACTCCTCGAAAAACAAGTTGCAGCCGAAAAAACAGTTAAAGACCTTCTCGAAAAAGCACAAAAAGAATTGGCCGATGCTAAAATTGATAATCTAAAAGATGGTATTGACAAAGAAAAAGCCATTCAGGAACAACGTTTCAAAGAAGAAATTGAAGCCCTCAAAAAACAACTGCTCGACAAACAAGATTTATCCGTTCAGGAAATTGCGCTGAACGATACCATCAATAAAACGATTGAGGAAAAGGAAAAGGCACATCTCAAAGCCATGTCCGATTTTGATAATGCCGCTGCGCTTCAGAAACAGATGGATGCAGCCCTTATTCACGAAGCAAAGGCACAAGGCGATCAGGAACGATGGGCAGCCGAGCGCGAACTTGCCCAGGCACAATACAACCAGGACCTGATTGATGCCAAGGGAAACGCCGTATTGATAGCACAGGCCGAACGCCGGTTATCCGATACACTAATACAGATTAAGATTGACGAACTCAATCGCCGTCAAGAAATTGGAGATGCTATTTTTGGCGCTGCCAATACCTTATTTGGCTCATTGGTCGAATTGGCCGGGAAAGAATCTGCCATTGGCAAGGCTTTGTTTCTTGCTCAGCAAGCTGCTGCAATTGCTCAAATCATATTCAATACAGCCATTGCCAATGCCAAGGCCGTAGCAGCTTCGCCGCTAACATTCGGGCAGCCATGGGTAACCCTTAATACAGTAAGTGCCGGTGTAAGTATTGCCGCCGTAGTTGCCCAAACCATTAAGGGATTTGCCACCGGAGGTTATACCGGTCCGGGTGGAAAATACGAACCTGCAGGAGTGGTACATAAAGGCGAATGGGTAGCCACCGCCTCCATGGTTAACGATCCGTTTACCGGATCCATTATTGCCGGACTCGAAAACTTGCGCCAAACACGCTACACCCCAACCGGCGGAGCCATACAAGCCAGCCAGTCAAATCGAAGTTATTCATCCAGCGGTTATGCTTCTAACTCCTCCGCTGCTCCCGTCATCCCGAACTCGTTTCAGGATCCCAACCAAATGGATAATATTACAGCCAAAGAGCTAATCGCTGCAATAAAAGAATTCACTAAAAAGAAGCTGATTGTCTATACCGAACAGGTCAAAAAAGACCTCGACGATTGGGAAGATATCAACAAAAACCGGGGCTTATAGGGTGGCGCGGTTTTTAACCGCGTTTCCAATCAGCAATTAAAAATCGCTGCACCCTTATTACTGTCCTTTCTCCGCCCCAGCCCACACCATACATTCGTCAATAGTAAATGGTAAATAATTAAATAGTAAATATTACAATGGCACTCATCCTCTACATCCCATCAGGCGCAGTCCAGCTCTCCGGAAACCCGATTTGGATTGTGGTTACCGGCGCCGAAATTCCAGTAGGAGCTACCAATTATCAGTTATTGCTGCAAATTACCGACAACGACGCAGTTTTACCAACCCCGCAACCCGATGCCATTACACCCGATTCGGTTGGTACAGCCCTATTTGACATTTCCGGATTGGTAAACGTGCCCGTCGTTCAGGAATTCGAGTGGCCAGCCGTTGGATGTATCGTTCCACATCCGCCATCTATCCTGAACATCAATGTTCAATGTGGACAAACTTACATCGATGCCAATGGCGACCGGGTTACCGCTATTGACGGTGTGGACTCAGACCTTCGAATCCTGAAGGGTGGATTGTCTGATTTCGAGATTGGCGAAATGAACGATGCCATGACCGACTTCTACAGTTCGTGGATAGAAGCCGGTAAATTTCTGACCAATCAGCCCAACAATACCAAGGTGTCGCCCACCCAGATAGTAAAACTGTGGTATCTGGGCCAGTGGACCGCCAACCACGAATGCACCCTGTATATGGACATCACTACGCCCGATAAGGTCGGGCACATCCCATATACTCAAAATTTTACCATTTATCCCAATACAGGATTACTGGAAATCAACATCAATCCCGCGTTTGTGGGCCGAGAATACTATCAGATAGAAAGTTTCGAAGTTTGGATTGAAGACTCGGTGGGCGAAGTATCCGAACGCCGGACTTTCTACGTCGATAACGAATATAAAGAAAACAACAATTACCTTTTTGTAGCAAACGGGAAAAGTGGGGTTGATGTGCTCTGGCTCTCCGGTGCGGTCGAAAACAGCATTGAAACCAACGGCACGGAAGGATTTAAGCCCATGTCATCAGCACAGTCGTCGCGTGTGGGTACACTATTGGCTACCAGCCGCACAGCCCGCAAAAAATGGAAGATAAACACCGGATGGAAAAGCTCTGAAGAAATGGTCGCGCTCGTTGATGTGTATCTGGCTTATAACCTGTGGTTGTTAATCGGCGGAAAATTAAGGCCTGTAATGCTCACCAATGGCGAAAAACTATTAAGCGACAGCATGGAAGATCTGCACAGCACAGAGTTAGAACTGCTGGAGGCACATAATACACGATATGCGTAAATGTACAATTAGACCATTTACGATTTACAATTGGCTGCTTCGAACAGCGCAATGGGGTTTAAATCGTAAATAGTAAATAAATAAATAGTAAATAAGTAGATGAAACTAGGCCTTCTCGCACTCAAACGTCTCTTTACCGACCGGCTCCGGAAGCCATTAACCGATGGCATGTTCGCTACGCTTATCGATAGTTTGTGGCGCGATCCGGTGGATATTGTATCGGCCATCAACAACGAGATTGTCAACAATACCACCAACATATACCAATCCATCTCCCAGGTCATTCGCACCAATACCGATTTTAATCATCAAAGCATATTAATCGAAAATACAGCCAACGCCTCCGAAACAGTTGAATCAAGTTGGTCAGTACTGCCCTATAACCAACAGTGCGGCGAATTCAAAGCCGTGGTGATGGTCCGTAATAAAGCTACCGATACAATTATTACCCTGATGAGCCTCCTGAGCTTCGATTATTCCGATGCTGTTGATGTGGTTTTGCAAACCGACCTTATAACCGATGCAGCTTTAACTCTGACATTAGGCGTGAACGGTTCAAACAAACTATATGCAACGGTTTCGGGGATGCCAACAGACAACAAGCGGATCCACCTGTGTTTCGAGCGCTGCGTAATGAGCGAACGTGAAGTTTTAATGGAAGCAGCTGCTGAATTTGCATTGAACATGGCAGCCGAATTATCAAAATACAAGTTGTTGGGCGCTGCTCAGTCAGATTTTAGTTTGGGCATGGAAGCTGAACTTTCAGCGTACAAAAATTTATCTGCAGATTTTGGTTTGTCGTTGGGAATGAGCGCAGCCTTAACTCCTTTTATTGATCCTGATGCGTTTATTACAGAATGGAATATGACTGCAGGTTCATTTACCTTGCCATTGCGGTCTGGTTTTAATTACGACATGACGGTTGACTGGGGCGACGGATCTCAATCAACAGTAACTTCATATGATGATGCTGATGCTACCCACACTTATGCTGCAGGAACTTACCAGATACAAATTTTGGGAACATGTGAGGCTTGGTATATTAACGCAAATGCAGCTATTCGTGGAAAAATTACAAAAGTCATACAGTGGGGCAATGTTGGATTTACCGGGTTGGGCTTGGAGAATGCTTTTTGGCAGGCTGAAAACCTGAATGAACTCCCTGATGGCCCAATTACAGGAGCAGCAGGTATCACTAAATTTAAAGGTACTTTTAACGGATGTACTTCATTAGCTTCAATACCAGAAACACTTTTTGTTAATCATACTGGTATTACATCCGAAGCATTTTACAATACATTTTTCGGGTGTCAATCCTTGGCTACAATTCCAACAGAATTATTTAGATACAACACTGCGGTTACTTCTTATGCATTTTTTGGAACTTTCGGATCATGTTATGCACTTACTGCAATTCCAACTGATTTATTCAGATATAATACTGCAGTTACTTCCTATGGGTTTATGTCAACGTTTACGAATTGTATTGGAGTTACTGTAATTCCAACTGATCTTTTCCGTTACAACACACTAGTAAGCACACAAGCATTTTCACAATGTTTCCAGGGATGTACAAACTTGACCACGGTGCCAGTTGATTTGTTCCGCTACAATACATTGGCCGGATATAGATGTTTTGATTCCTTATTTCATAGTTGCACGAGTTTGGTTACAGTGCCTGACGATTTATTTAGATATAATACTGCCGTTAGCGGGTATGGTTTTGCAAATACTTTCTACGGCTGTTCAAATTTAGCCACAGTTCCAAACAATTTATTTAAGTACAACACGAGTTGCACAACATTTAGATTCTGCTTTTACGGTTGTGTAAAACTTCAGGTAAACCGCAATATATTTTATGCCGATGGCGAACAGAGTACCAGGTTTCTAAATCAATCAATCGATTTTCAGGGATGCTTTACCAGAGCTTCTTTTTCAGGAACGCAAGGCGAAGCTCCTGATTTATGGAATTGTTCTTTTGGAACTGGAACACCGGTAAAAACGTCGGTTTATTCAGGCGCAGGAAATAGCGGAACGTCACTTAGTAATTATGCAGACATACCTGCTGATTGGAAATAATAACGTTTAAAAATTAATATCATGAGTAACGCATCAGACACCTTCGAAAATGAATTTATGAAACTTTTGTTTCAAAATGTTGCCATTGCCGGTATAGGCGATGCAGCCGGGTTACAGCCTTCAGCCGTAGCCGGTAGTTTATATTTACGCCTGTGTACCGATGCCACTGTGGCTAACGATGCCACCGTTGGAACCGAGTGCGCCTACACCGGTTATGTGGCAAAAGGAATAGCCGTGGCACGTACTTCCGGAGCATGGTCGGTAACGGCCAATGTGATTAAGAATGTTGCTGAGTTGCTTTTTGGAGCGTGCACAGCAACTCCCGAAACGGTAAAATACGTGGAAGTTTGGCGCAACAACACAGGCGCGGGTTTAGCCGACCGTATTGCCTGGCGCGAAATTACTCCACTGGCTGTCGATGCTGGTGATCAACCCAAATTTGCCGCCGAAGTAGTCGTATTTACATTTGATTAAACCTTGGCATGTGCTAAGCGGTTCAAAACCGCTAAGCACATAAAATAGTAAATCGTAAATAATTAAATAGTAAATAAAACCATGCTCACTCTTCACCACAACGCGAATACCATCGTTACCGACGCCGATTTCTCGGTCAAACTCAAATGGGTTAACCCGGCCTGTTTTATGGATGCCATACCCGGCGATGTGGGTTTAGGTTTGGAAATTTCGGTAAACGAATACACCCGCGCCGAATTTGGCAACCCTGAACGTTTTGAGCGTTTTGATCTGCTTCCTTCCAGCCGCAGGTATTCAGGAGTTGCCATCCGGTTCAACGGATTTTTACTTATGAGCGGAACATTGGTAATTACAAATGCCACCACCGAAACATATAGCTGCTGGCTACAAAGCGAACTTGGTGTATTGGGTAGCAAAGAGCGCGATCGGTTTATTACCGACATCGCCATGCCCGAAGATCAGACATTCGTCAACAAAATGGCATCGGCTTACGACCCTGAAACCGACACGTATGCCGCCGAACTGATTGAAAATTATGATTTTTGGGAAGGAAAAGGCCGTCAGGAGAATGTGGATTACCCGTATTACGATGAAAATAGCGATCCTCAGATCAGGCAGGTAATGGAATACCGGCTTTCAACGCTATTCAAAACAAACAAGTATGGTAAGGTAAACCGCGAATCGGGTGGCGCGATTGATGTTGCTGGCGAAGGAGTGGTTGTTTCACCACAACTATACCTTCATTCTGCTACTAAAGAATTGCTGCGATCATGTGGTTTTTTTATTGACGATACGGCCAATTTCCTGAAAAGTACCGACCTGTTGAAGCTATTGATATACAACAATTATAACCTGATGTACCAGACTTTCACGGTATCGAGGGAAAATGCGCCGCATTGGAATTCTTATTTAAACATTATGGAGAATGTGGCTGCCAACTTTATCACCAATACAACCTGGTCGGTTGGAACTTTTGATTACGCATCACTGTTGCCGAAAGTATCGCTCAAAGATTTTATCCTCGGATTGCAAAACTGGCAGAACATTATTTTTCAGTTTTTAACCGACCGCACCGTTCGCGTCATCGACCGCAATGCCATCCCCGATGCTGAAGCCTACGATCTGGATCAATATTTTATGGGCGACTGGATACTTGGCGATCAAAAAGATTTCATCCTGAAGTTTATGCAGGAAATGGATGATAACGATTCATCATTTTCCGACGACTGGCACGATTTGTCCGATCGCCGCGCCGATTTTGGAACGCCCGTTCAGGATTTTGCCGACTTGGCCGATATCCCAAGTCCGTTTATGGGCGAACTACGAATGGTTTTATCTGAAAATAAAATATACGAATATACCTGGAGCGTTCTCGAAAAAAAGATTGCCGAATCGATTATTGATATTCAGAGCGACGTATTGGAGTGGAAACAGGCAAGCATAGGCCCGCAAGCCTATTTTTACCGAACCGGCGATAAAGAGATTGAAGAAATTAAAACTTCGGTAGCCCCTATTTTCATGATCAACAATAACCCTATTGTCCGCCAGAAAGGAAACATTAAGAGTATGAAAAGCCTGTGGGCCGATTTCAAACTGCGCTGCATTTATCAAGGCATCGATAATAATCCTATGTTGTTGATGGATGGATCCAGTGGACTGTTTGCCCGCCGCTGGGCCAACTGGTCAAGGTTCTGGGCAACCCGCCTGCCCGTTGAAGGTGAATTCCTGCTTCCGCTGAACGAACTCAATTATATCATCCGGAACATTACACAACCTTACTCCACCCGCCACGGCAAATTCCTGATTGAAGAACTTGAATGCGACTTTAAAGGCGACCAGATTGGGACGGTAAAGGTGAAGGGGTATAAGCTGTAGGGTGGCGCGGTTTTTAACCGCGCTTTTACATCACCGATTAAAAATCGCTGAACCCGGATTGATTGTTCGGAGCGTTTTTACTCCCTCCCCACTTTGGGGATGGCTGGGGTGGGGCTGTTGTTTTTTTGTCCTTTCAATCGTTCAACCCTCACTCTATCTTCGATCATCATTTTACGAACAATTAACACAAAATCTCATGGCAAAGAAATATCTGTTTTTTCGGGCTTCTGACAGTGCTCCAATCTATGGACCATCATCTGGCAGCATACGGTCAACGGGCACTTATGGGATTGATCCATCGGTTGACAGAAAAACAATTACAATTATCGACCGGCTCAATCAGGATAAGGTGATTGATCTAAACTGGCCGATAACCGATTATTTGAAAGAAAACGGCCAGCCATACGCTAATTATACAGAATTAGACGGAGCAATGACAGGTTTTTTTTCGGGAGGAGTTGCCATCAACGTCACCGGCGGATTAACGGATACACAATTGCGTGAAAATCCAGTGACAGTCAGTCCTGTTCCTGCCAACGTAGGTGTTTGTGATGGATGTGTGGCAGCCGCATTGTCTGACACGGTTGATTTAGCGCATCCGGGATATATTCAACCACGACTTTTAGCAGGTAACGTTAAAGTTACAGATGTAAATGGTAACGATAGCACACTAGCATTTGATCTGAAGGAAATATCAGCGTTCAGGGTTAAACGTGTTTGGTTAACCGGAACTACTGCTGATATGGGTATAGTAGTAATCTATTAATCTACGGCTATGCTAACAAGATCATTAAGTCTTGCAATACAATCGAGGGTTCAACAAGCGGCAAATTTGCCACCTAACCGGCTCACTGAGGAAGATACAACCATGTATCTGACTGAAGAAGATAGTAATGAAATATTAATTGAAGAAGATTAACCATTTAAAACAATAAAAATGAAAAGTATATTATTGATTGTAGCCGTACTTTTAACATTTACGGCTATTGGACAGAAGAAGCCTAGTGAAATGTCGGAAGCAACTAAAGCCGCGTTTAAAACGGCACTTGGTATTTATTTAATTGAACAATCATTGGGAGATACAATTCCAGATTCATCTATTTCTTCTGATACAATTCGAGTATTGCCTTATATGCCGACAACTGGCAATATATACATTAATTCATCTGACAAGTTGTTATATTTTAAAGTAGGCAGCTATTGGTATGCTGCCACGGGTGTTGGGGTTCGTGATAGTATTCTCACAGGAACAAGTGTTTTAGTTAATAATTTAGTAGCCAGTTGGAATATGGACGAAGGGTCAGGTGTTATGAATGATAGTATAGGAACTGATGACGGAACTGTTAATGGTGCTGTTGTTCGGGAACAAGCCGGAAAGATTGGTACTGCCTATACCTTTGCCGGTTCTGGAACATATATCGCACTTGGCACTAACAACACATCACTTTCTCCAGTTAAACTTGCAGTTTCGGCATGGATTAAAACTACTGCAACTGCCAATTCTGGTATTATTGGAAATATGGACGGAGGTACAGGTAAAGGCTGGTGGCTTGATATGACATCTAATAAGTTAAGATTTCAAGCAACGGGAGTATCAATAGGCAAAATCACAAAAACAAGCACAACATCTGTAAATACGGGTCAATGGGTGCATTGTGCGGTTACTGTTGATGGTGCGTATATACGAATGTATATTAACGGTGTTCAGGAAGGTTCGGCAATTGCTTTTGCTGCTGATATAGAATACAATGTAAATAGTTATTCTTATGTTGGCAGAGCTGACGGGAATTATCTTATTGGATCTATTGATGCTATTCATTTTTGGAATACATCGCTTCTTGTCGAAAACATAGAAGAATTATTTACTAAAGAAAGTGCAGGAAATACTTATCCGTGGAATCAATAATCATGAAAAACGTAATAACAATACTTCTATTGTGTATTTCAACCTTATTAAATGCAGGGGTATATTATGTGAGTTCTGCTGGAAATGATGGAAATACTGGATTGTCAGAGGATCAATCGTGGCTTACCGTTGCTAAAGTATCAGGCACTTCGTTTGTACCCGGCGATTCTATTTTATTTAGTTGCGGGAATGTGTGGCGTGAATCATTAACTATTCACGGCGGCAATAGCACTTCAAATGTGTATTATGGAGCGTATGGCACAGGAGCAAAACCTTTATTTTTAGGGTCAAAAGAAGAAAACAGCACTAATGATTGGGTTGATCAGGGTGGAAATATTTGGCAGAATAGCGATGCTTCTTTTACCGTTGATGTCGCAAATATTATTTTTAACAACAATGAAAGTTTTGGTGTTAAAATTATGTCAGCTACTCCCACACTTGATTCACAGGGCGAATTTTGGTATGACTATGTAAATGATCGAATAAGAATGTATTCAGTTGGTAATCCTGCATCTGTATATTCTGACATTGAATGCGTATGGACGCTAAATGCCATTGTTTCAAATTCTGTTGATTATGTGACGTTTCAAAATCTTGAATTTTGTAATTGGGGTAGATGCGTTACTGAAGTTACTGGCAATTATCAGAATTTTTATGATTTAGATATAAATTATATTGGTGGTGGAGATCAAGATGGTGATTATGCAATACGATATGGTAATGGACTTCAATTTTGGGAGGACGTAAACAATATAACTGTTGAGAGGTGTACGTTTTATCAAGTTTATGACGCAGCAATTTCACCGCAGGGAGATGTTGGTACATATACCGCGAGTAATATATATTTTAGAAATAATCTGATAAAAAATTGTGAATACAGCTATGAAATATTCTGGCACGATGCGTCTGCTACCGCGAGTAATATTTATTTTGAAAACAACACATGCGTTAATGCTGGCACTGTTTGGTCTCATAATCAAAGACCCGATGGAGTAAAGGGATACCATATCAGGATTGGGAATTTATTGTCAACGTGCACCAATATTTATATACGCAATAATATATTTTATAACGCCACCGGACATATGATATATTACCACAATGCTACACAATTGGCTGAGATGGTATTAGATTACAATAACTATTATTCCACTACTGGCAGCTTTGCGTATAAAGAAGATTTACCAATTACTACTTACACCACATTGACATCATGGATGGCAGTTAGCGGACAGGAAACTAATTCTGTATCAACAAACCCTTTATTTACTAACGATGAAACAACCTATTCGATAGGAGCAGACTCTCCTGTTAGAGGAAAGGGATTGAATATTGGACTAATAAAAGATTTTGCGCTGAATAATTACAATAATCCACCTTCTATGGGTGCCTTAGAATATGCGTTTAACATTGGAGAATCATTATTTAAAAAATACGATGGTAGGTTTATAACACATGCCGGCAAAAAAATAAAGGTTAATAATTCAAGTTCAGGTAATCCTCCTTATATTTTCCCTTATTATTTTCCACGCACATTTGCATGGTGGTCTGATTTTCATGTTGGGAATATAGGTTGGTCAATAGGCGAAATGGATGCGTTTGTTGCAAATATAAATACACGTAGTATTGAATTTTCGCTTAGTTCAGGAGATCAAATAACAACAACAGGCAGTCAATCTGAAACAAATACATATAATGCAGTAATGGCAAATTTGACAACGCCGATTTATAACATGAGAGGTAATCATGACGGAAGCCAATTTACACAGCATTTTATTATTGATGTTGCAGATGTTCGTTTTATTTGCTTTTATGCAAGCTATGTGGCAAAACCTATTGAGGGTGATATTTACAATAATACTGGAAATGTATCAGCAGCAGAACTTACGTGGATAGAAACTCAACTAGAAACAGCCGGAACTAAAAGATGTGTGTTGGTTTGTCATTATTCATTATCGCCTGAAATTTGGGGTCATATAGATGATGATAACGGAGCAGTAGAACTTAGAGCTTTATGCGCTAATTACAATGTTAAAGTATTCTTATCTGGCCATGAGCACGGAGATAATCAAGATTACGTTATAGGCGGTACAATTCACAATATAAACTCTTATGCGATGGCTGGCGGGTTTAAATATGCCGTTTGTACAATTTATTCAGATAGGATTGTTTTTACACCTTATAATGGTTCAACTACATTTAGTGTAACTACCCCTATAACAACAGTTAATTTTTAACACGAGTTGGGCACTATTTGAACCTTTTTTGATTCATTTTTAACTAAATAAATCGGTCAATTTCAACGGAAATTTGACCGATTTTTCGTATTTTAGAAGTGGGAAAAATTACGAAACTTCCAATTAAAATATTAACTATATTTGAGGCGTAGCCTTAAGTGTTCAGACATTCGTGTCTGGCGGTCTTCGTAAACCGCTCCCCACTTAAGGCTATTCCTTTTGGGAGAACATACGAAATGAACACTGCTTTAAAATTAGTTCACAACGCCAATGGCAAACGGGACTACATCAACCGGCTCATCCAGGCCGAACCGAAAACCGGAGTTTTATTTTCAGAGTTTATCATTCAAACCGTAAAGCGAAAAGCAAAGCGCATGGGCGAAAGTTACCGAAAAGCGTATCATACGCTGATCCATCACCTGAATGGATTCTCAGAAGAGTATGAAGCCGATATATTTACCAACAGCGTTGGCGAAGACTTTATGGATGACTTCATACTCTATCTTCAGGCAAAGGATCTGAGGCAAACGTACATCATCACCTTACTTTCGCTTGTTAAGGCAATGGCTGCCAAAGCCGCGAAATACGGTTATGCCGTTGATTGTAGTTACGATGATGTTTCAGTTGATCCGGAAGAGATTTTCACCGTTTACCTTTCGATGAACGAAATCACCCGGATCTATTACTTTAAAGGCCTGACTAAAAAACAGGAACGAATCAGGGATCTGTTTGTGGTTGGATGTCTCACAGCCCTTCGTTATTCTGATTACTCTACGTTGACCAGGGATAACTTTACGAAGGATTATATTATCAAGATCACTAAGAAAACAGGAGTTAAGGTCACCATCCCACTACACGATTATGTGCGTGAGATTTATCAGAAGTATAATGGAGAAGTATCACCTGGACTGTCAATCCAGCACTTTAACCGTTACATAAAAAAGATTTGTCAACGAGTTGGGTTTACTGAAGAAATCGTTTTTCACTATACAAAAGGCGGCAAGTTGGTCACCGAAACAAAACAAAAATGGGAAATGATTAGCAGTCACACAGCCAGGAGAAGTGCAGCTACAAACATGTACCAAACAGCGCGAATGAAAACATTCGAAATTATGAGCCTAACCGGACATACCACCGAGAAAAGCTTCTTCCGGTATATCAGAACGTCAACCGAAGACAAAGCCAGGCAGATTGCCGGAGACAATTTCTTCAGAAAATAAAAAGGTAAAAGCGGCTTCGGTCGCTTTTTTTTTGTCCTTTCAATCCTTGTCGTTCAGGCTTATGTTTGAAATCAAAACACTATGGACGAATACTTATCATTTCCAAATCTTGTAAAAGGTATATGGGAAATCCTCTGTGGAATGCTTGGAACCATTATCGGCTACTTTTTGCCAATTAAAGACATGGTTAATTTTATTGTTTTGCTTTTTGTTATCGACGTATGCCTTGGCTATTTGGCAGCCCGTAAGTTGCGAGGCGAAAAGTTCAGTACCCGTATTGTCTGGCGCACCACAATGCCACGTATGTTAATCTCTGTTCTACTAATCATTATCGCATACATGTGGGACGATATTTTTCAGCAAACATATTTGCAAACCTACAACCTGGTTGGTTGGTTTATCGCCGGAATTCTAATTTTCTCAATCGGAAAAAATGGCTATAAAATCACCTCATGGAAGGGTTTTTTAGGCCTGGAAAATCTATTCAGAAAGAAAATTGAAGAAGAAACAGGAACTGAATTATAACTTAAAACTTTTTAGACATGGCAAACTTCAAAACAGCATTTGACCTGATGATCGCCCACGAAGGCGGTTACGTCAACGATCCGGACGATCCGGGAGGCGAAACCTATAAAGGCGTGGCCCGCAAAATTTTCAGCAAATGGGAGGGCTGGCAAACTATCGATATGCTGAAACGTCAGGCAGGCTTCCCTGCAAACCTCGATAAAGATACTGACCTTCAGGAAGCTGTTTCCGATTTCTACCGGGTTAACTTCTGGGATAAAATCAATGCTGACAACATTGAAAATCAGGAAGTGTCCAGTTCTATTTTTGACTTTGCCGTCAATGCCGGTGTTGGATCCAGCGCATCATTGGCACAATTGGTTGTCGAAATTAATCCGGACGGTGTTATAGGTCCCGATTCAGTTGCCCAAATCAATGCATTCGACGCTGATCACTTCCTTGCTGCATTTACCGTGGCCAAAATAGCGCGTTATATCAGCATCGTAAAAAAACGACCTACCAGCCGGAAGTATTTCTACGGATGGGTTTTGAGGGCATTAGGAGAAAATTGATTAATCGTAGAGACGTAACATGTTACGTCTTTACACAAAATACAAATCATGTCATTTTTAACAGAATTATTTTCATCAGGAGCCAGTACGCTAGTCAATTCGGTTGGCAAAGTGCTCGATAATGTGATTACCAGCAAGGAGGAAAAACTGCAGCTAGACAACGAGATTTTGAAGGCTGATATGCAGTATCAGTTGGATATGAAAAAACTATCCAACGAAGAGCGGCAAATGATATTAGGCGACATCAACAGTGCCCGTCAACGCGAAATGCAGATTCAGACCAGTGAACAGGCTACTAAGCTGGCTAAGAACATTTCTCCTCTCTTGGCTCTTGGTACGGTTGTCATTGTATTGGCGCTGTTCTATGTTTTGGTTTTTTCGCCCAGCACGGTAAAAGGTGACAGCAAAGATATTGTCATGTATATTTTGGGAGTTCTCAGCGCCGTGCTGACTCAGATTTACAGCTACTACTTTGGGTCATCGGCTGGAAGCCAGGCAAAGGACAATACCATTAAGGAAATGAATAAGTAGTTTGATTTAGGTTAGTTAATTTAGGTTAGTTTTCCTCCGGATCCGCAATTGTCGGATCCGGAGGTTTTTTTTGTTTGCGTGAACTGAAAATTTATTTGGTGTTGTCATAATATTGTCAGATATTAGCCTGCGACTGATACTTATTAAAATTAAAACATAGCATTTGACTTCCCAATTGGCAAAATATGACCAATGGAGGGCCGTTGCAGCAATGCGCGGCGATTTGCTATGCTTCGGTTTGGTAAGTGTCAGTCACCTCCATTGGTTCTTATTTTTCACCTAAACAAATAAACCATGTATCATTTTAAACAATTCATTTTTAATCAAATTCAGCTATTTATCAGCTTTTATGAACCTCACGAGTCTGAACTAAACGCCAGTCAATCTGCCGATTTAAACGATCTGAAAAAGTGCGCCGAAATCCTACGTTCAAAAAAAAGCAATAATTGTTTTCCTGTTGCGTATCAAAAGAAGCCCAGACGGGTATTCAATAACCCCTTCGATGTTGAGATTGTATTTTTGCTTATTTCAGCATTAGCCTCCTAATGCCTATAAGCTTGGAAATCGTTGTACTATATTCTCAGAAATAATTCCCCTTTTATTTTTCATATATGTTTCGGTCGTTTGTATCGAAGTGTGACCGTTCTGGTGCTGAATTTCGCGCCTGGGAATCCCCGCTTCATCGGCTCGGATATTCCCTGTATGCTTCCAGCTGTAGAGCTTATACATATCGGGCATATTCAGGGCGGTACGGAATTTAGCGAAACGATACCGGAGTATGTTTTTTGAAAGGTGATTAGGTCCAGGCACACCGGTATTTCCGAACACATACAGTGATCTATTATAAGTATGCAACTTATATTCTTCCCTGATTGCCTTTAAAAATTGGGTTGGAATGGGTATGTGCCGCTCCGTAGTTTTCGAATTAACCGGCGAAACGCGAATCATTCCACGTCCAAAGTCGATATCACCGATACGCAGAAGTCTTATCTCTTTACCAGGGCGCAAAAAACAGTAATACTCAAATGAGATAGCCAGCCACAATTGCTGATCATGCTCTTTGATGGCATCACGGAAAGTTTCAATATCGAATTCCTGAATAGGCTGCGGGGTCTGGTCATTAATGCGCTTAGTGGTTGGCAAGTCGAAACAAGGATTCTGAAAAAGTTTTCGGTCTTTACGGACAAAATCGAAAACCGCTGATAATATCTGCCTGTATTTTTTAATGGTAATAGCAGAACGCTTCAGATCATTAATAATAAAGCTGAAAAAGTCGTACAACACAGGTTGATCGATGCACGAGATATCCACATCGTTCATTCGTTTATCTTCTAACCAGGCATTAAAGCAACGTAATTTACTGCGGTAGGTGGGCAGTGTTCCCTCCGGATCGACACTCTGTTTAATATGGTCTAGAAATTTGGAAGAGTAAAAATTGAAAGTCCCGTTGTGAGACTTTGCCCGTCGGTAGTTTTTAATGGCCGATTGAAACTGGAGATTGTCGTCGTAAATAACCAGGTCATCAATATATGGGCTCCATCCATTACGGATCTTATCGGTGTATTCGTTGCACAATGCCTGGGAAGCCTTGCGCCGTTCCGAAACGGTATGCAGTTTATTAATGCCTTTATAGATTTTCTGGCGTTCGAACTTGCCGTTCTTAGGATTTCGGCAATAAAACTCGACAAACCAGTTTTTGGTAAGATCGCCACCCGCATCGCAAACGATTGGCAGCCTCACAAGTTTCTCTCTTTTCATTTTGCTTTCGTTTATCAGTTTTCCCGAACAAACAAACTAAGCAGAAATCAATTTGTACACTTTTGTCTATTTACGTTTTGAAATTTGTCTATTTTTAACGTAAACAGATGATTTTAAGCGTTTTAGTGTACTATGTCGGGGTAGTAGGAGTCTATCCCTGCCTCCAACGTATTGATTTTACTGAGTTTATAAGTTGTCTATTTTGTATATAAAGGTCTGGTGGGTTCACTTTTGGCTATTTTACATGGGTTGTTAGTCCTGATTTTGCTTTATTCGCAACTCTTCGTTTTCGCGCTCTACCGCTTTTACATATTTCTCCTGCATATCCAACATTTTCTGCATCATTTCAAGTTGTTGTTTATAGGGTAAGGCAAAAGCTTCTTCAACTAAACGTAAACTCCCATTCTCGGCATAACCATTCATTTTTTCACCTTCAATCATCTGTCCTTCGCCAGTTAGGAGCCAGCGGGCATTTAGAGTAGGATAAACTCTTACAATTTCAGACAAACATGTCACTGGTATTTTTATATCATTTAACCAATTGCCAACTGATTGTTTTGTTTCTCCTATAGAATTTCCAAACTGAACATTATTTATCCCTAAATATTCGATAAACATTTTAAGTCTCTGATTTACAATATTTTTCACTTTTAATTATTTAAAATGATTTTAAATAATATATTTAATCTAAAATAGTACATGTTTTATTGTGTACTATTCAAATTTTTTAGTTTACTTTATACAATCATTATACAAACACTATACGAAAGTAAACTAAAAAAGTTTAAATCATATGACAAATAAAGATTTAACAAAATTAAAGACGTCTATGCCCAAGGGGTACAGAGATCAGCTGGCTGTTAAGTTTAATGTTACAACCGTAACTATCGACCGTGTTTTACGGGGAGCACAAGACCGAACCGACATTATTGCCGAAGCCATTGAGATGGCCGCAGAGCATAAAGAGTACCTCGAATCGTTGAAGGCCAAAATTAAATCACTCTAACCATTGTACTCGATGAAAAATCAAATCAAAAAATTTCTCGAGTTCAATGGCAAGTCGATTTATTTCCTTGCCGTCGATGGTCAATTCTGGATTGCTTTAAAACCAATTTGCGAAGCCTTAAATGTGAATTGGAACCGCCAATTTCAGAACCTAAAAGAGGATAAAATATTATGTCAACGATTTGCTGAGCAGCAAATGGTAGCTGCCGATGGAAAGCTTCGAGAAATGACTTCACTACCCGAATTTTACATTTACGGATGGATTTTCCAGATTCAATCTGACTCCGAAGAATTGGCTGCCTACAAATGGGAATGTTACCGCATACTTTACGAATTCTTCCATGGATCAATTACTGGCCGCAAAGAGCTGCTCTCAGAAAAAGCCCGTGTTCAACTCGAAATCGACCGTTGCTTCAATACCCTCGACCCTGAAGTTGCTTTAAGGCTCGACCGTGCCAACAGCCAGATCAATAAAATAAACGCTTCGCTCCGTGCCCTCGACAATGAAGTAATGGAAGAAGAAAAAACACTTTTCGATACTTAGGGCATATTCAGAAGCTAGGAATCGGACTATGCCTCGGCGGGATTAGCAATCCTGAGAATGATACTCCCGCCAAACTTTTTTCCCGAACAGATAACTAAAGCGGTAGAGTCCTTATCGGTGCCGCTTTTAAACAAACCAAACATGCTTAAACTTACAACAGTGACCGAAAAAAGAGTTGAACAAATGACCAAAACATACATCATAGGCATCCACATAGAAAGAGGAAGATACCTGGTGCGCAAATCGGAATTGATTGCAGGTATGCGTGTTCCTCTTTTCGAAACCTACGTGCTCGACGCTGACCGCGCCGTATGGATGCAACAGCAGTTAATTAACGAAATCAATGGTTTTTCACTCAATTAATTCTATACCATGATCTACATTGCAGGACAAACGACAGGCATACCAACCGCCGAAGCTGAGGCCAAATTTCAGAAAGCCGAAAGCGCATTAAGAGAACTCGAATTAAAAGTGATTAATCCACTGAAACTTGGAATTCCATATTCGTGGAGTTACGACGATCAGATTGCTGAATGCAAACGGGTTATTACCAAGGATGCCACAGCTATTTATTTATTGCGCGGGTGGACCAATTCGAAAGGCGCACGCGAAGAATTCAACCATGTATGCCAACTCAATCAACTTCCAACACGTGCAATTCTGATTTATTATGAAGAAGATGGCGGAATCCGTGATGTTCAGCGCGACATTAACGATGGGGTATTAACCTGCTTAGTTCCTGAAGAATGAAAATCCACGATTGCGACTGGTGTGGAACGCCTTTCACCCGAAAAGGGCAGCGTGATTTATATTGCAGTACGCGATGCAGATACAATAAAATAAACCATGAAAAACACATGAAAAAAGAGCCTTGTACCTGCGCCATCTGCAATAAGCCATTTATGCGCAAAACAAACGAAAAAACTTGTGCCGATACCCAATGCAGGATTACTTTCAGGAGGCTGCAAAACCGCGAATACAACCGAAAATTCAGGGAAACCCACCCAAAGGTTAAAGTTCAGAAACCGACGCTCCCTGAGCAGCCGACAGGCGTGTCGAAGGGAGGCCTGCAGAATGTCGTAACCCGTAACCCGCAACCCGTAACGATTCTGAATAAGCGAACGACAAAGCCCGAAGCGGTTGCCGTTGAGCACATGAAGTTTTTGGCCAATAAACCACAAAACGATGCTCACCTCCTGAAAGTAAAACATGTAAAAAGCCCGGATGTAAGCAAAATGCCTTTTCGTTTGCACGACCCGCGCATGAAAACCACTGTCTTTTTCACTTCGCTCGAACGAAAAAACCGATACATCGAGCATATGGCTGCACATCCAAACTCTGAGCCTCTTAAAAAGGGCGGACGTTTTTCCAACTCATAATTGATCACAACCATGTTTGCAACTGAAGCCCGCAACTATATCAAAAGCCTTATTTCCATTCAGGGTAAAATACGCGGAATGGGTTACGAGCGCAGCGATCAGCGCGTGGTTAACGAATGTATTTCAATAATTCAACCATTAATTAATCGCTGGAAATACTCCAGTAATCAGAAGATGGCCAATTTTTGGATTAAGCATCGCGAAGAAATAAGGTACATGGTTCCAACCTCAAACTATAAAGGGTTTAAAGCACTCCTGTATCACTTCGAATGTCTTGATCGGGACAGCAAAATTTATCAATACGAACCTCAATTAATCGTTAGTTAAAGCATAAAATGAAACACTTAAAACCAATCCGCCGCCACCAGAATTCGGTTGCATGCAACCACGAAGTATGGCACGAATGCGAACACTGTGGCAGCCGGTTCGACCAGCGCAAACATGGAAACCAATGCCCCGATTGCGGAAAAGTATTCAACAAAAAGGCGTTTTACTTCGCCGTCAGTTTTTCATTCCTCTTAATTATTTGTGCCATGTTAGGCATGATTTTACTATCAGGTTGTTCGACAACCAAATACCAGGTACGCCAGCACAATAACCACCTTATACAGGAAGTACAACAGCACCAGAATTCGTTAAATGCACGCGAAGACTGGACACGCCCATACCGCAATTGGGACCGGCGGCCACACAACCACTGGCCTTTTAATTTCCTTCAATAATTAACCTATAAGTTAACTTTTATGAATTTTCTGAAATTGAAAAGCGACCAGTATGTCGAGCTTGTTCCACGCTGCAACTTCTCGCTGCACGAAATGATTACCGAAGCCATTGAATTTATTAACCAAAATGAGTTGAAAGGCGCAGACTTAATAGTGCAAAACTTCACGATGGGCATTTATCCGGAAGATTACAAAGGGCACCAGTCAGAATTTATCCACGGCTTGCAAGTAGAATTCAATAATTATCAGAAAAAAAACTTAAAACCAGAAAGTCAGAACTAATGAAAGAAATAATCATGCTATCAATTTATGGCATACTCACAGGCATCATCATAATTTCGGTTTTTGCGATCCGGAAAGAGCGAAAATTGATTAAAGAAGCCGAAAAAGTAATTACCGATGATGTCAATAAAGCTTCAGATGTACTCGAAACATTTTACGGTAAGCTGGATGAGTTTATGACCGGGCTTAATGAAATCTCAAATAAATCACAATCAAAAATAGAATAATGAAAGTTGGAACCAAAAGCGTATTGTTTGGAGCACATTGCTTCCTGATACACCCATTTTTTGTAGCTGCGGCCTGGATTAAACTCTATGGCTTCCCGTGGGATCCGCGTATATGGATTGCCTTTTTTATACACGACCTTGGCTATTGGGGAAAACCAAACATGGACGGGCCAGAAGGTGAAACTCACCCTAAACTTGGTGCCGATATCATGTTCTGGTTATTCGATATGCCAAGGGTAGTTTTCAGTAATATTGATCAAATACCTAACGAACGGCTTTTCCATTGGGCTTATTTTACCAAATATCACTCCCGATTTCTGGCAAAAAAAGAAGGAGTACAACCGTCCAGACTATGCTTCGCCGATAAACTATCGATGTGCATGGAACCCGATTGGTTGTATTTACCCCGCGTAAATTGGAGTGGCGAAATTGAAGAGTACATGAAACTGGCCGAAAGCCGGAATCTGGCCGGTGAGCAAAAAACCGAATTTGAGAAAGAAAAGCTTTCTACTAAATCACAAAAAGACTGGAGAACTGCAGTTGTATCATACGTTGAACGATGGGTTGAAGAGCATAAAGATGGCCGCGTTGATACCTGGACTCCGGAAACAAAAAAAGCGATTAATACGGAAGGAGTATGGCAATGAAAGAAATACCGATTTTATTCAGCGCTCCCATGGTGCAGGCCATTATTTCCTTTCTGAAGGGAATGACTAGACGTACCCGTGGATTAGAAAAAATCAATATTGACCCATCAGCATACTATTTGCAAACACTTTTTTTACATGCTACCGGACGTTTCACATTTGCGCCGCGAGATCCAATGCATGCAATTACCGATGCTGATATCATTGAGGTTAAATGCCCATACGGTCAACCAGGTGATCTGCTTTGGGTGCGTGAAACATATCTAAAACCACCTTTTATAACTCAAAAACTTCTGAGAGAAGGTGCTGATACCTGGCCAAAGTTTGATTATAAGGCAAGTTGTGATGAATATGAAATTGAACAATACAAAGAATGGGATTGGCAAATTAAACCTTCCATACATATGCCTAAAGCAGCTGCACGTATCTGGTTACAAGTTGTAGAAATAAGGGTCGAACGACTGCATGATATTTCGGAAGATAACGCCAGGCGTGAAGGTGTAAAGTTTGCATCCAGTACCATTGGTCCATGTTACCTTGACTATATCAATGGCGGCTATAATGCAATGACCACTGCCTACCACTCCTTTCGCTCATTGTGGCGTAAAATTAATGGCAACAAAAGCTGGGACTTAAACCCATGGGTTTGGGTTATTGAATTCAAAATACTCTCCACAACCGGAAAACCAGAACTCGCAACTTGTAACACGCAACCCGAATCAATTAAAATTTAACCCATGTCAGCAACAAAAGAACACCTTCACGATCAGATTGAAGCCGGACAACGCGGCAAACAACATAAAATAAGCTGGCTCAACATGCCAGGCTATAAACCCGAAACATGGAACCCGATTGTGGGCTGCTCAAAAGTATCTCCCGGATGTGATAATTGCTATGCCGAACGTATGGCTTTTCGGATCGCACAAATGCAGTTGAAAAACCATGGCAAAAACGGATATCACTATTCTGAAGTTTCAAAACTGACAAGTATTGGCTGGACTGGAGTAACAAGGTTAGTTAAAGAAGCCCTTGATAAACCATTGACATGGAAAACGCCACGTGTAGTTTTTGTTTGCTCGATGAGTGATTTATTTCACGAATCAGTTTCTTCCGGAATGTTTCAAATGGTATTGGATCGGATTTCAAGATACCGTCAACACATTTTTATTTTATTGACCAAACGGCCTGAAAATGTAATGCCATTAATGAAACGTGTTGGCTGGGGATTACCTTTCCCTCCAAACGTTTGGCTCGGAGTTACTGCCGAAAATCAGGAACAAGCCAATAAACGCATCCCTTTATTACTACAGATACCAGCCGCCAAACGATTCGTAAGCATTGAACCCATGTTGGGACGTGTGAATATTGCTGAAGCCTGCAAAACATCGGTTATAGCTAAAAACTTTGCTTACGGAAAAGTTCAGGAATTACATTGGGTAATCTGTGGTGGTGAATCGGGACCCAAAGCCCGGTCAATGCACCCCGATTGGGTAAGATCCGTTCGCGACCAATGCGCTTCAGCAAACGTGCCTTTCTTCTTTAAACAGTGGGGCGAATGGTTACCATTTGATCAAAACCCAGCAGAATGGGTAACTGAAAATGATGCTAAAGGAATTATATCATTTGTTGGAGAAAATACGCACAATGTTATTTCTGTAGCTAAATATGGCAAAAAGGTTTCAGGAGATCTGCTTGATGGCAAACAGCACCACAACTGGCCAAATCCATAATTTATAACTCATCATTTATAATTCGGTACATGGCCACTATCATTATCCCTAAAGCGCAGATTGAACGCATTCTATTTGAACTTAATAATGTTCCAACGATGCAGCCGGTTACACTTGATATCAGCAAACGCAAACGGTCAATAGTTAAAGGCGAGGTATTGCATTTGTATTTTTCCAATCTGAATAAAAGGCTGGAGAAACTGGCGACCGTAAAATGCAAATCGGCCGAATATTTAGCGAAAGGTCAACGATTAACCATCCGAAATACCTACGACCGCAAATATTACCTAAACCGGAAAATTAAGGCAGCAGGGTTTAAACTCGATCTGGATTTGACATCCAAAACCATTATGGTAACTCCCGAAATGACCGAACATGCTGAAGCCAATAACGCATTGAAAGAATTGAGCAGGGATTACAATTACGGAGTGCAATACACATTGATATAGGTTCGGGCTTCATTTTCAAATCAACAAAAATTTAAAAAAATGCTGAAAATAAAATACGCAAAACATTGTCACAAACATAACTGCGTTGAAAAAGTGAAAAGGCAATTAATAAAAGCCTACAAGATAGCTGAAGGGTTATCTTCCATTTACGCAAATATCCAATTAACAGGAATCGAGGACATTGATTACAGGAATACAACTTATTATTTTGATAAGGAATATGAAAATCTCAGAGATCGAATGTCGAAGGAAATTGAGGTAAACAAAGAATATAATGAAGGCTACAATTTGTCTGCCGGAATTACTGTTTTTCAATTTCTAATAGAACTGAATAAAGTACTCTCCATTATTGGCGATTATCCTGCAATTCCTAAGAAAACAGTTTTTTATGATTTTAAGTCTGAAAGTGCGGAAGATAGATATAGGGAAGTAGTTAAGTATTTCAGTTCTAATCCTATTGTTGGATATAACCAAGAATATTTTGCCGTTAATGGCGATATCGAAAGGCGTATCTATCCATTTACTTTCACAAAAGATGATTTACTGAACGCTCAAAAAGTGATGGTTGAATATCAGTAGAATGCTTTCTAATATCAAATAAAATCTTAAAACATGGAATTAACACTCAAAAAAACAACAGCAAAAAAGCTTTATCCTGAAGCTCCTAAGTGGTTTCAGAATGTACTGACCGAAACATTTGGAGAAGATTGTTTCAAAAAAAGAGAATTCACCGACATCAAAACCTTTGCAGATGCCTGCGAAGAGGTTGGAATTACGGAAGAAGAATTTAACTACAAGTTTGCCGCACTTGGACTGGATCTGGATACTATCAACTATGAAAAACTAAAAATTGTAGTGAAGGCAATTAACCAGGGCTGGACTCTAGATTGGGACAATACCAATCAGCAAAAATGGTGGCCTTACTTCAAGCTGTCTTCCGGTTTCGGTTTTTCGGACTCGGGTTGCACCTACGGTCACACGAATACGTCTGTCGGCTCTCGCCTTTGCTTCGAATCTGAGGCAAAATCAAACTATGCTGCCAAGCAATTTATTGACCTGTATGAACAATTTCTAACCATCAAAAAATAAAACCATGGCCAAAAAATCACAAAAAACAATGGTGCCTGAGCGCGAAGCAGTCGAAGGCGTATTCGATTTCAGAACAATCAAATCGTTTGAAGATGCTTGCGCAAAGCAAAACGTTGATCCGACCGCTCTTCCTGATGTTTCAATGATCCCAGAGGATCTTCGCAAACCGATCATTGCAGCCTATAAGCTGATGATCATCTTTCTTGCAATTAATAACGGTTGGAGACCCGATTGGAGCGACTCTAATCAATACAAATACTTCCCTTGGTACAGGGTTCTGTCTTCCGGTTTCGGTTTTTCGTACTCGGATTACTTCTACGGTAACGCGGATACGATTGTCGGCTCTCGCCTTTGCACTGACTCCTCAGAGAAAGCCTTGTATATAGCCGAACAGTTCAAGACTGAATACCAGGAATACTTTCTCTATCCGGAGTAAAATATAAGAAAGGTTGTACGCTGCGTTGCTGCTAGTTCTGTCTTCCAGTTTCAGTTTTTCGAACTCGAATTACAACTACGATAACACGAATACGAATGTCAGCTCTCACCTATGCGATACTGGCAGTGTAGACCTTGCCAACAGTGCAAAAAATAACGAATTCTTTAACGGAGCGTTGGTAACGAAAGCGAAAACGATCCATTAAAAGCAAAGGCCAAATATGAAACGGATCAACAATTTATACGAGAAGATTTACAGCATCGATAACCTCCAGTTGGCCGATGAAATTGCGCGGAAGGGTAAATCGAAACAGCCTGGAGTAATCGGGCACGACCGGAATCGGGAAGGAAATATTCAAAAGCTGCATGAAATGCTGAAGGATAAAACCTATCAAACATCAGAATATACAACATTCACCATTTTTGAACCCAAAGAGCGCCTGATCTTCCGGTTGCCTTATTTTCCTGACCGGATCACCCATCACGCGGTGATGAACGTTTTGGAGCCAATATACGTGTCAACCTTCACCGCTGATACTTACAGCTGCATCAAGGGCAAAGGCATTCATCCTGCGGCCAATGCGGTGAAACGAGCTTTAAAGGATGTTGAGAATACGCAATATTGTCTGAAGCTGGATATAAAGAAGTTTTATCCCAATGTTGATCATGAAATACTCAAGCAGCTCCTCCGCAGAAAAATTAAGGATAACGACCTGCTGTGGCTACTCGATGAGATTATTGATTCAACTGACGGCCTTCCAATCGGCAATTACCTGAGCCAGTATTTCGCCAACTTTTACCTGAGCTATTTCGACCACTGGATGAAAGAAAACAAGCGGGTAAAATACTATTTCCGCTATGCTGATGATCTGGTAATCCTCTCAAGCAGCAAGCCTTATTTGCACCAATTGCTTTCCGAAATCAGGAATTATCTGAACGACCGGCTTAAACTAACCATCAAAGGAAACTACCAGGTATTCCCGGTTGATGCGCGGGGGATTGACTTTGTCGGTTATGTGTTTCGCCACACGCACACGCTGCTACGGAAGAGCATCAAACAGAACTTTGCACGGATGATGGTAAAGAACAGAAATGCCAAATCAATCGCCTCCTACAACGGATGGGCCTCGCATTGCGACAGTAAAAACCTCCTAAAGAAATTACTCCATGAACACGTTTAGCCAATTCAACATCAAGGTAGAAAGCCAGGCTTTTGAAGGTGAGAAAATCAAAATGTCGAAGATTCTGAACAGGGAGATCGTTGTTCATCATTTCAAAATTGAGGACTCCAAAGTATTCAAAGAGAAAGGATCCGGAAAGTGTTTGTGTCTGCAAATATCATTTGATCAGCGGAAGCATGTAGTTTTTACAGGAGCAGGTGGTTTGATTGAAGTGATCAAACAAGTGCCGGAAAGCGGATTCCCATTCACCACAACAATAGTTGAAGAAAATGACCGATACTTATTTACTTAAAAATTAATGAAAACTGATCCTATTTATTACTCTCAATCCGAACTCGATTTTCTGAAGGATAATTTCTTCAGTATGACTAATGCTCAGTTATGCGAAGCGATCAATTCAATGAGATCAGATACTTTAAAACCATCAAGTGTTCTGCACCAATGTCGCAGATTAGGACTGCGAAGGGGTATTCAAATTCGATGGAGTAAAGAAGATATTGAGTTTCTAAATCAAAACTATAAAACACATGGTTACACTGAATTAGCAATAATGCTGAATGACCGGAAAAGCACATTCAGAATCATTGACGGAGAAAAAGTATATCGCACTTTCAATAAGAAACATGTTGAGAAAAAACAGGAATTGCTGGGGTTGAAGCATACTGATGAAGAAACTTATAAAATACGGGTCAGAAACAACCAGATATTTAATTTAGGATACACCTACGAAAATAATGATTGGAGCCTGGGATATCGAACAGCATTTCCTGAAAATCAAATTAGGGTATGGGGCCATTATGAAAGACATTACAAGTATATTAAAATCAATGGAAAGTTTATTCATTTAAACCGATACAACTGGGAGCAAAAATACGGTCCCATTCCTTCAGATAATATTCTTGCTTGCAAAACTGATGATCGGCTTAACTGTGATCCGGAAAACTGGGAACTCGTTTCGAGAGATAAAGCCATAGCCGCAAATATTGGCCGCGAAGAGTTAAGCGACAATTACATTCTATCCAAACTTACACACATGTCTCCTAATCTAAAACCGATATTCCGGGAAATGCCCGAACTGATTGAATTAAAACGAAATCAAATAAAACTTAAAAGACAAATCAATGAGCTTACTGAAACTACAACAAATGGCTAATGGTGGTAAAACTTACTACTATCGCAACCAACCAGCAGTTATTAAATCGTTCGACGCCTCTCATCCCGGGGAGATAGAGATAATTGTCGAAATAAACGGGCAACCTCAGAAATTTATCAAGGAAAATGAGGAAAAGATCGGTCTTTTCCTGGCTTGTTTTGAAGAGATACCGGTGGTAACTGAAGCTGAAGAAATGAATACTCGGGTACCGGCCACTAATAAGCCAAAAACGGAAGTACCGCTACTGTTTTTAGAAACCAAAACCATGTTTCCGGCGCTTGCCCAGGGACTGATTGACGATACTGACAAAGTTCGCAACGATCCCGGATATATACCACGTGCCAAACAGGTTTGCAATAATGTTAATGCAATTGTCAACATTGCAAAACTGCAGTTTCAACTGCTTCATCAAAAAGAATAAGAAAGATGACCGAACCCAAACGCATTGAAGCACACATTCCTGATACCGGAACGTTTTTTCTGGCATTTCCGGCGCCACAAAAGGACTTGATTGACATTGCCGAAACACCGGTTGAAATGATTTTAATTGATGGAGTAAAAGAAACAAGGGTGGTACGTGGCGACTTCTTCCGATACCCGCTGGATGCAATGAGTAACCTGATTTGTGAAGTTACCTACGGGCACGATGCCGCATGGACCAGCCGCCACCTGAAACAAAAATACCCTTACCTTAGGGATGATAGCATGATTGCTTTCTTCCTGTTTAAAAAAGTAAAAACCACAGAGAAAAATGATTAATACATACTTATAGCATTTATTTATTTAACCTCAAAAAAACAAATCAGAATGATTTCTATAAAACAAGCAAAACAAGTTCGTGAGTTATTGGGATTAACCCACGTAGTAATTTTTGGTGTGACAGAAGCGAATGATAATGTAGTAGCAACTCATGGTAAAACCGTAGTACAGGCCAAAGAAGCCGCTCAATATGGCAATCAGTTAAAAGGAGCTATTGGATGGCCACTCCAACTTTGTAACTCGAAACCACTTGAACGGAAGTGCGAAAACTGTTCATACTGGCAGCGTGGTTATCATCGTCCTGGTGATGTGATTCAGGATAATATGCACGGGAAATGCATGTTTAACCCTGATCCGGTTACCAGATATGAAAAGGATCGAGCCTGCGGAAATTTCGAGCCTATCGTTTAGCTAAACTTTAGACAGTACAGAATTAGTAACCCGAAACAATTCAACCAAAGAACACCAAACGCTGAATCACCAATATTCAATTCCAAACACTAATGATCCCACAAGATACTATCCAGAAAGTACTGTCAGCCGCCAATATTACAGAAGTGGTTTCCGAATTTGTAAACCTGAAGAAGAAAGGCGTGAATTATCTGGGCGTTTGCCCTTTTCATAACGAGAAAACCCCGTCGATGATCGTCAGTCCGGCCAAGGGTATATTTAAATGTTTTGGCTGCGGAAAGGCAGGTAATGCCATCAGTTTTGTAATGGAGCACGAAGCTATGACTTATCCGGAAGCAATTGAATACGTGGCTAAAAAATATCATGTCGAGATTCCAAAGGTTGAAATGACTGCCGATGAACTTCAGAAGCGGAGTGAGCGCGATACGATGTTCGCTATGAACCGTGTTGCAGCTACCTTTTACGCCGACAATCTGAAGAACCACGGACAGGCTATTAATTATCTGAAAGACCGCGATTTTGATTTGGTGGATCTGTCGAAATTTGAATTGGGAAGTATTGCCACTGCCTGGGGCGGATTACTGGAGCACATGACTTCGCTTGGTTACAATCCGCAACAATTGCATAAAGCCGGTTTATTAAGCAAAAGTGATGCCGGTAAGTACTTCGACCGCTTCCGCGACCGGGTGATGTTTCCGTATTTCGACCTGATGGGGCATGTGGTTGGATTTACCGGGCGCATACTCGACCCGAATCCGGGTAAAAACGACTCCAAATACCTAAATTCTCCTGAAACTGAATTGTTTCATAAGGGCCGGTTATTGTATGGTTTATTTCAGGCCAAAGCGGCCATTATAAAAGAGGGCAAAGCTTACCTGGTTGAAGGCAATACCGATGTGATCCGTTTCCATAAACAAGGATTGACCAATACCATTTGTACGTCGGGAACCGCCTTAACGGTTGAACATGCCCGGCTGATCCACCGCTTTACCAATAACCTGACCATTCTGTTCGATGGCGACGGAGCAGGCTTGAAAGCAGCAGTAAAAGGCATCGATATTTGTATTGCCGAGGGATTAAATGTGTATGTGGCTCTGTTGCCAACAGGCGAAGATCCTGACACGTTTGCCAAAGGAAAAAGCCGCGACGAACTGTATCGCTGGATTGAGGACAATGAGAAAGATTTTATTTTGCTGATGTGCGACCTTGCAGCGAAAGACATTGAGCAAAAACCTGCCGAAAAAGGAAAACTGATTAACGAGCTGCTTGATACTGTTAAGAAAGTTCCTGATCTGGTTACCCGCGAAACCTACTTTTCTGAAGTTGCCAACAAATTCGGTATCGACCGCAAAAAGGTAGAAGCCGGAATTTTCAAGGAAGAAAAGGCTGATGAAATTTTCGGAATGATCGTGAACGAAACGGCCATCCGCGAAAAAGACCAGGTATTTATCTACACCTCAAAAGAAACCGCTTTTGCCAATACCGGATCTGATCTTGAAACGAATTCGATTGTTATCTCCGGATTATTAACTGCCGTACAGATTGGAAAGCTAAGCGGTATAACTAAAAACTTAGTTTTTGCCGAAGAGTTTGACTTTGAACAGTTAGCGTCAATTAAAGCAGGTAAGGGAGTTTCGCCGGAAGATGGTATTAAAATTCAACGGCAAATCAAGCAAATGAAGTTTTTATCCGAGAATGGATTTACCGTAGTGCTGAATTGTGGAACTCATTATGCATTAGATCAGGAATACGTTTCGTTCTCAACATTTTATTTTGATTATCTGGCCGAAAGCATCAAACCTTATGATCCGGATTCGAAGAAAGAAGCTGTTGAGTTGGCTGCCGAATTTCTGAGTAAACTCGATAACACAACCATATCGATTAAGACTGCCGAAATTGCCAAACGTTTTGGCCTGTCGAAAGCCGATTTTGCGCAGGTGCTGAAACCCTTCCTGAGTAAGGTAAAAAACAAGGTGCAGCAGCGCAACGAAGAAATCATGATCGATGATGAGCATTACGTTTTTTCGATTGAAAAACTGCCCGAGTACGTCGATCAGAAGTTCTTCAATAAATACAATCATTTTGCAGCACAGAATAAAGACGGTAAGAAGATCTTTTATGTATTTGCTACCGAACATGGCACCCTGACCAAGGTTGGGAACTTCTACATGGAACCTCAGTTTCAGGTATTCTCCGACGATCCGCTGAAGAACAAACGTATCTGTAAACTCAATCATGCCGATTTACGATCGTCGAAATATGTGGAGATCCCCAGTAACGAAATGATTGAGTTTGGGGCCTTCAAAAAGTTTCTGTTTCGTCAGGGTCCGTATCTTCTCCGGAATGCCAAAGTGTTTCATTTGGACACTATTCTCGATTCCATCGCGCTGCAATTCCCTGTCGCCTACGAACTAACCATTTTCGGCCAGCAAAACGAAGACTTCTACGCCTTCAGTAATGCAGTATTTGCCGAAAACAAGATCAAATACATGGACGATCTGGGGCTGATCGAGCACGGGGATACCACATTTTATTCGCCATCCATATCGGTCATATATAAGGACGTTCGCAAGGATGAAGATCAGTTTGCACTGGACCGTTTTTTTATTTACCGCGAAAACAAAAACGTCAATTTCAAGGACTGGGCTGCCCTGGTGCGCGAAGTATATAAATACAACGACAATGGATGCTGGACGGTACTG
>Ga0209417_1001409_pt1 | contig 44346 bp, 36 predicted proteins | sample RifGroF2_FD_184002 | JGI IMG/M metagenome (GOLD analysis project Ga0209417, IMG submission 184002) | Groundwater microbial communities from Rifle, Colorado, USA - Groundwater F2 (SPAdes) (version 2) | ecosystem: Environmental > Aquatic > Deep subsurface > Groundwater | place: Rifle, Colorado...
TGACTGTAAATTTCTTTGTCAGTTGAGTTTTTTTTCTTCATACGATTGCACTTTAATTTGTCAATTAAAGTGTCAACCTATTTCAGGACAAGACAGTTTCTAAATTTGCCTACAATGGTTGCGCTTACATTTTGTGCGGGTACTCTATTTTTTGGTAATTAAGTTAAAGGTAGTAAAAAAATACGTGCCTGCCAAGGCTGGTAGACTGAAGGCATTTAAATGGTGGTAGGAAGACAACACAAAAAAACAGAATAAAACGGCTTGTCTGCTTTAGGAATGTTAGCGCTATTAATGTTCCTAACCACCTTTAATAAATTTATAGACAGTATAAAAAATCATAAACCGTCTGAATTGACCGTAGAGAAATCTCCGTAGGCAAAACAGTATCTTTTAAGAAATGTTCTTATCGAGCGTTTTTTATCTTTTTAGAATACTTTCTCTTCTACTAATTCTCCATTTTTATAAAATTCTTCTTTAGATTTTTCTCCAGTTTCGCTCCACATTATTTGTTTTCCCTCTTTCTTATCATTATTGAATTTTACGGTTGAAGAAACTATTCCGTTTTCATAATACCACTTCCATTCTCCTGTTCTCATATTATTTACCATTTCTCCTTCGGAATATGCCTGACCGGATTCAAAAAAGTATTTTTGCAGACCTGTCAACATGCCATTAACATATTGTAATTCCTCAATTGTATTGCCATTAGATTCGTAGTGCACTTTCCATAACCCGTTTCTAAGGCCGTCTTTTATTTCGCCAGTTTCAAATACTGATAAACCATCTTTATAATAAGAATTATAATTGCCAAAACCGTTCTTAACAATTTGGTTTTCATTGATATCCCAAGAATTCATTAATAAATACATATCATTTAGGAATTCACCTTCTTCTTTTATTTTTCCATTTTCATAAAAGATTTTCCATTTGCCAACCTTAATTCCATCTCTCACTTCTCCTGTTAACAATACTTGTCCGGTAGGTGAAAATGATTTGTAAATACCATTACCATTAACTACCAGTTGATTTCCATTTATGTCCCATGCGTTTTTTATAGAGATTTTATCAGAATAATCAATTTCTTCGAACAATTGACCGTTTTCGAAATAGGTAATCCAATTTCCAAAAGGTTTTCCTTCTTTCATATTTCCATTGGAACTTAATTGACCATTAGTATAATAAGATTTCCAAATACTATCTTGGGCATTTCTATTGAAAAATCCAGACTGTAATAATCCCCCATTTTCATATTTATAAATCCATTTTCCATGCATCCTGCCTTCATAAAAACTGCCTGAATCACTTAAAATACCATTGTTGTAATAGTTAATCCATACTCCATGTTCAAGGCCTTTTTTATAATTTCCAATTTTTTTTAATTGCCCGGTCTCGTTGTACCATTGCCATAAACTATCAGGAAACCCATTATTATAGTATCCAATTAATTGTATATTCCCGTTTTCGTAATAATAAGTCCATTTACCATGTTCTTTACTTTTCATTAGTTCTCCCTCAGACATCTTTTTTCCTGATTCATACTTATATGTTTTTAATCCACTCACACCCTCGTTTATTTTTACTATTAAGAATAATAAAATAACAAAACTTACCATTATTAAAGGTGTTCTGAATCTTTGATTAGAAGGTCTTCCATCAAAATCCTTTGATTTTAGTTTTAGTAATAATTCATTTGACAATCTTCTAAAGGCAAATCTATATCCAGCATAAATAGCTAATCCATAGAACAGGATATCCATAGGATTAAATGATTCTATTAGTATGCTTATGATTAAACTAAAATTCAGATAAGTAAGGGTTTCAAAATATCCAAATGATTGTTCTTGAGCTATTAACCCCACTTGAATAAATAAATTACCGAAAATGCATCCAAATAATGACAATGCAGCACCTAGGTAACCATATTTTTTATCAATACCTGCACCAAAGAATTGAACTGAATAACCTACTACTATTCCAACTCCAATTGCCATATATCCAATCTGAAACTTGGTTGCAAGAGTTATAATAGCCCATATAATTGCACTCAGAAAAGTTGCCAAAGAACCCGCAATTAATGCATAAATGAAATCCTGATGATTTTTAAGCTTATTTATTGCATTTTCATCTAGTTTAATTATAATTTCTTCATTACTTATTTCTTTTTCAATAGCAGTGCTTTCGATAACTGAAGTATCGTGTTTAAAATTTACACAAGTACCTTCAAAATCAGCAATTTTATTTGTAAGACTGCATATTGTACCCATTTTGAGGTCAAGTTTTCTGTTAATGCATTTTCTGCAAAATTCGAGATGTTCTTTTCGTGTCATGTATTGTGTTTTTAATAAATGCTTAATAGAGTTTGTGGCCTAATGTTAGCAAACGTATTTATTCCAATTCAATCCTATAAAAGTTAGGAACTGCATTTTTAAATTTGCCAGTTTCATAAAAGAAATTTGCCATTTCTAATGCATTACCTTGTGAGTTTTTATTTGAACTTAAAGTATACCAGTTTGGCATCATATAGACTTCTGACTTAACTATTGTGCCTGTTTGATCAGCAATTGTATTAAGTTCATCCAAATTATCTGAATTTTCCACCTTAACTAAAAACTCATCACTATAACTCATATAATCATATTGTACTCCTCCAAATAACATATCACAATCATATACATAGCTAGCAAATATAACTATTTCATTCTTGTAAAATTTTTCAATTATATTTTTAATTTCACTACAATTCATACTAGATGTAAATTTGCATAAAGCTTTTTTACTATTAATATTGTATTCATTAATTTCGACTTCAAAATTAGAATCAAGTGTTGCTTCATCTTCTATAAATGAGTAAATTTCACTATTAGTAGCTGAATAATCAAAGCCGATGAAAATATAATTTTGTAAAATATTACTACCAATACTTATTTTTTCCGACTGCTCATAATAGTAGTGTTTTTCAAGACAGTTATTATCAGATTCTGATATGTTGTTTTCTTCACAAGAGAATAGAATTACAATGAGTATTCCAGGCGAAATTAAAGTTCTTTTCATTTTTATTATTTATTTTATTGAATTCTGTGTCTCTCTCATAATATGTTTGCTACGGTCCACGGTTTTGTTACGTGCGGGTTTGCCTCGTGTTTCATTATCACCCGTTGATAATGAAACATAAAAGTAATGAAACCATATTAAACGACAAAACCCCGTCTTAAATTTGAACAGCTGTTACAGGCTGGTATTAACTACTGAAGATGAATACTAATTGGGAATGTCATCTTTATATTTACAGGTTTATCCTTCATATAGCCACACTCAAAATTAAATGAATTTCCTAATGCCCTTAAAATTGATTGTTCAATATATCCATTTCCACAACTTCTTTCAAATTTTATATTTTTAAGTTGTGAGTTTTTATCGATAACAAAACTTAGAAGGAATCTACCACAGAAAATATCACTTTCAATTATAGGACTATAAAAGCGAAGATTCTTTTGAAATTCAATTCTAAAGTTGCTTTCTTTATTCCTATAAACTGGCATACTGTCACATATATAAAATGCTGAATCATTTAATTGTGTTTCGTATGTAATAAATTCAGGATAGACAAAATTTGAATATTTAATCATCCATAATGTATCTTTTTCACTATCCAGTACATTAAATACTCCCAGTTTTTCTAAAGGAATAATTGTCTTTGCGAAACCTTTTTCAATTAGATTACCATGTTTTCTTGATAAAAAGAACAAAGAGTCATTGACTTGCATGTAATTCCAATTTTCAGAATATTGATTATAGTAAACTGTAACAATAGAGTCATGGATAGTCTTGAATGAATATATTTTATTTTCATGAAAAATTCTCTCATTATCATAATAAAAGCAATATTCTAATTTTGCAGAATCATTATCAAATTTTATAAGTTCACGCGAATAGTCGGCCCGATAATATATATTTTTAGCATAGAAAGAAAGAATATCTACAGAATCAGATTCAGAATAATATTTTATCTGATTGTCAAGCAGCAAAGTGTCTTGAGAATAACTTTTACTACTGATTAAAAATAAAAACAAAAAAATATATACTGAACTTTTCATAATACTTGCCTGTAACGGTCTCGGGATAGCCCTGATTTCCTATCCACCATTAATAAAGTTTAAATGTAGTAAAAACTTGCCTACTGGCAAGCAGGTGTTTGAAAACCTGGTAATGATAATTTCGACTGAGGTAGAACCTCAGCCGGACTGGGGGTGTATATTATTTGTAAGGCAAACGTGAAATCTTAATTTTCGGAAACACCTTTTCGTAACGGTAGTGAAAAGCTGCGAACCATTCATTTACTCTATCTACTTTAGGTCCTAAAGTGATTTGATATACAGTATCTTTAATAGAAACCAGCTCTATGTAAACTCTAGGTGAGCTTATCCCCACATTGTATTTCTTTGGAAACTCTATTCCCTTTATGACTAAGCGCACTTCATTTTCGTTTTTGTAAGCATCGCTTTTAAATAAAAAGGCAATTTGGTTCAGGTATTTCTCCAATACAGTGCTATTTTCCACTTTTTTTGTGTAATTATATACTTTTACTTTAAGTTCTTCCATCAAATTCTCTAGTTCCTTACTCTTATTTGATTTTGGTATATAGAACTTGTCAAGCCCATTACGCATTACGTAAACCACGTGATATAAATTTATATCGCTTTCATCTTCTAAACGGGCTTCTCTATTTTTTTCGTTTGATAGAAAGTCCTTGATATCCTCAATAAATTTTTGTTTAAACAGAGTTATAGCGCATCCTTTGGCCTCTATACCTCTATCTTTTCCATAAAATCGCCACATATTAAGATTGTCTTGCATATCCTTAGTTACAAAGCTACCTATAAAGGGTTTCGGTGAAAAAGCTTTGGCAGAAAAGCCATTTTTACTTGAAGCATAAGACTTGTCATAGATAAAACTAAAGAACTCCTTACCTTCTGATGGATCATTCATACAATTTCCTTCGGATATTTGAAATTTGTTGTTGTTCAATACTAAACTTTCAAGTACTGATAAACTGGTATAATGAGTGATAAAATTCCTGTTAATTAATAATGTGTTTTTGATATTATTAATTAACTCTCCAATAAACCACAACTCAGGGACTTTAATCTGCTCTTTTAATTCTTCTATATAACCTTGGGCATACTTAGTACCTACATCCTTCTCATCCTTTGTGATTTCCAAATATTTATCAAAGTCAGATTTGATTTCATTCAGGTCAAATTTTATTTTATTTAGGTCAAAATTTTTACCTTTTTTTGATAATTTTTCTTTTTTTGCTAACCCTCTACCATAATATGCTTTTGCAAAATCAGGGCTGATTTCAATAGCTTTAGTATAATCGTCAATAGCTTTGTTATATATTTTTTTTGCTTTCCAAACATTTCCACGGTTAGAGTAATAATGATCTGTATAATCTGTTGCGTTTTTGATAGCTTTTGTAAAATCGTCAATTGCTTTATTATAATCTCCTCTAATTACCCATACAAGCCCCCTGTTATAGAATGCTAAATGATAGTTTGGATCGTGCTTTAACGCTTTACAATAATTTGAAAAGGCACCATCGTAATCTTTTAAATCGTGCAAAACATATCCCTTCCAAACATACAGTTCCGCTGCTTTACTCTCTTCTTTTTCAATAACTTCATCTGGTAGTAAATCAATTATATCCTTAAACTTGCTTTCCTTATAAAGTGCTTCAAGTTTTTTTATAAGATTACTGGTGGTTTCTTCCATAATTATGTTGAGTTGGATTAACGGTATTAAGAAATTATGAGCTATTATTTCCTCTCAAGAACCATTTCTTTGTTGAGTTTGGCTATATCACAGAAATATTCATTAACTGCTAATGGGTCTCCAAGATGGTTTTCATTTGCATTTCGAACCATGCACATGGTACAAAATTCTTTATCAGAACATTGAATGCATTTGGGAAAGTCATGTTTACGTAAGTTTCTTAAATAATTCACTTTTTCAGAACTATACCAAATATCATTCAGCGAAGTTTCTCTTACATTACCAACAACATAATCTTGCCAACCAGCACAAGGGTAAACATTTCCATTGTCTGCGATACAAATAGATAAACTACAAACACTACAAACAAAATCGTCAGGTTTAATATTTTTGTTTTCCTCAGCGTCGGTTTTTATTTGCTCCAAATATTTTGAATCATTTGTAATTTTATCGTTAATAACTTCTTTGATTTCATTAATTGATAAACGACAACTTAAATTTTGTGTTGTATGATCATATCTTGCTATGATAACATAATCTTCTCCAGCAAATACTCCATGCTTTTTAGCCCAATTAATTACATCATTGTAGCAATTTTTGTTTTGTTTTAATATTGGACAGCTTATTTGTAGTGGGATATCATTTTCGATTAGTTTTAAAATGGCGTTTTTTGTTTTTTTAAAACTTCCCTTCGTTTGGGTTATCTCATCGTGTATTTTAGAATTCATTGAATATAATGAGACTTGAACTCCTAAAAGAGGATTGGCCTTCAGTTCTTTGATAATTTCATCATTAAGTAATGTCAAATTACTAAGCACATTTACTGAAAAATCATATTCTCTGCATTTTTTTAAAAAATCACAAAAATTTTTATGTAACATTGGCTCACCACCACTTATCGTCAAGTGTAACAACTTCATATTTTTACATTGTTCTAATACATCATAAAATAAATCAGGTTCGATACTCCTTACTTTGGTATCATGTGGAATATAACAATGGAAACATCTTTCGTTACACTTGCTTGTGATTTCTATATGCAAGCTTGTAAGTTGAGGTTTACCTTTAAAGTGTTCTTCTAAAAAAAACTGTGTAGATTTTTCAGAGAATGTAACAGATAAGGAAAAATCATTTAACTTTTGTGGGTTTAATGATTTGTAGGAAAACTTTATATCTTTTTCATTACATTCCTGTAGTGTTCTACCAGATACAATAAAACCATTCTTTTCAAGTAAGTAATAAAATTCTTTGACATCTTTCAATATTGTTCTTAATTCAACATCTGGGAATTGCTTATTTATTTTTTTTGCAAGTACATTAAGAGACTGTGGTTTTCTAGTTAAAACAGACAAAAATATGGCTCCGCTTTCCGATATAATTTTGTCACCGATGTAGTTTTCGTTATTACCAATTCGTTTGTATCCGAAATTCCTATTATCGGTTATATATCCAAAAGACTCGTAGTTTCTGAATAATACATTAGATTTTTGCTTAAAAAACATAATAATTTTTCTTTTGAAATTAGGCGACGAGTTTTAAATTGCAAAACATCGCCGCCTGATTAATTTGTCTACTAACGTCCACCACGTGGACCTGGTGGATTACATGGTCTTCCACTTGGTCTGCTGTTCGGACGGCAATCTGCCATCTTTACAGTGCTTTGTGCCAAGATTTTTGGTTTTGTGTAATTCATGAGTTACCTCCTTCTTTAAATTATTAAAACTATCAATTTATAACGCGTAAAATAGAACAAAATCTATTTTTTGACATTATCGTGGTTTTATTAAAACATCTGAATGTTTCATCAACTTCAATGTGGCCTAACTATAGTATAAATACAATTAAATTATAATTATACTTTAAGAATTAACTATTAATGCAGTTTTATTGTACACTTTCTAATTTGTTTTAAAATTAATTAATTTCTTAAACAAAACCTCTTTTGTATTAAAAATTAACGAGTTACGTAAAACCGAATTAAAATAACCAGCCATACACTTATAAGTGTCTTTTTTTACCAAAATCTGACCCAGTTTATTTATGTTATACAGCAGGTTATTGAAAAATGGGGTGTTATTGTTGTCTTTTTTCCTGTTTTGTCATTCCGAGCCTGCCTGCCTGTCGGCAGGCGGAGCGAAGCTTGCCTGCGGCATGCAGGGAATCTTTAAATACGTTATGAATAGACTGCTTCAGTCGACCATTCTGGTCTCCTTCGCAGTGACTATCCTACTTGTTTGGTCATTGCGATCCCGATGGCTCCCGAAAGCTTTCGGGACTGGAGAAGCAATCTCTAAAGACTGCTTCGGCCTGTTTGCAGGCCTCGCAGTGACTATTTGTTAGGGGGTCGCAGTGACTAACGGTTTTCTTCGCAGTGATTATTAATTAAACTACTGATGCCGACAAATCTTCCCAACTGGGATTGATACTGTAAATTAAATTCTCTTTCTTTTTTCTTGACCCTGCTTTAATTTGCTTTTCGCGACCAATAGCATCACCAATAAGAAAATGAGTTTCGAAGTAAACCAACTTGTCAATATTATATCTCGAAGTAAAAGACCTGGGATTTGTTTTCGTTTTGTGTTCTTCGAGTCTGCGCTTAAGATCATTGGTAACTCCGGTATATAGCACAGTATTATTCTTATTTGTCAGGATGTAAACATATCCACCGGTAATTTTGAATGTCATAGTGTTGGGTTTTACAATCTAAAATAATATTATTTTTCTTATAGTCATAACGAGCCTGCCTGCCGGCTTGACCGCCGGGAGTGGTTTTAACTGCCACAGGAAGTCAGGTAGGCGTAGCGAAGTTATCTTTTAAAAGACTGCTTCGGCCTGTTTGCAGGCCTCGCAGTGACTATCCAATAGGGGAGAGCAGTGACTAAAATAATTTTAACAATCCGCTTGTCTCTGTTCAACTATTGGTTTGCCTCTTTTTAACTTCCAAATCCCTCAATTCACAATAGTTCCAGAAGCTTTATAGCCCGGTTTCGCTGGTGCGATTGTCAACAGGAAAATAAAAGTTATTAACAAAGTGGTAAAAAATGGGATAAAGTGGTAGAATGTGGGAAATTTTTATATATTTTTACAAGTTAAATAGCGGGTTTAATGGCAACATTCATTGGAGATTATAATTGCAAGGTTGATGAGAAAGGTCGTGTTACTTTTCCGGCAACGCTTAAAAAGCAGATGAGCTCTGCTTCCAGTGATCGTTTTGTCGTTAAAACAGACATCTTCGAAAAATGTCTTATTCTTTTTCCAATAGAAGAATGGGAACGTCAAAATGCTATTATCAGAAGTAAAATAAATCCTTATAATAAAGAACATAATAAGTTCTTACGAAACTTTTACAAAGGCTCAGCTGAAGTAACGCTTGATAGCAGTAATCGCTTGCTTATACCAAAACGTTTGCTCGACATAGCAGATATCTCTAAAGAAGCAATTTTGGCTGGACAGGATGGCAAAATTGAAATTTGGTCGAAAGATTTGTATGAAGCAATGGGAGAAAATCAGGATGATTTTGCAACATTGGCCGAAAAAATTATGGGAGGTAATTTAAATCAAGAAATGGGATAGAAATGGCTTACCATATACCGGTTTTACTGAAAGAAAGTATTGATGGCTTAAATATAAAGCCAGATGGGATTTATGTCGATGTAACTTTTGGTGGAGGCGGTCACTCCCGCGAAATAATCAAACACCTTAAAACCGGAAAACTAATTGCTTTTGATCAGGACGATGATGCTCAGCAGAATTTAATTGATGATAAAAGGTTTCTTTTTGTAAATCATAATTTCCGTTTTCTAAAAAACTTCCTGAAATATTATAAAATTAATAAGGTGGATGGAGTTTTAGCCGATCTGGGTCTCTCTTCTCATCATATTGATCAACCTGAGAGGGGTTTTTCTTTTCGCTATGATGGCAAATTGGATATGAGGATGAATCAGAGCGCAAAATTATCGGCTCATGAAATTGTAAACACGTTTTCGGAGCAACAACTTTCTAAGATCTTTTGGGAGTATGGTGAGCTTGATAATGGAAGGAAGCTTGCAAAAGCAATAATAACGGGGCGTCAGGTTTCTGAAATAAAAGATATAAAAGCATTGGTAGAGGTTTTAACGCCATTTCTGCCAAAACATGCTGAGCATAAATTTTTGGCAAAAGTATTTCAGGCGTTGCGAATTGAGGTAAACAGAGAAATGGAGTTTTTAAAGGAAATGTTGTTGCAAACTATTGATGTTATTAAACCTGGTGGCCGGCTGGTGGTAATTACATATCATTCGCTGGAAGATAGATTGGTAAAAAATTTTATTAGAAGTGGCCAGTTTGAAGGCGATGCTGAAAAGGATTTTTTTGGAAATACAAAGGTTCCTTTTGCTGCTGTAAACAGGAAAATTATTATCCCAACAAATAAAGAAATTGAAGATAATAACAGAGCACGAAGCGCCAAATTACGAATAGCAGAAAGAAATTAATGGTCGAAAGTAAAGAACATATTGAGTTTATTGATGAGAAAAAAGAACCAAAAAAAACAAGAAAAGGTTCTTTTAGGGACGTTCTTGATGGTTCATTATTAACAAATGAATGGGTTGTGCGGCAATTGCCATATATAATATTTTTGGTGGTATTGGCATTTGTGTATATAGGCAATAGATATCACGCCGAAAGAATGGTACGAAGGAATATAGTGTTGCAGAAAGAAATTAATGATTTACGAGCCGAATCGATTACAACTGCTGCTGAGCTTATGCTTATTAGCAAACAGTCGGAAGTAGCCAAGCAGGTTAAAGAAAGAGGACTCGATCTAGAAGAATCGGTTGTGCCTCCGAAAAAAATTGTAATTAATTAATACTTATAGATGCCTTTAAAAAAGGAAATAGTAATGAGAGTCGGTGTAGTGTATGTATTTATGCTACTGCTTGGTATTGCTATTCTTGCAAAGGTATTGTATTTGCAGATTATTGAAGGGGTTAAATGGCGCGAAAAAGCACAGGTGCTGAGTTTAAAAGATATAACTATTGAAGCAAACAGAGGAGATATCCTAGATGCTGATGGACGACTTCTTGCAAGCTCTGTGCCTTTTTATGAAATAAGAATGGATACTCGTAGCTCCGGAATGGATAGTCATATGTTTAATACAAAAATTGATTCTTTGGCTTTATGTTTATCCAGACTCTTCCGCGACAAACCAGCTTCTGAATACAAGGCTGAAATACTTAAGGCAAGAAGAAATGGTGAGCGATTTCATCTCCTTAAACGCAGGGTAAATTATATTCAATTAAAGAAAATGAGAAGTTTCCCAATATTTCGATTGGGTTCTAATAAGGGAGGATTTATCCCGGTTCAAACAAACATGCGAATTCAACCTCATGCTAGTCTTGCTTCCAGAACAATTGGTCGTACTACTCAGGGAGAAAGAGGTAATGTGGTTGGTATTGAAGGTGCTTATGATGAAGAATTGAGTGGAGTTAATGGAGTAAGACTAATGCAGCGGCTTCCGGGCAATGTATGGATGCCTGTAAACGATGGTAATGAAGTGGAGCCAAAAGACGGAATGGATGTGCTTTCTACTATCGATGTTAATATTCAGGATGTAGCCGAGAATGCATTACGAAAACAACTTTCAAAACACAATGCCCATCATGGTACTGCAATTTTAATGGAAGTTAAAACCGGCGAAATAAAAGCAATAGCCAATCTGGAAAAAAACAGTTATGGTGAATACAAGGAAACTTACAATTATGCTATTGGTGAGAGTGCCGAGCCCGGTTCAACTTTTAAGCTGGCATCAATGATTGCAATTCTTGAAGATGGATATGTCGATTTGGATGATACAATAGATACTGGAAATGGGGTGGTTTACTATTATGATCAGAAAGTTACCGACACAAAAGAAGGTGGTTATGGAGTGCTCTCGGTAAAAGAAATTTTCGAGTATTCATCAAATGTGGGAATATCAAGAATAATTACTGATCACTATAAAGGGAAGGAAGAAAAATTTATTAATCGACTATATCGAATGAACCTTAATAGCAAGGTGGGTATTGATGTGAGAGGCGAAGGTCGTCCGGAAATTAAATTTCCCGGTGATAAATATTGGTCTGGTGTGTCATTACCTATGATGTCGATTGGTTATGAAGTAAAAATGGCTCCAATACAAACTCTTACATTGTATAATGCTGTGGCTAATAATGGTCGAATGGTTCGACCACGTCTTGTTAAGGAAATAATGTTTCACGGTAGAACGGTAAAATCTTTTGAACCCGAAATTATTAATCAATCTATTTGTTCCCGATCAACATTAAAGAAAGTAAAAACTATGTTGGAGGGAGTAGTAGAAAATGGTACAGCCAATAATTTAAAGAACAAAACATATAAAATAGCCGGAAAAACGGGTACTGCACAAATAGCTCGAAAAGGAAAGGGATATAAGGAGCAAGGAAGATTAAGCTATCAGGCTTCTTTTGTTGGATATTTTCCTGCTGATAATCCTCAGTATTCATGTATTGTTGTTATTAGTTCTCCTTCAAATTACGTCTATTATGGCAATCTGGTTGCGGGACCTGTATTTAAAGAGATTGCTGATAAGGTTTATGCAAAAAGCTTCGATATTCATGAAAGTATTGATGATATGGATTTGGCAACTAATGGGGAATCATTATTGCCTTATACAAAGAATAGCTATTACAAAGAATTAAAGTATGTGTTGAAACACCTTGATATTGATGTTGATGATGATAATATTACGTCTGATTGGGTTGTAACTAATAGAAAAGATGATGCAATAGATCTTAAGAACAGGTTTGTTGATAAAAACCTTATGCCTAACGTGGTTGGGATGGGACTGAAAGATGGATTGTTCATTCTTGAAAATGCCGGGCTGAGTGTTGAGTTTAATGGCAGAGGAAGTATTGTTGGTCAATCAATACAACAAGGATCGGTTATTCACAGAGGAAATAGTGTAACTCTACAAATGTCAATTAATTAGTTGAATGAAGATATTAAGCGAAATAGTACAGTTTGTGCCAATTAAAAAAGTAATTGGAAGTACGGAGATTCCTTTTACCTCAATTGTTTTTGACTCTAGAAAAGTAAATAGGGGTTGTCTTTTTGTTGCAGTTAAAGGAACAAATTCCGATGGACACCAATATATTTCTTCATCTATTGATAATGGTGCAATAGCAATTATTTGTGAAATATTGCCAAATGAAATAAATAAAGATATTACTTATATACAAGTTGAATGCACATCAAAAACACTTGGGCTTATAGCATCGGCATTTTATAATTATCCATCTAAAAAACTTAAACTGGTAGGTATTACTGGAACAAATGGGAAAACCACCACGGCAACTTTACTTTACCTAATGGTTCGAAAGTTGGGTTTTAAAGCTGGTTTGCTTTCTACTGTGCGCAACTATGTTGATGATAATGCGATAGAAGCAACCCATACAACACCCGATGCTGTACAGATAAATAAGCTGCTCAATGATATGGTTATTGCAGGATGCGAGTATTGCTTTATGGAAGTAAGTTCGCACGCTATTGATCAGGAGCGTATTTCGGGATTACAATTTGCAGGTGGTGTTTTTACAAATATTACTCATGATCATCTCGATTATCATAAAACCTTTGCCGAATATATTAAAGCAAAGAAAAAATTCTTTGATGAACTAAGCTCTGAAAGTTTTGCTTTGGTCAATGCTGATGATAAAAACTCTGGAGTAATGGTTCAGAATACAAAAGCCAAATCCAGAACATTTGCGTTACAGTCGGTGGCTGATTTTAAAGCACGAATTATAGAAAGCCATTTTGATGGCAGTATGCTTTCGGTTGATAACAATGATGTTTGGACTTTCTTTGTTGGGCGGTTTAATGCATATAATCTGTTGGGTGTTTATGCATCGCTCAATTTGCTTGGATTTAATAAAGACGAGATTCTTACTGCACTTAGTGAAATGAAACCCGTTGAAGGTCGATTCGAGAGTTTCCGTTCGCCAAATGGCATAACTGCTATTGTCGATTATGCGCATACTCCTGATGCATTATTAAATGTGCTGAATGCTATAAATCAAATTCGCAATGATGATCAAAATGTAATTACTGTTGTTGGAGCTGGAGGTGATCGCGACAAAACCAAACGACCCGAAATGGCTAAGATTGCTGCACTAAATAGTAATAAGGTTATTCTTACTTCAGATAATCCACGATCGGAAAATCCGATAACAATTATTGAGGAAATGAAAGCGGGTATTGATATTGTAAGCATGAAAAACGTGTTGGCAATAACTGATCGAAAGGAAGCAATTCGCACAGCTTGTTTGCTTGCAAAATCAGGTGATGTTATTCTTATTGCAGGTAAAGGACATGAAACATATCAGGAAATTAAAGGAGTAAAGCATCATTTTGATGATAGAGAAATAATAAATCAACTATTTAACGAACTATATAACTAACTGATATATGCTTTTTTATTTATTTGAACTTTTAGAAAAAATGAACTTCCCCGGGGCAGGAGTATTTCAATATATTTCGTTCCGATCGGCAGCTACTATGATTACATCCTTGTTAATCTCTCTTGTGTTTGGTAAGCAAATAATTAATTATTTGCGCAAACAGCAAATAGGCGAGGATATTCGAGATTTAGGATTGGATGGGCAAATGAGTAAAAAAGGTACTCCTACAATGGGTGGAATAATTATTCTGGCATCCATAGTTATTCCTACTTTGCTTTTTGGCAATTTAAAAAATGTTTATGTGCAGCTAATGCTTATAGCTACTGTATGGCTTGGATTAATTGGTTTTACGGATGATTATATTAAAATTTTCAGAAAAAATAAAAAAGGTCTTGCCGGTAAATTTAAAATACTTGGGCAGGTTGGACTAGGTCTTATAGTAGGTATTACTTTATATGTAAGTGATGATGCCATTATTCGTGAAAAATTTACTGAAAAGAAAACAATTGATACTGAGCAAACTATTGAAAATGGAGATTATTCTAATGAGCAGGTAGTAGTTTATACTAAAGATTTAAAATCAACAAAAACAACAATACCATTTTTTAAAAATAATGAGTTCGATTATGCTTACCTGGTTTCGTTTTTAGGTGATAAAAGCCAAAAATTTGCATGGATTGTATTTGTGATTGTTGTAATAATAATTATTACTGCCGTTTCAAATGGAGCAAATCTGACAGATGGACTAGATGGCTTGGCCACTGGCACATCAGCCATAATTGGAACTACACTAGGTGTTTTTGCATATCTCTCCGGAAATATTATTTATGCCGACTACCTAAATATAATGTATATCCCATTTACTGGAGAGTTGGTAGTGTTTATGAGTGCATTTATTGGTGCAACCGTTGGCTTTTTATGGTACAATTCATATCCTGCTCAGGTTTTCATGGGCGATACCGGAAGTCTTACCCTTGGAGGAATAATTGCAGTATTTGCAATTATCATACGAAAAGAATTATTAATTCCTATTTTATGCGGAATCTTCTTAGTAGAGAGCCTCTCGGTTATGATGCAAGTTAGTTATTTTAAGTATACAAGGAGAAAATATGGAGAAGGTCGCAGAATATTTAAAATGTCTCCTTTGCATCATCATTTTCAAATGAAAGGATATCCTGAGCCAAAAATAGTAATGCGATTTATGATCGTTGGGATTTTATTGGCTGTAATTACTATTGTTACATTAAAAATCAGATAATAAAAATGAGTACACGAATAGTCATATTAGGTGCAGGCGAAAGTGGAGTAGGGTCAGCTATTCTTGCTCAAAAGAATGGTGCACAAGTGTTTGTGTCTGATTTTGGAAAGATATCAGATAAGTACAAGCAAAAACTGAATGATTATAAAATTGAGTGGGAAGAAGGTACACACACTTTCGAAAAAATAATAAATGCTGATGAAATTATAAAAAGTCCCGGAATACCTGAGAAAGTCGAAATTGTTCAAAAAGCAATTGAAAAAGGGATTCCAGTAATTTCAGAAATTGAATATGCAGCCAGATATACTAATGCTTATAAGATTTGCATTACAGGAAGTAATGGTAAAACCACTACTACCACTTTAATTCATTATATTTTAAAAACAGCAGGTTTAAATGTAGGAATTGCTGGAAATGTTGGTCAGAGTTGGGCCCTTCAGGTGGCCGAATGTAATTACGATTATTATGTAATTGAGTTAAGTAGTTTTCAGCTTGATGGTATGTTTGATTTTAAAGCTGATATAGCAATTTTAATGAATATTACGCCTGATCACTTGGATCGATATAATGGAATGCAGGGATATACTGATTCGAAGATGCGTATTATTCAAAACCAAACAAATGCTGATTATTTTATTTACTGTGCCGATGATGAGGTTACTCAGCAGGAGGTAGCAAAAAAAACTATTCTGGCAAAAAAATTACCATTTTCAATTAAGGAAAAATTTACTGAAGGTGCATATAAAGAAAACGAACAAGTAATTATTAAACATCATAAAAACGAGTTTACTATGTCAATACATGATCTCGCTTTAAAAGGGCAGCACAATACGTACAATTCAATGGCTGCCGGAATTGCCTCCCAAGTGCTTAAAATCCGAAAAGAAGTTATTCGCGAATGCCTGAGTAACTTTCAGGGTGTTGAGCATCGGTTGGAGCATGTGCTCAAAGTGCATGGAATTGAGTTTGTTAACGACTCAAAAGCAACTAATGTGAATTCAACCTGGTATGCTTTAGAGAGTATGCCGCAAGGCTTAATATGGATTGCTGGCGGAATCGACAAGGGGAACGATTATTCCTCATTGGAAGACCTCGTTCGCAAGAAAGTAAAAGCCATAATTTGTTTGGGTAAAGACAATTCTAAAATTCACAAAGCTTTTAGTCATATTGTCGAAACCATAGTTGATGTGCAATCAGCATCGGATGCAGTTAAAACGGCTTATTATCTTGCCCGTAATGGAGATACAGTTCTCCTTTCACCAGCTTGTGCCAGTTTCGACTTGTTCGATAATTACGAAGATCGTGGACGACAATTTAAACAGGCTGTTAAAGATTTATAGTTAGTCGATTTATTTTAAAGTGCAGGATTAATATGCGTTTAAGAGAAATATTATCTACGTATTTCAAAGGCGACAAAGTCGTTTGGGGAGTGATTATTGCCCTTTCGGTTTTTTCATTACTTGCTGTTTATAGCTCTACAGGTACTCTTGCTTATAAATATCAGGAAGGAAATACTCTGTATTATATAATGAAGCATTTTATCTTATTGCTTTTTGGAATAGGAATTATTTTTGTAACGCATTTGGTTCCTTATAAATATTATTCACGATTATCACAGCTTCTATTGTATATGTCGATTTTTATGTTGGCAATTACTTTAGTACTGGGAACTAGTTTAAATCAGGCTACTCGCTGGCTTACATTACCTGGATTGGGACTAACAATTCAAACATCCGATTTTGCTAAGCTGGCATTAATAATGTACCTGGCAAGAGCTTTGTCCTTACGACAAGATAAAGTAGATGATTTTAATGGTTTTGTAGTTACATTAGTTTTACCTGTAGTTGTTGTTTGTGGCCTGATTATGCCAGCCAACCTTTCAACTGCACTTATTTTATTTGTTACCTCGTTTGTTTTGATGTTTATTGGACGTGTAAAATTAAAATATTTGTTCATAATCGGTTTTATTGGAATAATGATTATTGCGTTAGTCATTACCGGCATTGTTGTATCAGGAAAAAAGGGTCGTGTAGCTACATGGCAAAACCGAATCGAGAATTTTATTAGTGGCGAAAGCGAAGAGAACTTTCAGGCAGAACAAAGTAAGATTGCTATTGCCTCGGGTGGTATATTTGGCAAAGGTCCCGGAAATAGTACTCAAAGAAATTTCTTGCCTCATCCATATTCCGATTTTATTTATGCAATAATTATTGAAGAGTATGGATTTATTGGAGGAGTGGTGGTCTTATTTTTATATCTGTTCTTGCTTTTCCGGGCAGGTGTAATTGTTCGTAAGGCTACGCGAACGTTTGCAGCATTTCTGTCAATCGGTTTGGCTTTTGGTCTTACATTTCAGGCTTTAATAAATATGGGTGTGGCAGCAAGTGTTTTCCCGGTAACAGGTCAAACATTGCCACTTGTAAGTATGGGTGGGTCATCTATATTATTTACAGGTTTTGCTTTTGGAATTATTTTAAGTGTTAGCAGAAGTATCGAAGAAGAAAGTAAGCAACAAGCTAACGCCGAAATAGATAAAAATGATAATGAGATTGATAATGAGAAAAAGTAAAAATATTATTATCAGTGGTGGAGGAACAGGAGGTCATGTGTTTCCTGCAATTGCTATTGCAAATGCATTGAAATTAATCGATCCTGAATGTAATATTCTGTTTGTTGGTGCTTTAGGAAAAATTGAAATGGAAAAGGTGCCTGCTGCCGGATATAAAATAGTTGGTTTGCCTGTAGCCGGATTACAGCGAAAAATCACCTTTAAAAATATAAGTTTCATTTATAAGTTGGTTAAGAGTTTAAAAATATCAAAACAAATTATTAAGGATTTTAAACCTGATGTTGTTGTAGGTGTTGGTGGATATGCAAGTGGTCCTGTTTTATTTATGGCAAATCGAAAAGGAATTCCTACATTAATTCAGGAACAAAATTCGTATGCCGGAATAACCAATAAAATACTTGCAAGAAAAGCACGTAAGATATGTGTAGCTTACGATGGAATGGATAAATATTTTCCTAAAAATAAAATTATTCTTACAGGAAATCCTGTTCGTCAGGATTTATTGAACAAAATGAATAACCAGAATGAAGCAATAGGATATTTTGGATTACAAAACAAACAAACAATTTTGGTTATAGGAGGAAGTTTGGGTGCCAGAACAATTAACCAAAGTATTATTGCTGATTTAGATAAGCTTGGAACTGCCGACATACAGGTGCTTTGGCAAACAGGTAAATATTATCATTCAAATGCAGTTGATGCAAATAATAATAAGGGATATAAGAATATTAAGGTGTTGGATTTTATTTCTCAAATGGATTTAGCATATGCATGTGCCGATGTAATTATATCAAGAGCTGGCGCAGGAACAATTTCAGAACTTTGCTTGGTTGGAAAGCCTGTAATACTTGTTCCATCGCCTAATGTTGCCGAAGATCATCAAACTAAAAACGCCATGGCTTTGGCAAATAAAAAAGCCGCTCTATTGATTAAGGATATAGAAGCTCCTGAAATGCTTGTTAAGGTAGCTTTAGAGTTAGTTTATGATACAGAAAAAAAGAACGAATTAGCAAAAAATATTTCTCAAATGGCATTACATGATTCTGCCAAATCGATTGCCGAAGAAGTAATTAAATTAATTCAAGAATAATGCAGGATATAAAAAACATATATAACGTATATTTTGTAGGCGTTGGTGGTATTGGAATGAGTGCCATTGCCCGCTATTTTAAGTCATTAGGTAAAAATGTTGCCGGTTACGATAAGGTTTCGAAACCTCTAACTTCCGATTTGCTTAATGAAGGAATAAAAATCCATTTTGAAGATGATATTAAAAATATTCCACTAGAATTTCTTAAAAAAGAAAATACGCTAATTGTTTATACACCTGCCATTCCAAAAGATAACAAAGAACTAAACTATTTTTTATCGAATGGATTTGAAGTAAAAAAAAGGTCCGAAGTATTGGGCATTCTAACTAAATCAAATTATAGCCTTGCTGTTGCTGGTACTCATGGCAAAACAACAATTAGCACCATGCTTGCCCATTTATTAAAACAATCAAGGATTGGAGGAAATGCTTTTTTGGGAGGTATTTCTAAAAACTATAAAACAAATTTTCTGATCGATCCTGAAAGTAAGTATATGGTGATTGAAGCTGATGAGTTCGATAGATCTTTTTTACAGCTTTATCCAAAAATAGCAGTAATATCTGCAGTGGATGCCGATCATTTAGATATTTACGATAATCGCGATAATGTGGTTGAATCGTTCAGGCAGTTTACAAATCAGATTGCTTCAGGAGGAACTTTGCTAATTAAAAAAGGAATTGATTTTTTACCAGCGCAAAGAGATGATATAAAAATATATACCTATTCAATTAAAGAGAATGCTGATTTTACTGCACAAAATATTCGACTGGAAAATGGATTGTATATATTCGATTTTGTTGGTCCTATAGAAAAAATTGATAATCTGAAATTAGGTATTCCCGGATTACTAAATGTCGAAAATGCAGTTGCGGCAATTACTATGGCTTTGTTGGCCGGTGTTAAAGATGATGAGATTTTTAATTCACTTGGAAGGTTCAAAGGTATTCAGCGAAGGTTCGACATTCAAATAAATAGCGATAAAATTGTATATATTGATGATTATGCGCATCATCCCGAAGAGCTTAAAGCGGCAATTATGTCTGCAAAACAATTATTTAAGCATAAGAAAATTACGGGTGTATTTCAGCCACATCTCTTTACACGAACTCGTGACTTCGCTTGTGAATTTGCTAAAAGTCTCGATCTGCTTGACGAAGTGATCTTGCTCAATATTTATCCGGCAAGAGAAGAACCTATCGAGGGAGTTACATCTGAAATTATCTTTAAAAATATTAAAAACAAAAATAAAACACTGTGTTCAAAATCAGAATTACTAAATGTGCTTTCATCGAAAAAACCAAAGGTTTTAATAACAATGGGTGCAGGTGATATTGACGAATTTGTTGAACCAATAAAATCAATGTATTTAAAGTAAAAATGCAAATTGTAAAAAACATATTGATCTGGGGTTTATTGATTGCATACTTGGTTGTTGCTATGAGCTTTGTGAGCGACCGACGAAAGAAAGTTGTATGTAGTGAGATTAAAGTTTTCTTAGTTGATGATACCGAAAATAAGTTTGTTACCGAATCTGAGATTAAGGAGTTACTTAATAAGTCTGGCAGTAGTGTTATGGGCCTTAAAGTAAATGAAATAAATACAAAGGAGATTGAAGAAAAAATAAGAAAGAATGGAGCTATTCGTAAAGCTGAAGTATACGTTACAGTAAATGGAGATGTCAGAGTTGATATTGCACAACGTAACCCAATGTTTAGAGTGGTAAACAAGAAAGGGCAAAGCTATTATATCGATGATGAAGGTAAGAAAATGCCTTTGTCAAGAAAATATACCGCCCATGTGTTGGTTGCAAATGGTCATATTATTGAGCATTTTGAACTTAACAGAGCAATGGATATTTTATGTGATCAGAGAGATGAAGAAACTCCTAAGAACTATATTATGTGCGATCTGTTTGTACTAAGTAAATTTATTTGTGAGGATGAGTTTTGGAGGTCGCAGATCGAACAGATATATGTAAATATCGAAAATGAATTTGAACTTGTACCTCGTGTTGGTGCTCATCAAATTCTATTTGGATCAATAGAGAATTATGATAAGAAATTTAGAAATCTTAAGGTTTTTTACGAAAAAGGTTTAAATAATGTAGGGTGGAATAATTACACCAAAATAAATATAAAATTCGAAAACCAGATAATTTGTACTAAAAGATAAATAATTATGAGTAATAAAACTGATTTTGTTGCAGCCATCGATATAGGAACTACAAAGATTGTAGCTATTGTTGGCAAGAAAAAAGAGAATGGCAAGATCGAAATTCTTGGCATGAGTACTACTCCATCAAAAGGTGTAAAACGGGGTATTGTTCTGAATATTGAGGAAGCTGTAAATTCGATCCAAAAAACAGTCGAAGATGTTCAGTTTACTATTGGTACTAAAATTACTGATGTATTTGTAGGTATTGCAGGCCAACACATTAAAAGCATTAAAAACAGGGGATACATAAATCGCGATTCCTACGATGAGGTAATAACTAAACAAGATATCGATAAGCTAATTCACGATATGTATAAAATTCCGATCGATATTGGTGAGGAAATAATTCATGTGCTTCCTCAGAATTTTATTGTCGATAGCGAAACCGGGGTGAAAAATCCTGTAGGAATGTATGGTAAACGTGTTGAGGCTAATTTCCATATTGTTGTTGGCCAGATTGCTTCTGCGCGAAATATCGGAAAATGTATACATAAATCAGGTCTTCATTTAAATCAACTGGTGCTCGAACCTCTTGCTTCATCTGATGCAGTTCTTACTGCCGATGAGAAAGAAGCTGGTGTAGCCTTGGTTGATATTGGTGGTGGTACAACCGATGTTGCTGTATATTACGACGATATTATCAGGCATACTGCAGTTATTCCATTTGGGGGTGAGGTAATTACAAACGACATTAAAGAAGGTTGCTCAATATTATTACGTCAGGCCGAACTACTTAAAACACAATATGGTTCAGCACTTGGCGATTTGGCAAAAGACGAAGAGGTGGTTTCAATACCCGGAATTAGTGGACGCGAACCCAAAGAAATATCCTGCAAAAGCCTGGCTTATATTATTCAGTCCAGAATGGAAGAAATTCTTGATGCAGTAATTTACGAAATTGAAAATTCTGGTTATTTCGAAAAGTTAAGTGCAGGGATAGTTATTACTGGCGGTGGTGCTTTGTTAAAGCACTTACCAGCATTGGTAAAGTTCAAAACAGGAATGGATGTACGTATTGGTCTTCCTACCGAAAATCTTTCTTCTGAAAATATGAAGGATGTAAATCATCCCATGTTTGCAACTAGCGTTGGTTTAATTCTTAAGGGATACGATTTTATCGAAAAGAGTGGAACATATAAAAAGACCGAAGTAAAAGAAAAAGTAAAAGAAGAAATAAAAGAAGATGGAAATTCAATGGTTGAGTTCGACGAAGAAAAAATAATTGAGCCGAAAGAAAATAGAACTGGATTTATGTCAAATATTAAAAAGGTATTTACTGATATTTTTGATGAAAGCGGTGCTGAAATGTAATGTTTCAATTTAGAAATTATAAAAATGTTTTTAGTAACCGGTAAAACTAATATAGTATGATGGACGAAATAATGAATTTCGATTTACCTGTCGACCGATCATCCATAATTAAGGTTATTGGAGTCGGTGGCGGTGGAAGCAATGCAGTTAATCATATGTTCCGTAAAGGGATAAGAGATGTTAACTTTGTTGTTTGTAATACCGATGCGCAAGCACTTCTCAATAGTCCTGTTTCGGTTAAGATTCAGTTGGGTGAGTCTCTTACCGAAGGCCGCGGTGCAGGAAATAAGCCCGAAATTGGCCGACAGGCTGCTATTGAAAATATCGATGATGTAGTTAATGTATTGAGCAGAAATACAAAAATGGTATTTATTACTGCTGGCATGGGAGGAGGTACTGGTACCGGAGCGGCTCCTATTATTGCAAAAGCTGCGAAGGAAATGGGCTTACTTACTGTAGCTATTGTTACTATTCCTTTTAGGTTTGAGGGTGATAAACGTATTAACCAAGCCATTGAAGGAATTAACGAAATTGAAAAATATGTCGATTCGTTATTGGTAATTAACAACGAGAAACTTAGAGATGTATGTGGTAATCTTAAGTTCTCAGAAGCTTTTTCTTATGCCGATAATGTGCTAGCTACAGCAGCTAAGGGTATTGCCGAGATTATTACTGTTCCTGGTTATGTAAACGTTGATTTTGCTGATGTTGAAACTGTTCTTTCAAAAAGTGGCGTAGCACTTATGGGTACAGGTATTGCCGAAGGTGAAAATCGTGCCATTAAAGCTGTTCAACAGGCTCTTACATCTCCACTACTTAACGATAGCGATATTAAAGGTACTGAGAACATGCTTCTGAATATTACTTCAGGTGTTAATGAGATTACAATGGATGAAATTGGAGAAATAGCCGATTATGTTAATAGCGAAGTAGGTACAAGTCCAAATATTATCTGGGGAACAGGTTATGATGAAAAACTTGGCGACAAAATTAGTATAACTATTATCGCAACTGGTTTTAAAAGTAGCAGTATACCCGAATTGTATGCCAGAAAGAATAATAAAAGAACAATTACTCTTACCGATTCAGTTACTCATGAGAAAAAAAGACCTCCTCTGGTGAAAGTTGAAAATCAGTTTGCCTTACAGCGTGATTCAAGTCTTGATTTTTCGCAACGTACTCTCGACTTTGATATTAAAACTGAAAAATCTAGAGAAAACCTTATTATTCTTGATGAGCCTGAAAACGAAGCAGGAGTGACTGTTGAGACTAAGAAGTCAGATATTCAGAGAAAACTGCAAGAGTCGCGCGAAAGAATGAAGGAAAGAAGGATGGATGCAGCAAATATTAATGAAAATATCGATGAAATTGAGAACGAACCTGCATATAAACGTAAAAACCTGAAGATTGATCAACCTGTCTATTCACAGGATTCAAAAGTATCGAGATATTCACTCGAAGACGATGATGATTTTACTATCAGACTTAATACAAATAACTCATATTTACACGATAATGTAGATTAAAATAATAAAAATTCACTATTATGAGCCTTACAATACAAATTGATCAGGATATAAAAATAGCTATGCTTGCTCGCGAAAAGGAAAAGCTTGAAGCACTTAGAGCAGTTAAATCGGCTATTTTATTGGCACGAACCGAAAAAGGTAGTTCTGAAGAAATATCTGCCGAAACCGAAATAAAAATACTTCAGAAGCTTGTTAAGCAAAGAAAAGATTCTGCAACTATCTATCAGCAGCAAAACAGGAAAGATTTGGCCGATAAAGAACTTTTCGAGGTTAGTATAATCGAAAAGTATTTGCCCGAACAAATGAGCGATGAAGAGCTTACCAAAATTGTGAAAGCTGCAATTGATCAAACTGGAGCCAAAGGAATGGCAGATATGGGAAAAGTTATGGGCGTAGTATCCAAACAGCTAGCCGGAAAAGCCGAAAGCAAGGCGATAGCCGATAAAGTAAAAGGATTACTTGGAGCATAAGATATCATTAAAAATCCAAAAATGAAGAATAAGAAGATAATCACTTTTTTGGTGTTGGGTATTGCTGTCTTTTCTGTTATTGCTACTTCAATAGCTATTTTTTCAAGTAATGGAACGGACCAATATGAGTATGAATCTATACGAGGTAAATCAATCCCAATTTATGGTGCAGGATTATATAAACACATGTCTGCAGATGTGGCCATTCAGGGTATTGCTCAAGATTATGTTACATTGTTTATAGGTGTTCCGTTATTGCTTGTATTTTTATTCTGGGCAAGAACAGGATCACATAAAGCAAGATTTTTACTTGCTGGTGTCCTTAATTATTTTCTGATTACGTATATGTTCTATCTTGGCATGGCCATGTATAATGCCTTATTTATTGTGTATGTCCTCTTGCTTGCATTTTCGATTTTCTCATTAGCTATTACGTTATTTTCATTCGATTTTCAAAAGTTGCAATTTCTATTTAGCGAAAAGGCTCCAGTTAAGTTTGTAGGCGTATTTTTAATGATTACTTCATCGATGATTGCTTTGTTATGGCTAAAAGTGGTGATTCCTCCACTTTTAGATGGTTCCATTATTCCTGATCAGGTTCAGCATTATACTACACTTATTGTACAAGGTTTTGACTTAGGTATTTTTTTACCAATTGCATTTGTATCAGGGTATTTGCTTTACAAAAAAAGCCCATATGGTTATTTATTTGGTACAGTTACAATTATATTTTTACCACTGCTAATGACTGCTCTTGTGGCTAAAATTATCTATATGGGAGCAATAGGAGCAAATATTTTCCCTGTGATTGTTATTATTCCAGTTATAGACTTAATAGCAATTATTGCTGCATCTTTACTGATCAAGAATATTAATAATGTATCATGAAACAATAATTTTGCTTAAAAAGCCATAATTAAAAAAGATATTATGGACTGATTTTTGAATAAGCAATTTCATTTTAATAATTATTGTATGCGTATCTCAAAATTCGGTCTATTCGTATTTATTCTTATTAGTTTTTTTCATGCTTTTGCTCAGGAACCTGAAGATAAAGATAGTTTCTCACATGATATCAGTTTTAATTACGGCCTTTTCCCTGCATTGATTTCTGATAATTTTCAATCAGAACTTTCTGGTTCAACTTTTAGCCTCGATTATGCCTATTTTTTCTATAATAAAATGGGAATTAGAACAGGACTTAATTCAATAACTAATTTTGAAGGAACAAAAGGTTTCTATACGGCTCCATTAATGTTTGCTTATCGCACAAAAGCTCATCGTGATTTTTATATAAGCTCCGATGCTGATTCTTTTGGCGAATTAATATTTGATATAATTCTTGGGTTAATTCCTAAACATGCCGAATATAATATTGGCTTCAATTTGGGTTATATCGAGCCAGACAATAACTTAGGTATGGTTAGTTACAATGGTGGCCCTTACTTTAAAGAAGGATATCTTACTCAACAGCGTTTTTTTGCTTCTGCTGATGCCGGTTTACGATTAACATATCGCATTTATAGATTTGGTATTGTCTTATCTCCTTCAGTAAGTTATTTAATGACCAAAAATTTTGAATTCTACTCCGAGCAGGACTCAAATAATGGATTCTCTCCTCAATGGTTCATGAAACTAAACATTGGTCTGTCATACAGGTTTTAGTTGCAACCATAGTTCTGCAAATGTTTTTGATTTTTATAGAATTTATATTATTATTTTTCTTTTAAATTGAATATAATGTTTTCAAAATTATTCGTAATTATGTGATGCTTTATGCACTTACATCTTATGAAGAAAATACTATTAATTAATTCAAATATTGAAATAATGCCTTATCCTGTTGCACCTTTAGGCATTGCAATGGTGGCATCTTCATTAAAAGACGAATTTGATGTTAAACTATTTGATTTTGCTTTTAATTCTACCGAAAACCTTATACATGCAACCAGAGATTTTAACACCGATTTTATAGGTATTGGCTTGCGAAATATCGATAATGTTACAATGCGTAAAGTAAAGTGGTATATTGAAGAAATACGTCAACAAATCGTTTTGCCGCTGCAACAGAATTTCTCTATTCCAATAATTATTGGAGGTAGCGGATTTAGTATCTCTCCAATTGAATTACTTAACTTTTTTAATCTTGAGTATGGCATAGTAGGCGAGGGAGAAACTACTTTTAAAGAATTTCTCAAGAGATATTTTTCAGCTACTGGTTTTAGTGATTTAGAAAACCTTATTACAAAAGAAAAGATACAAAAAGGTGTTTTTAATCCTGCTAAAGGAGAACTTTTGGTTCCTCATGCAAATATTGATTTATTTATCGACTATAATCCATATGTTTACCGCAGTAGTTATCCCGTGCAAACAAAACGTGGATGTATATTTAAATGTATTTATTGCTCATATCCAACGATTGAAGGTCACTATTATCGATTGCGTTCAATTACCGACATTGTTAATGAAATAGAGGAAGTGCAACAAAGAATTCCTGGTGTTACCTTCGAAATTGTTGATTCTACCTTTAATAGTCCTCTTAAACATGCTATTGCTTTTTGTGATGAAATAATTTCACGTGGTTTAAAGATTAAGCTTAGAACGATGGGTGTTAATCCGGGTGATGTAACCGAAGAGTTAATTGAAAAAATGAGACTTGCTGGTTTTACCCAGATTGATTGTACTCCTGAAACTGGTTCAGGTCAATTATTAAAACGCTTACGTAAGAATTTTAATCTCAATAGACTTGTCAGATGTGCCGAATTAATCCGCAAGCATGATATGCCTACAATGTGGTTTTTTATGTTTGGATTGCCCGGCGAAACAGAACAAACTATTAACGAAACATTTGACTTTATTGATAAGCATATATCTTCAAATGATATGGTGCATGTTACTGAAGGTATACGTATTATTCCCAAAACCGAGTTGTACAACATTGCAAAAGCCGAAGGTGAAATTACTGGCAGCGAAAGTGTTATTGATCCAATGTTTTATGTTAGTCCAACAATTGGCAGAGAAAAACTTACTGAAATTTTAGCAAAAAAAGTAGATGAGCGATTAAATGTAATAAATTCTATTAATTCATCTCCTTCACCAGAATTAATGAAAGAAGCCATTAAATATCGACAAGAAAATAGGATAGATGAACCAATGTTTCGAACACTACTGAAACTGGATAGACAAGCACATAACAAGAAAAAGGGGTTATAAACCCCTTTTTCCTTTATAATCTCTAATATCAAATCCTAATAGAACTTATCTCTTTTGTCAATGATCTTTGCTGCTTCTCTTAAAGCTTCAAATGCTTCATAGTTTGCTCTGTTTTGTAATTGAGAAATGCTCATGTTTTTCTGAAATAATGGATTGTCACCAGTTTCATCAATAGCACTTTTAACCTGAATAACATAAACACCTAAGTTCCCTTTAACAGGTTCTGATAGTTTATTAATATCCATTTTTGAGGCTACAGCAACAAGCTTTGGCTCAATGCCAGCATTAGGGATAGAATAGGTCCTGAAATTTATATTTGTAGCTTCTTGTACATTTGTATTTAATACTTGAGCTAAAGAATAGAGAGTGTTTGCTGAAACCATCTTTTCTTTTATTTGGCTTGCTAATAAATCAGCTTTTTTCTCTTTTCTAACCTGAACCATTATTTGATTTTTAACATCTTCTAATGATGCAAATCCATCTTCACGAATTTCGGTTACAAAACCAATAACAAAACGATCACCTAACTCGAAAATAGCCTGGTTTCTTGATTCAACTATTTCTTTAAGTTCAGTTTGATAAATTGATCTAATAAATTCTCTTGGTGATTCTAATCCTGCAATTCCTTGATCAGATGAAAGAACAGTGGCAACTCTTTTTGTAATTCCTTGTTCTTCTATTGCTTTTGAAAATTTGTCGTAGGTATTAAAACTTCCAGCAAATTGACTTGCCTTAGCATAGGTTTGCTGAACAGTCTCTGAGCTTGCTTCAAGTTTTCTGCCTAAAATTGCAAGTTTAACTTTCTTAACTTCCTTGCTTTTTGCTGTTACTTCAATAAGATGTAAGCCATAGTTTGTTGCAACAAGTTTTGTTTTTCCAATCTTTGCTTGCATACAAGTATCGGCAAAAGCTGGTGAAAACATCTGACTTGCTTTTAACCAACCCAAATCGCCTCCTTTTTCATTGGCAGTTCTATCAACCGAGTAATCTTTTGCTAAGTTTCCAAAATCAGCTCCTTTTTCTAAAAGATTTTTTAAACTATCAGCTAATGAATATAGTTGACTATAATTAGCATCCTGCTGATTTGGTTGTAATAAAATATGCCTAACTTTTACTGAATCAGGTAAGGTCCCAAATTCCGATACTTTTGCAATTTTATAAGCTTCATCATTAAAATATGGCCCAACGGTAGTCCCAATCTTTGCATCAAATAATTCTTGTAAGTTTTCTGGTAATTCATCCTTTTTATAAAAACTATTATCAAACGCAACATCACTATTTAGATTTACAAACTCTTTGTCGTTATCTGTATTAATAAAATCAGCTGATATATTATTTACCCAGGTTTCGGCATCTTTTTTATCAGCTTCAGATGGAGTTATATCAAAAGTTATATACTCAACATTTCTTGAAGCAGTTTGTTTATAATCATTCTTGTGTTTTTCGTAGTATTCTTTTAATTCGCTACTTGAAACTTTTACTAAACTATCAGATACTGTATGATATGGTTGAAGAACGAAATCAAAATCAACTTTTCTTCCGAGTCTTTTCATTTCTGCCATTGCTTCTTGATTAGTAGCATATAATCCTTTTTTAATAAGGGTTGAATATTTACTAAACAATCTTTCTTGCTCAAGTTGATCTTCAATGAACAACCAATATGTTTTTTGTTGGCCTGATGGATCCTGATCGTATGATTTTAGAAAACGAAGTAAATTAATTGTATTAACTTGTCCTGTTTCTGGATTTGCAAAGAGCTGCTGAATAATCGGATGTATATTCTCACCCATTATCATATCCCATAATTCCTGGCTACTAACGTTAACACCTAATTCAGAATACTCATCTTCAAGTATGTATTCACGAACCATTTGTTTCCAGGTTTCTTCTCTTATGCGCATAATAGATGCTTCATCAATAGCAGACTGGCCTGTTGTAAATTTATTTATCTCAACAATCTCATCAATCTCTTTCTGATATTTCTGATATGGAATTGATTTTCCAGATATTTCAGCAATTTCAAATTCTGAGCTGGAAAATAAAGTTCTTCCTGAGTTCAGAAAATCACCTAAAATAAATGCAAGCAGTGCAATCCCTATGATCACTGCAACTAATACCCCTGCGCGGTTTCTAATTTTCTCTAATGTTGCCATTGATTTTAGGGATTGCACTGAAAAATTAAAGTTTCGAATATAATTATTTTAAACGTCTTTTTATGGTTTTCGAAAAATTATTGAATCGCAAATTTACTATTTTATAAATAACTTTTTATGTAAATCGAAAAAATGTATTTTCTTTTTTTTGAATAAGTTGAATTATTAAATCTGGTTCAATATTTTATTCCTAAATGCCAACTAAAACAAAGAATCAGCATTACGATTTATCTGATTTTCGTGTAAGTCTTAAATATCTTCTAAATAGAAACATCAAAAAAGCTAAAAAAGCAAATATAAAAAATGGATAACTCTTTGAAATTCCCTGAAATATTGTTTGATGTACACCTGTTGAAAGGCAAATCAATGATGTGATAAACCAAAGAATCTCTAATGCCCTAAATGATTTATTTTTCATCGCTTACAAGTATAGTTCCAGTGGTTTGCTTTATTTTCCAATTTGTCATATCCTGATTTGCTTCAAATCCTTTTCCTTGAATTATTCCTTCTTCGTTTGTAATTCGAACATAACGGTCTGATGTAATTCTTTTGGTAGTTTGATTCCAGATAAGATATTCTGTGTTTAGTGTATCTCCCTCACTATTTACTGCTTCAACATCATGTTCTGCAATCCATATCTTTGTCTTTTCGTCAAAGTTTGCATAGTTAGACTTAATATAAGATGTAGGGGTTTGTGTAGAATCGAAAAATTGAACGAATATACCTTTTGGGAATTCCGAATATGGATTTTCTATAGTTAAATACCGGTTAATCTCTGGCGACTTTATAACAACAACAATTTTCGCCGATTCGCTATATATTATTTCGGAGTTAATTAAAGATTGACTCGGTACATTGAGATTGGCAGTTATTGTATTTATTTTTTCAATAGTATTTTGTTCGCAAGAGCTAAAAAATATAATAATTCCTGCAAATACAGGAATTATTATATTTAAAATGCGTAATTGTGGTTTAATATTACCTTGATCTAACGGTTGTAACTTCATTAATCCAACATTTAATAGTATAGCTATCACCTTCCTTTAAACCATAAAAGAAGATAGTTTCATTATCGGGGAAATATGGCTTATATGCTTCTATTGCTTGATTTGACTGGTCAGTTAAACTTGCATCTACAGCTTTTGCTTTTGCAAATTTATCAACAGCTGCCCAGTAAACCGATTTTTGTTCAAATTCATCATCGCTGCATGATTTGCTGGCTGCAGTATAAATATGACCAAGGAGCATATATGGAACGCCGCTTGCAGGGTCATTTTCAATAGCGCTTAGTGCATATGTTCTTGCTAATGGATAATTACCTGCTTTTCTTGTTAAATCGCCCCATTCAATATAATATCTTGCTTTAATTACTTTGTCTTCTTGTAAATCAATTGCTTGTTTATAAAAACGACTTGCTTCATCTACATTATCTTTTTCCCTATTTAAGCTTGCAAGCTCATAAGCCTGATCAGCATTTGGTTCAAGTGTGTTTAACTTAAATAGCATTTTGTAATAAATATCAGCATTGTTACATTTTGTTGCTGATAATAAAGCTGTTGATTTCTTTAAAAATTCTTTGTCTTCAGGAGTATCTTTGAATTTCTGTGTATAGAATGGAACCAAATCAGTACAACTTGCAGCTCCACTAGTTTCGAAAATCTGATCAACACCTTCTTTTGCCTTTGGCATATTTGGATCAGACTTTGGTTTTTTAAGGTTTTGATCAATTAGATCGGAAATAAAAGCATAGTCTGCAACAACTTGATTCCCTTCAATAACTTTAGCTGCAAATAAATCTTTTGAAACCTGCATAAAGGTAAATAACTCTTGTGCACCACTTTGTATTCTTTCTATTTCCAGTGATTTCTTAAGATAATCATAAGCAATTTTAAGATTCTCGGGGGTATTCACTGAGTATTTGTTATAATCAATGCCTTTTCTTCCAAGAACATAGCCTAATTGGCCATAATACTTAACACGTTTATCATAAATATTCATTAAACTATCAAGAAGTAGTGCTTTATTTGCAGCATCAGTTTCTTTATCAATAGCCTCGGTAACCAATTTTACTCCATCAATAAATACATATTTACTTACTTTAGGGCATTCTGAATATACAATTTGCCAGGGTGCAATCGCAGGAGCAAAATTACCTTGTTTTACATACTCTCTATAAAGAGATAAATTTGTAAGGCATCGAATACTATCTTCACCATGACCAAACTTTGAACCATCATCTATTCCCTTTTGACCAAATAATAGGGTCGTTGAAGATGTTATAATAAATGCGGCCAATAAACTCTTAAATAATGTTTTCATTTTTATATTCCTTATTTATTATTGAATTTTACTTTTATAAAACCAAAAATCATACAGTGTTAAATTAAGACCAAATACATAAAATTCTTCTTTTATTAGTCCACCTTTTTCGGTACCTCTTTGACCATATGATCCAAATAAATTTATACTTGTTTTATTTGTTATTGGTAAACCTACTCCAAATGTTATGCCATAAGTGGAGATTTGTTCGTTGTCAAATTTTAAATACCCTGTATTGTAATAAAAACCAGCCCTGTAATTAATTAATTTAAAATAATTGCGAAGTGCAAATTTATTTGGAATATACTCAATTCCAAAATTATAACTTAAATCTTTTGCAAAATTATCATTTAGATTTAATGTTTTAATATTTGACCAATCTTGCATCGAGAAATCAACGCCAAAGGTTAGCTTATCTTTTATACCAGTTGTAAAACCCATACTCAACTTTGATGGTATTTCGACATTATAGTTGTCAGCTGTGGAAGAAGTAACCGTATCTGCAAGGTTTGATGCAAGAGCCAAATAATCAAGTACATTAATATTGTATAGTATGAAATTTTCTGCCATTAAAGTTGTTGAAGCATTTGTTCCATTGAACTTAATTTTATTTGAATATACTAACCCAAGAGTTAAAAAGTACTTTTCGCTAAGCATTCTGTCATACTGAACACCAATATCATATGAGAACTTGTTTAGTGATATCTTGTTAATCTCTATTGCTGAATAGCTTTTGGGTATATCAAGTGATAGGATGTTATACTGCTCTAATGAACCAAACAAATAAGATAGGTTTAATCCTAAAGATAATCCTTTGAAAATTACGAATGAGTTAGCAAGATAAACTTGGTTAATACCACCGTTTCCATAATGATTATATATTGCACTAACTGTATCAAGCTCAGGTATTAGTTCCTGTGTTTGAATATTATATCCAATTCTTGAGTATGGTACAATACCAATACTTGTAAACCACCAACGCTGTATAGGAAAAGAAATAGCCAAATGGTCAAAATAGAAATTTTGATACTCGGTACTTAATGCATTAGTTGAAAGCGTTTTAGATGTACCAGAAATACCTACGTCAAAAATAAACGACATGGTATCTTGAGCACTTATTGAAGCAGGATTTAAGAAATTTATCTGGTTTTGCTTCCTTAGCCCGGTTGATAAATTACCCATAGCTCTATTTAACCCAAATCCACTTCTGTCTATCTCACCAATCCCATAACGCGTATATGGCGAGTTGGTTATGCTTTGTCCGAAAGTTAAATTGATTGAAACAATGATTATCGAAGAGATTATTACTAGTTTTTTTATCATGTTATGTATTATATTCAAGTATTCTGTTTAATCCAATAAAATTTAAATTTGAGTTTACAAAGATGGTATTTTTTAGTTTCTTATCAAAAAAAATTGCATCTCCTCCTGTTAAAATTGTAATTATTTCATCAAATTTGATCTTAAGTTCATTAATATATCCATCAATTTCAAAAATAATACCATTCTGAACGCCCGATACTATAGCTCCTTTAGTATTATCTCCAATTAACTCAAAATCGTTTTCTTTTTGAAATTGATGAAGCTGTCTTGTAAAATGATTTAACGCTTTGTATCTCATTTCTAAACCGGGAGATATATTACCACCAAGAAACTGATTATTTTCATTAATAAAATCATAGGTTATTGCTGTTCCCATATCGATTACCAAAACGTTCATGTTAGGGAAAATATTGTTTGCCCCAACTACGGCTGCCAATCTATCTTTTCCCAACGTGTTTTTTGTTTTATATAAATTCTCAATAGGCAGTTTCGTAAACTCATTAAGTTCAACAAAATAACCAAATGTTGATTTTAAATAGGTATAAACAGTAGTGTCAATTTTTCGGACAGTAGAAAGAATTACTTTTTTTATTAAGGGATATTTGTGCAATACCTCCTGAATTACTGAAGTAGAAATATCCTCCTCTATAAATACCTCCATTAGGTCTGAATTTCCAATTACTGCAAGCTTTGTCCTGGTATTGCCTATGTCAATGGTCAAATTCATTACTTACTAAAATCAATTGAGTTGATAAGATCAAAAAAATCAAGGATATAAAAGTATGAAATAAATTACATATATGGAATGATTAAAATCATTATGACTATTTAATTCAGGATTTTTTGAAGAAATTCATTTGCTTTTTTTACTGTTTCAATTCTATTTATGGTCATTGATAATCGGTTGTTTGATTCTTTCAGAATAATCGATTTCGGGTTTTGCTGAACATAAAGTAAAATCTTAGAAAAAACAGGAGATTTGTAAAATGCCGAGTCTTTATTACTTATAAAATATAGAACTAGGGTTTTGTTTTTAAGTATTATTTTTTCAAAACCAAGCGAAACAGCTAACCACCTTAATCTTACAACATTTATCAGTTCAATGCTTTGTTCAGGTAGTTTTCCAAAGCGATCGATGAGTTGATTTTCAAATTCAATTAGCTTGTTCTCATTTTCAAGGTTATCAAGCTCCCGGTAAAGTTTTATTCTTTCAGATATATTACTAATATATGATTCTGGAAAAAGCAATTCAAGATCAGTATCAATTTGGCAATCGGCAATAAACTTTTGCTGATGTATTTGTTTTTCCAATTCGATTTTTTGCTCTTGCTCATACAACTCATGAAAATCTGATTCTTTAAGTTCGAGAATTGCTTCGTTTAAAATTCTGTGATATGTTTCAAATCCTATGTCGGTTATAAATCCGCTTTGTTCTGCTCCTAAAAGATTGCCTGCTCCACGAATATCCAAATCCTGCATGGCTATATTAAAACCACTTCCGAGTTCAGAGAATTCTTCAATTGCTTTAAGTCTCCTCCGTGCTTCTTGTGTTAGTGTCGATAATGGAGGTGCAAGTAAATAGCAGAACGCTTTTTTATTTGACCTGCCAACACGTCCTCTCAACTGATGCAAATCACTTAATCCAAAGTTTTGTGCATTATTTATGATTATTGTATTTGTGCTTGGTATGTCTAACCCCGACTCAATAATAGTGGTTGCAATTAAAACATCATAATCGTAATTAATAAAATCAAGCATTACTTTTTCCAGCTTTTGGGGCTCCATCTGTCCATGTGCAATAATAGTTGGAAACTCGGGGCATAACTTGTTAATCAGTTTCTCCACCTCTTCAATGTTTTGAACTCTGTTATGGATAAAGAAAGTTTGCCCATTGCGCTGAAATTCGTAATTTATGGCTTCTTTTATTATATCTTCGTTAAAAGTATGCAACTCAGTAATAATAGGGTAACGGTTTGGTGGAGGAGTATTAATAATTGATAAATCGCGCGCTCCCATCATAGAGAACTGAAGTGTTCGTGGTATAGGGGTAGCTGTTAAGGTTAGTGTGTCAATATTTAATTTAAGTTTTTTAAGTTTTTCTTTTACCGAAACACCAAATTTTTGCTCTTCATCAATAATTAGTAATCCTAAATCTTTAAATTTTATCTCATTAGAAACCAGTCGATGTGTACCTATTATTATATCTATTTTTCCTTCGGATAGTTTTTTTATAATTTCTGTTTGGGTTTTTTGTGATCGTAATCGGCTTACATGATCTACCGAGCAGGGGAAGTTGGCCAATCGATCTTTAAATGTTCTATAGTGTTGAAGAGCTAGAATTGTTGTTGGAACTAATATGGCAACTTGCTTATTGTCTGCAACAGCCTTAAATGCTGCACGAACTGCAATTTCTGTTTTCCCAAAACCCACATCTCCGCATATAAGTCTATCCATTGGAACGGTCGACTCCATATCTTCTTTAACCGATTTTGTGGTTAATATCTGATCAGGAGTATCTTCATAAATAAACGATGATTCAAGCTCTTGCTGTAAATATGTATCTGCACTAAAAGAAAATCCCTTTTCACTCTTTCGTAATGCATATAGTTGAATTAACTCTTTTGCAATATCCTTTACCTTACTTTTTGTATTTTGCTTTAGTTTTTGCCAGGTACCTGTTCCTAGTTTATAAATTTTTGGCGGTTCTGCTTCTTTTCCCTTGTATTTTGATATTTTGTGAAGAGAATGTATACTTACATATAAGGTATCTTGATCTTTATAAACTAATTTTATTGTTTCCTGAAATTTCCCATTTATCTCAATCTTCTCTAATCCTCCAAATTTACCTATTCCATGATCAACATGAACAACGTAGTCTCCAGGATGTAAGCTTGTTAAGTCTCTAAAGCTTAGTGATTCCTTCTCCGAAAGAACACTTTTTATTCTGAATTTGTGATATCGACCAAATATCTGGTGATCGGTATAAAAACAATTCTTGAGTTCGTGATCAATAAACCCTTCGTGTATGGTTCTTAAAACTGGAGTAAACTGAATTGCAGGATTAATATCGGTAAAAATGGATTTTAATCGTTCAATCTGTTTATCATTGTCCGACAGAATATAGTTATTATAACCTTTTTCAATATTTTCTAGTAGATTTTGGCCTAAAAGTTCAAAATTCTTATTAAAAACAGGTTGATGCGAGATATTAAATTGAATAATTTGTCCGCTACAAATAAAGGGATTTCCTAATTCAATAAAAGGAAAATGGAGGATCGCATTTTTAAATGGCTGATCAGAAATTGTTAGTTCTGTCGTATTCGTCTCCGACAGTTTATCGAAGACTTCCAAAATGCGATCAATAATAAATAATGTATCTTCTGCCCAAATTATAGTGTTTGCAGGCAGATAACTGAAGATTGACTCTACCTGTTTTAGTTCTTTATTTTCAGGTACCGGATTAACAATCTTAGGTATGATGGATATTTTTGAAAACTTATTTTTAGATAACTGACTCTCAATATCGAATGATCTTATCGAATCTACTTCATCGCCAAAAAAATCAATCCGATAAGGCACATCCGATGCAAATGAGAAAATATCTATTATACTACCTCTTATTGAATACTGCCCAGGTTCATAAACAAAATCAACATACTGAAAATGATATTCCTGCATTACTTCCTGAATAAAATCTGCTGATACTTGTTCACCTACCTGTAAGGTTAAAGTAGATTTTAGTAAAGCTTCTTTCTGAATAACTTTTTCTGCAATAGCTTCAGGATAAGTTACAATAATAATTTCTTCGTTATTTGCTAGTGAGTTTAATGTTTCTGAACGTAATAAAAGATTTGAGCTATCTTCCTGTCCGTAAATTATGGATCTCTTATATGAACCCGGAAAGAAAACTACCTTTGTATCTGATAAAATTTCTAAATCGTTCTGAAAGTAAGCTGCTTCTTCCTTATCTGGAACAATAATCAGGTGGGATTTTCCTATCTTATTTAAAATGCTGGCAATAAAAAGACTTTTTGATGAACCAGTTAGGCCTTTTAAACAGATTTTTCTTTCGCCCTGTTTAATTAATTCTATACATTCATTTATCTGCGAATGTTTTTCGAATAAATTATCAAGGTGTTTTGAATCCACAACAATTAAAATTAGATGGAAGGATTTTTCAAATATCTAATTACAAAGATATTTAGAGTCTTATTGATTTAAAAAGTTTTCTGCTTGCTCTACCATTTTTAAAGCCCCTGTATAGAAAGGCGTACGTTGATGTAGTGTTTCTGGTTTTAAATCAAGTATACGTTGTTTGCCATTCGATGCTTTACCTCCGGCTTGTTCTGCAATCCATGCTATTGGATTACATTCGTAAATTAATCGGAGCTTACCATTTGGGGCACTCGATGTTTCGGGGTAAATAAAAATTCCTCCTTTTAGCAAGTTGCGATGAAAATCTGCAACCAATGATCCTATATATCTCGATGAATAAGGTCTTCTGGTTGTTTTGTCCTCTCCCTTACAATAATCAACATATTTCTTTACTCCTTCCGGAAATTTTGAAAAATTACCTTCGTTCAAAGAATAAATTGCTCCAATTTCAGGTGTCATAATATTTGGGTGTGAAAGGCAGAATTCACCAATTGATGGATCAAGAGTGAATCCGTTAACACCTTGGCCTGTGGTATATACCATTACTGTAGATGATCCATAAATAATATATCCTGCTGCAATTTGTTTATTGCCCTCTTGCAGGAAATCAATTAATTGCGCTTTTTCACCTCTGGGTGATATTCTTCTATAAATAGAGAATATCGTTCCAATGGAAACATTTACATCTATATTCGATGATCCATCAAGTGGATCCATACATACAATATAGTTACCATCTTTAGCAAGATCATCATCAAATGTTATGATCTCTTGGTTTTCTTCTGATGCAATTCCACAACATTCTCCACTGTAACGTAAAGCAGCTGTAAATTGCATGTCGGCAAAAACATCTAACTTTTGCTGGCTTTCACCCTGAATATTGATATTTCCAGCTTCTCCCAATACATCAACCAATCCTGCTTTATTTACCTTTTTATTTACAACCTTTGCTGCAATGCCTATATGATGCAATAATCTTGATAATTCACCTTTTGCATAGGGGATGTTTGCTTGCCTACGAATAATAAATTCATTTAATGTAGTTATTCTATATCCCTTCATAAAAATTATTTTAATACCAGCAAAGGCTGATTAATTTTTATGAAGGGAAATTTTCTGTTTACTGCCAACAAAAATAAATTTAATTTTACCTATATCCATCAAATTTATTAAAAAAACAATTCAATAAAAACTTTTAATAGATCGATTCGTCTCATTAAAATAAGAAATAGTAAATTTGTTGGCTTTTGCTAATGAAAATTAACTTTTATTTTATGATCGTTTATAAGTTTGGTGGTGCTTCAGTTAAGGATGCAACCGGAGTTAAAAATCTGATAGAAATAGTAAAGAAATCAACAGATAAATTGTTGATTGTAGTTTCGGCAATGGGAAAAACAACAAATGCTCTTGAAGAAATTGTGAAGCTATCATTTGTTAACATTGACGAATGTACTGAAAAGATAAATCAGCTTTATCATCAGCATTTTCAAATTTGCTCTGAACTTTTTCCAGATGATTCTGAACCCATCGATTCTCAACTGAAAGGTGATTTTTCCAAAATTTCCTTATTGGCTTCAGATAAATCATTAAACCAGTTTGATGTTAAGTATGATCAAATAGTTAGTTTTGGTGAGATATTTTCTACTCGAATAATAAATGCATACATGAATACTAAAAATATCAAAAGTGCATTTGTTGATATAAGAGAGGTTTTTATTACCGACGAAACATACAGGGAAGCAATTATTGATACAGACTTAAGTAAATCAAATACAATAAAAATCTTTGATTTTTCTAAACAGTCCATTTACTTAACACAAGGATTTATTGGTTGTTCAAAAAATGGTTTGAGCACAACATTAGGTCGCGAGGGGTCAGATTATACTGCTGCAATCTTGGCAAATTTTTTGGATGCTGAAAAAATGATTGTTTGGAAAGATGTTGAAGGAATCATGAATGCCGATCCTCAATGCTTTGATAAAACTGAAAGATTAAATAAAATATCGTATCAGGAAGCCGTGGAATTAGCATATTTTGGTGCCAAGGTAATTCATCCAAAAACCCTGAAACCTTTACACAATAAAAATATTCCTTTATATGTAAAATCATTTATAAATCCAACCGGACAAGGAACAACAATCCATGATTATAATGAGTACGATCAGAATTTACCTTTATATATCATTAAAAAAGATCAAATGCTTATAAGCCTTTTTCCAAAAGATCTATCGTTTGTTATTGAAGATGGACTAAAAGATATTTTTCAGTATTTATCTCTACATCGTGTAAAAGTGAACCTTATTCAAAACTCAGCTATTAGTATTTCTTTTTGTATTGATAATTCATATGTGAAAATAGGCGAATTGCTGGAGTACTTTCAAAAGGAATATAAAGTCCTTTATAACGAAAATCTTGAATTGCTTACAATTAGACATTATTCTGAAAAAGATGTACTAAAATTAACAGCCAGAAGAAAAATATTTATTGAGCAACGTAGCCGACATACCGCACATTTTGTTATTCAGTAGTTTGTTTCCCAAATGCATTTATTATTTTTTCAGCAAGTATTTCAGACAGTTTAATGTTTGATTCCTTTGTCCACCCGGCAATATGAGGAGTTAAAATTGTATTCTTGCTTTGTATAAGATATTTCAATGATTCGGGAATTTCTGTCTCGTAATTTAGGCCTTCTAATGATGCTTTTTCGTATTCAAGCACATCGAGCACAGCTCCTAGAACTTTCCCTTTTTTCATATTTAAAACTAAGTCATCAGTATTAAGCACTTTGCCACGAGCGGTATTAATTATATATATATCTTTTTTAAATTGATTAATAAACTCATTATTCACCATATAATGAGTCTCTTCGGTTAGAGGAACATGCAGACTTAAAATATCGGATTGCTCAAAAAGATCTACTAATTGTCTTTCGGTTACAAAATCATCGGAGTAATTAGATTTGTATTTATCGTAAGCAATTACATTTGCACCAAAACCTTTTAATCGTTGAGCAAAAGCAGTCCCCATATTACCATAACCAATAATCCCAATAGTCTTTCCTTTAATTTCTAAACCTCTGTTCTCTTCACGTAGCCAGATACCTTCTCTAACTTCAGAATTCGCTTTTGTAATATTATTAAGTAGGCATAAAAGCATTCCTAAAGCATGCTCCCCAACTGCATCCCTATTACCTTCTGGTGAATTTATACATTGTATTCCTTTTTTTTCGGCATATTCCGTGTCTATATTCTCCAGGCCGGCTCCAACTCTTCCAATAAACTTAAGATTTACACCCTCGTCCATTAGTGTTTTATCTATTTTTATTCTACTCCTCAGAATTATTCCCTTATAATTACTTATTATTTCTTTGATTTCATTCACAGATGATTTAAATGAGTTATGGCACTCAAATCCAGCATTAATAAGCATTTCTGGCAAGCGTGGATGGGTGGTGTCTAAGAATAAAATTTTGAACTTTTTTTCCATATTTTTAGGCTACTTGAGATAAACCTTAAAAGTAGGTTTGTATCCTTTTATCTCACCTTCGGCATTATATAATTCAAAAGCAAGCATTATAGAATGTACTTTTTTAATCATAGTATTGTTCTTTTTATCAAAATACCACTTTTCTTCGAACTGAACTTTTCCAATTTTATCTCGACTAAAATCCGGATCGGCCTCAATCTCCTTTATCTGCTCAATAGTTAATTGGGTGTCGTTAAAAAAATCATATGGCACAAGCTTTTTGGTATATACAGCTTCAAAAATTTGATCTACAAGGATTGTTTTATCCAGGTATCTTAAAGTATAATCAACCCATTCATCATCTGTGGGGTTTTTTATTACCACATCTGTAATTATGGTGTCGGCAATAACCGTAAATGTTTCTGCTGTTTCAAAATAAATAACTTGTTCAGTAGGTTTGGGTTTGCAGCCAATAATTATTAGGCCAATAAAAAAAAGAAAATAAATTTTATCTATTGATCTCATACTGATTATATGTTTTGGTTTATTATCTGTTAAATTGTAATCGTCGACCTTTTATTGATTCGTTAAACATTCCATTCTCAAATACAATATTCCCATTAATAATAGTATGGGTTACCTTTGATTTAAATGTATAATTCTCAAAAGGAGACCACTTACACTTATATAATATGTTATCTTTTGTTACTTCCCAAGGTGTATTCAAATCAACCAAAATCAAATCGGCCCAATATCCTTCACGAATATATCCCCTTTTTTCAATCTGAAAAATATCAGCAGGAGTATGACTCATTTTATTCACAACCTCGTTAATAGTCAGCTCATTATTATAAACAAATTCTAACATAGTAGGTAATGAGTGCTGAACTAGTGGGCCTCCTGAAGGACAATTAAAATAGGAGTTTTCTTTTTCTTCTATGGTATGTGGAGCATGATCAGTAGCAATTACATCTATTTTATTCAGTCGAATACCTTCAAGTAAAGCCAAACGATCTTCTTCTTTTTTAATTGAGGGATTCCATTTTATTCGTGTACCATATTTTTCATAATCATTTTCCGAAAACCATAAATGATGTACACAAACCTCACCTGTTATTTTTTTTAATTTTGATGGACCACAATCCAATAACTCCAATTCCTTTTTTGTGCTAAGATGAAGAATATGCAACCTTGAATTGTATTTCTTTGCAAGCTCAACAGCTAAGGAGGATGATTTATAACAAGCTTCTTCACTCCTTATATATGGATGATATTTTAAAGGTACTTCTTCTCCAAATTCTGACTTATACTTTGTCGTATTATGTTGAATCGTTTTTTCATCTTCGCAATGAGTGGCAATAAGAACAGGCGATTCAGCAAAGATAGCTGAAAGAGAGTTTAAATCATCAACCAGCATATTGCCGGTTGATGATCCCATAAAAACCTTAACTCCACAAATTGTCTTAGGATCAATTTTCTTTATTTCACCAATATTGTCGTTTGTTGCACCTAAATAAAAAGAATAATTTGCCAACGATTTTTCTTTCGCAATCTCGTATTTTTCTTCCAGTAGGGCAATACTAGTTGCTTGAGGTTTTGTGTTTGGCATTTCCATAAACGAAGTTATTCCACCAGCAACTGCAGCTTTCGATTCGGTATAAATATCCCCCTTATGTGTTAGTCCTGGTTCTCTGAAATGCACCTGATCATCAATTACACCTGGTAAAAGGAGTTTTCTTTCTCCTTCTACTATTCTCCTAAACTGGCCATCTGGATTTTCATCTTCCCCATAGATTCTTACTATTTTACCCGAATCAATACTTATATGACCAACAAAATCAGTATTCTCATTAATAATTCTAACATTTTTAATCAATAAGCTTTTCATATAATTAAACCGTTTTAGGCAATTTTATAATTTCTAAAATAGCTTCGGAGTTTCATTTTAATTACACCCCAAATAGCTTCGTTAAATATACCACCACTCATTTTAGATGCACCTTCTTGTCGCTCAGTAAATATAATAGGTACTTCAATTATTTTAAATCCGTATTTCCATGTTGTAAATTTCATCTCAATCTGAAATGCATACCCCTTGAGCTTTATCTTGTCAATATTAATTGTTTCTAAAACTTTTCTTTTATAACATTTAAAACCGGCGGTAGTATCTCTTATACTCATCCCTGTAATAAATCTTACATAACTAGAAGCATAATAAGACATTAGAACACGACCAATAGGCCAGTTAACAACATTTACACCAGATATATATCTCGACCCTATTGCCAAATCAGCTCCTTGGTTTGCACAAGCATCATATAGTTTGTTTAGGTCTTCTGGATTGTGCGAAAAATCTGCATCCATCTCAAATATATAATCATACTTGTTTTCAATTGCCCATTTAAATCCAGTTATATATGCAGTACCCAGTCCCAGTTTCCCTGATCGCTGAATTAGGTGAAGTTTACTAGGGTATTCAATCTGAAGACTCTTTATTATATCTGCTGTCCCATCTGGTGAATTGTCATCTATTATTAATAGTTCAAAAGGTTGTTCTAAAGAAAAAACCTTTCTAACCATTTTCTCTATATTTTCTTTTTCTTTGTAAGTCGGTATTATTACTAGGTTTCTTGACATTTTAGTTAGATTCTATTTATACTATTTTTATTATAGGCGAAGATAAAACTTTTATTCCATATTGGTAGAGTTTAACTAAATTTAACCATCCCTGTTTAAAATTATTTTGTTGTATATTAGATTATTATGTTGTACTGATGTAAAAATGTATTGAAATATCTTGTAGATCTAAGAACAAGATATATATTTGCCAACTCAAATTTTAACGACCGTTCTTTAAGTATATCAAAATCAAGCAATATTATTTTTTTTAAAAAAATATTGAAAAGATTTTGGAGATTAGAAATTAAAGTTTTTATATTTGCACCCGCTAAAAGGGGGAATAAAAAGAGGATAACAAAAAAGGGATTAGAGAAGAAAAAAGAGGATTTTTTGTTAGGATAAAGCGGAAAAAATATTAACTTTGCAGTCCCG
>Ga0209417_1001411_pt1 | contig 44179 bp, 51 predicted proteins | sample RifGroF2_FD_184002 | JGI IMG/M metagenome (GOLD analysis project Ga0209417, IMG submission 184002) | Groundwater microbial communities from Rifle, Colorado, USA - Groundwater F2 (SPAdes) (version 2) | ecosystem: Environmental > Aquatic > Deep subsurface > Groundwater | place: Rifle, Colorado...
CTCTTTTTATGATTGTCACTAAATATATATGACTGCAATTTATTTAGTAAGTTTATTGTTTTTTTATCATTTGACCTCTTCCCTTTTATTAATATATTCCATCTTTTTTCTTAAGTTGACGACATTGGCCTAGGGCACCCCACAACCTTTTGAGGGCAGTACGGCGAAGCCGTACCGCCCTCAAAAAATAAATAAAATTAAACTAAAAACCTGAAATAAATATAAATGGAACTTAATACTAGAGAAATAATAGTTACTAAAACACCGTATTTCATAAATCTGAAGAAAGAAATCGGGTGGCCTGCAACATATGCTGATTCAGATACTATGACGTTAGCTGCTGCGCCGATTATTGTTGCGTTTCCGCCAAGGCAAGCACCAAGAGATAATGACCACCAAAGTGGATGAAGTTCCATAACGCCATCTAATTCCTGAATTAAAGGCACCATTGTAACTGTATAGGGTATATTGTCTACAATAGCTGATAAAAAGCCTGATGCCCAGATAATAACCATTGAGGTAATGGTTAAATCGCCTTTTGTTGCAATTAAAAGCTGGTCAGCAAGGAATTTTATGCCGCCTGTTTCAACAAGTCCGCCAATAATAATAAATAATCCGATAAAGAAAAATATTGTCATCCATTCAACGTCCTGAAGAATGTTTTTTGGGGCTTCAAACAAAAGTAAAACGCTTGCGCCAAGTAGCGCAATCATATAAGCTTCAAGATGCAGGGCGCTGTGCAGGATAAAACCGATAATCACCAGCCCTAAAACTGTCATTGACCTTATCATAAGTGTCTTGTTTTTTATTGTGGCTGAATTATTAAGGTTTGCAACGTGTGCCATGCGCTCAGGTGTAGTTACCAGGTCTTTTTTGAACATCAGGGCAATAACTATCATACATACAATAAAAATTACTGTTATAATGGGAGTAAGTTCAAACAAAAAGTCATTAAAGCTCAGCCCTGCTGCACTTCCGATAATAATATTCGGAGGATCGCCGATTAATGTGGCTGTTCCACCTATATTTGAGGCGAGAATTTCTGTTATTAAGAATGGTATTGGGTCAACCTTTAATTCCCGCGCAATTACAAATGTTACAGGCAATATAAGCACAACGGTTGTGACATTATCAAGGAATGCTGAAGCAATAGCGGTAAATATTGCAAGAGCAAGAAGGACTCTTATTGGTTGACCTTTTGTGTATTTTAACAGTTCAAAGGCAATCCAGGTAAACACACCGCTTCTGCTTGCTATATGGACAATAATCATCATGCTGACAAGTAACACGATTACACCAAAATCAACATGGGTGAAAGCGTGTTCAGGAGGAATTATGCCGAGTACAAGAGTTAAAGCAGCGCCGAGCATTGCTATAGTTACCTTTGGCACTTTTTCCAGCGCAATAAATACATAGGCTATTGCAAGAATTATGCCTGCGATAATGGCTTTATCGAGCCCAAATAATAAAGGTGAATGCTCCATAATTGATACAGTAAAACATAAAAGTTTTTAAAATTGAAGAAAATTTATGTTTGTTATAAAAAGTAAATAGATGAATGAAGACAACCATAAAGGATGAGGGTTTTATGAAAATTGTAGTTTGTGTAAAACAGGTGCCGGACACATCCGACATCAAATGGACAGAAAACAACACAATGGTCAGAGAGGGAGTTGAGAGCATTATGAACCCCTTTGACGAGTACGCTGTGGAAACCGCTATCAGAATAAAAGAAGCAAACCCCAGCGCAACCATCACAGCCGTATCCATGGGGCCTCCGCAGGCAAAAGATGTTTTAAAAAGAGCAATTGCCATGGGCGCTGATGAAGCAATATTAATTTCAGACAAAAAATTCGCAGGAGCTGACACCCAGGCCACAAGCCGTACGCTCGCTGCTGCAATTAAAAATAAAATAGGCAATGTTGACCTTATTATCTGCGGAATGTTCGCAATAGACGGCGATACAGCTCAGACAGGCCCAAGTATTGCCGAGCATCTTGGACTTGCGCAGGTAACTTATGCTAAGGAAGTTCAGTATTCAGGCGGAGATAACCTTGTTGTTAAACGTGAAGTTGACGAAGGTCTGCAAACAGTACAAATGCAGCTTCCGGGCCTTGTTTGTATGCTTAAGTGTGATTATGAACCAAGAAAACCGTCAATTAAGGGCACAATGAAAGCCAATAAGACAGAGATTCCTATGTACGGACTCGAGGATATTGGCCTTACTCCTGAAGAAGTAGGAATTAAAGGTTCACCAACTTTTGTATCAAAAGCTTTCAGGCCACAGCCTAGAGAATCAGGAGAAATGATTAATGCTGGCAGTGCACAGGAAGCAGCACAGAAGCTTATTGAAAAATTACAAGCAGAAAAAATATTGGCATAAGGAGAATATAAATGAGCGAACATAAAGGCATTTGGGTACTTGCAGAAAGAACCCCGGAAAATAAAATAGTTGGAGTTACACTGGAACTCATTAATGCAGCAAAAGGTATGTCACAAAAGCTTAGTGGCGAAGAAGTTGGCGTGCTGTTGATGGCAGGAAATGGCGATGTGCAGCTTCTTGTAAAAGAACTTTCAGAAGCAGGCGCACAAAAAGTGTATCTTGTGCAGAATGAAAACCTTCAAAACTATTCAACAGAGCTTTATTCAAAAGTTGCTGTTGAGGCAATAAACCAGAAAAAGCCGTCAATAATGCTTATTGGCGCTACAACCAGCGGGCGTGACCTTGCTCCGAGAATTTCCGCAAGGTTAAACACAGGTTTAACTGCTGATTGTACAGGACTTGATATTAATGAGCAGGGCTTACTTGCTGCAACAAGGCCAACATTTGGCGGAAACCTTATGGCAACAATTCTTTGTAAAGTTGCAAGGCCGCAAATGGCTACAGTAAGACCAAAAGTATTGCCAAAAGCTGAGCCTGACTATTCAAACCAGGCACAGGTAGAGCAAATAAACGTTGATCTTAATCCTGCAGACATTAAAGTAAAGGTTCTTGAATGCCTCAACATGTGTACTTCAGCATGTAAAATTGAAGATGCTGAAATTATTGTTTCAGGCGGCCGTGGAATTAAGAATGCTGAAGGCTTTAAAGTTCTTGAAGAGCTTGCTCAGGCATTAGGTGGCGCTGTTGGCGCAAGCAGGGCTTGTGTTGACGCTGGCTGGAGGCAGCATTGCGACCAGGTTGGCCAGACAGGAAAAACTGTTTGTCCAAAAATCTACATTGCATGCGGCATTTCAGGAGCTATTCAGCATTTGGCGGGTATGAGTTCAAGTGATGTTATTATTGCAATCAACAAAGACCCGGAAGCTCCGATATTCCAGATGGCAACATACGGCATAGTAGGCGACCTGTTTGAAGTTGTGCCTGCTTTAACCGCAGCAATCAAGAATTCACAGTTGACTTGCAGCTGTTAGTAACTTTAATAATCATCATTGTAACAAATAAGGTCCGCATTGCGGACCCTATTTGTTTTATCCGTACATAATTTGAACATCATCAAGCTTAGTTGTTTGTTTTGCTTGCCACAAATCATATTGGGATTGCATACCTGTCCATAAGTCAGGAGTAGTATTAAAAGCTTTTGCAGGTTTCAACGCCATTACAGGGCTGATACCCGAGCGTTCATTTATTATTGCAGACAGGGTTTTTCTTGTTATGCCAAGTTTTAAAGCAGCCTCTGTTACGCTTAAACCAAGTGGCTTAAGGTATTCTTCTCTTAAAATTTCACCAGGATGGCAGGGATTGTATATATCCATAAATTTATTCTCCTTTAATTCCTATAACATATGACAGCACGAGTTACAATATAATTTAATTGGTTTTAAATGTTATAATAAATTACATTATGTATGAAGAAAACAGATTTGAATACACAGTAAGAAATTGCCCGATTGACGACTCGGAAGGGCTGGAAGAATTGCTTAATGATATGGCGGCTGAAGCCTGGGAGCTTTATTCCTTAAATGAAGCAGAAACTGAAGAGGGAGAATACCAGTATTTGTGCATTTTTACCAGGCAGGCGCACAGGGGTTTTGAATTTGAAGAGGATTATATTGTTGATGCAGGTGACTTTAAAACAACAATGAAGCGACTTTTAAATAAAAAAGACGACATGTACAAGGAGTGCAGGTTTTTACAGCAGCAAATCAAGGAAAAAAACCATCAAATTAAGGAAATCAAGGACAAGCTGGATTCAGGCGAGGATATAGATCGGGAAGCATTAAACAGGGAAATTTCTGAAAGAATGGGGGAATTAAGCACCCTGAAAGCTAAATTTTCAGAATTGCTTTCTCCTTCCAGTATGTATAACAGGATTAGTCAGGAAGTACTTACAATTGTAGTAAGCTATGAGCTTGTAGAGCTTATTGATACTGAAAAAGACGGGGATTTAATCGCAGAAAGCGTTAAATTAAGACAAAAACTTACTGATAATTTTGGCTACGTTATTCCCCGAGTGCATTTTGCCATATCAGATGAAATGGGTGAAAATGAGTACGGAATAAGCGTAAGAAGCCTGAAAGCCATAACAGGTCTTGTATATCCGGGATGCAGAAGGTTTTTTATAGGCCAGTCCAATCTGGAAACTGTGCCGGAAAATGCTGTTGAAGATATTGACCCAATAACCGGGCAGCAGGTATTCTGGCTGGCAGAAGACAAGATAAAGGATTTCTGGGATAGTGGAATGACTCCTTCGCAGGTTATAATTAGTCATCTTGAATTTGCTGTGCGCAAGTATGTTGATGAAATACTTAGTTATAAAGATATTTTAAATTATATTGCTCTTTTAAGTGATGGAAACGCTTTTATTGCAGAGGAATTATTACAGAAAAACATTACAATCGGTGATATCAGGTATATTTTCGCTAATTTAATACGTGAAAGAGTTCCTATCAAAGATATTGTGTATATTTTTGAAAAGGTAAACGATATTTCAAAAGAAGAAAAAAGCAATGATAAATTGCTGGAAGCTCTCAGGCTTTCTTTAAAAAGGCATATATGCAGCAGTGTAACAGATTCTAATAACACAATATGCGCAATAACAGTGCCTAAAAAGTATAAAATCAAAAAAGACAGGGATGAAATTATTGAATACATAAGTGAAGCTGTGCGGAATACGCAGGTAAATGTGATAATATCTGAGTCGCAGCATCGCAAGGATTTATTTGATTTAGTTGAGAATATAGTGCCTGGCCTTGTTGTTATTTCTGAGGATGAAATAACAGAAGAGTTTACCGTTGAAGAATGTTTATGATCTGTTATAATGGTTTAAATAAATAAACAGGGCGAGGTGGTGTGATGGAAGCGACAAGGCATAAGCCTGTAGATGGTCCGCAGCAGGGCACAATTGTATACACGCGCAAGGTAACGAGTTTTAATCCAAAACATAATAAAAATGCCGGAATGTCTGATGAGTATATTAACTATCGGGCCACAAAGGAAGCTGTTGACCAGTATGAAAAATTACCTTTTAGGGCTGCAACAGCGGCGGTTGCGCTTGGAATTCCTGTTGTTGATAGTTTGATTGCAGGGGCGAGTACAAAAATAGTAAATACAAAATATAGTAATGGAATTAAAATAAATATTTTCAAAGAAGCGCCTGTTGCAGATAAAGCTAAAATTGTTTTACAGCGAGCTAAGGGCTGGGGAATTTTCCTTGGTGCGGCAATGCTTGTTAATAAGGCAGCAAATGCTGTTATAAAAAAAGTTCCTTCTATGAAAAAATTCAGGGATGAGCATCCTGCTGCTACCGGATTGGGTGTGCTAGTTGGTTCAGTTGTTGCGGGCTGGAAAGCCATGAATCCTATAGATAACCTTATTTCAAAGGCTTTTAATAACAATACAGGAAAAGGAATAAAAAAAGACATAAAAAATTTAATAAAAAAATCTTTCTTAAACAAGGAAGGATTTAAGAATTTTGTTGATAAATATGTATTTAAGCCTGTTAAAAACTTTGTAGAATCGCCAAAAGGAGAAAAAGTATTACTTTACGGTGGACCTGCATTGCTTGGTGGAGTCATAGCTAAAGAAATTTTTGATGTTGCCAGTGCAAAACAAAAGCAGCAGCAGGTAAAACACCAGCTTGAAATGCAAAGAGTAAAAAGCCAGGCTGAAATTGTTAAAAAGATTGTTATAGAACAGGTTAAGATACAATCTAGTCAAGAAGCATAGTTGTTAAGAGATTAAGCTATTTTATTAGGGGGGGAACTGGCCGCGTAGCGGCCAGTTCCCCCCCTACGATAATTTAACCACGTCAAGGCTAACTTGAAAAGAAAGCAAAAAGTGTGTATAGCGCCGCTTTTTTAAAAAGTTTTTTGTTATTTTATCAGGTTTCACTGCTTACTGTGTAAAAATCCTCAAGTGCTGCGGTTTTTCCTTTGAAAACAGGAATAACCCCATCCAGGAAAACAAAGGAAAGTGATTCACTTAACTCCTGGTTTACATTGCAGAGTTTTAATAATCCTTTGTTTTGCTTGCAGGATTTAAATATATGAACAATGATGTTTAATATTTCAGGGTTGGAGCTGGTTATATTCTCAAAATCAAGAATAAGGTTACTAATGCCTGAAACAGCGAGATTTGATGTTTCTCTTTTTAAGTCATCAATAACTCCGGCTTTAAAAATATTTTTAATTTTTATGGAAGCAATGCCTTTTTCTTTATCCTCAATCGTGGTTTTGATTGCAGGAACTGGGCCTCTTTTTATTTCATCAAGCTGTCTAAGTACGTCTAAAACCCTTATATGCCATTCAGGGGTTTTGGAGATAAAATCAAAAGCTCCTTTTGTAAAACACTGGTTAATAAGGTTTTTATCGTCAGAACCTGACATTATTATTATTTTAGTGTCGTTTTGTTTTGTTTTTTCAAGGTTTTTTAATTCTTCAAGCAGTGCAAGACCATCTTCTGCTTCGGGAAAAAATAAATCAAGAAAAACATTATAAAAATCATGTTTTTTATAAAGATCAATGGCTTCATCATAAGTTCTGGCAATAAAAGAATTGTAGCCTGATTTAGCAAGAAGTTTTGAGAGTTGGAATAAAGACACTTCAAGGTCATCAATTACCAGAATGTTTTTGCTGGTTTTAGCGTCAAAGTTTTTTTGTTCCTGAAAATAATAAGGAGTTAATTTTTGCTCAATTTTTATTAAAACCTGTGAAATATCGTGTTCCGTGATTGCATTAGGAGGTATTTCTCCTATGAGGTCATAGAGCTTGCTAATTTGTTCAGGTGTCAGTTTAACCAATTTTAACTCCTAAGATTATTTTGTTAATATTATACCTTATTTTTTGTTTAAAGCGTCTTTTAAAGCTGTTTCCAGTGTTTTAATTTTAGCTTCAAGAGATTTAACCTTGTCTGAGCTTTCTTCTGTTACAATTGAAGCCTTTTCGGTTTTTCTGCGTAGGGCTTTGATTTCATTTTTTAAATCAATTATTTTACTGTATGCAAGTAAAATTCCTCCAAGGACTCCATAGATTCCGAGTAAAAAATATAATAAGTTTGATTCCATTACAAATGCAAAATAAGCAATACTAAGCACAATTAAAATTCCAAGAATAAGGAGAAAATATCTCATGTATGTTCCTTTATTTTTATACATATTAAAAATACCATATAGATAAATAAAACCAAAGATGATAAATTTAATAGTAAATAAATAAAAAAGCAGGTTAAAACATGGATATGATGGGTTACTTGATAACAGGGGTTGTTGTACTTGGTGCAGGCGCAGGTTTTTACTTATGGTTTTTTAACAAGGGAAGAATGTATGAAGTTGAGTACAATAAAGGGATAGAAGCTTATCAGGATAGTCGTTTTGACGATGCGCTCCAGTTTTTTCATAAAGCTACGGTTATTGATCCTGAAAAAACCGCTGCTTTTTATAATCTTGGCCTGGTTTATATGGATATGAAAAAAGATAAGGAATCAGAAAAAAATTTTTTAAAAGCAATTAATCTCGATAATAATGATCCTGATTCTTACTATAATTTAGGGTTACTTTACTTTAATACAAACAGAAATGATGATGCTTTAAAGCAGTTTATGCAGATTTTAAGAATCAAACCGGATGATCTTGAAGCTCTTTATCTTAGTGGGCATTTATTAACAGAATTAAAAGAATATGATGAAGCTATAAAATTACTGGAAAAAGCGGTGGAAAAAGATCCTCATAATTCCACTTACTTTATGGCGTTAGGCCAGGCGTATGATAAAAGAGGCGCAGTAAATTTCAGTTTTGATGATCTGGAATTAGCGATTAGCGCTTATTTAAAGTGTGCGGAATTAAATCCTGAAAATGAGGAAGTAAATTACCTGCTTGCTATATGTTCCGCTAAAAAGGGATTGTGGGAAGATTGCGTAAAATATTGCAAAAGAGTTATTGAAATAAATGATAAGTCGGAAAGAGCTTACAATCAGATGGGGCTTGCCATGTATTGCAGCGGGGATTATGACACCGCGATTTCTATGTATAAAAAAGCAATAGAAACTAATCCTGAATATGGCGATACATATAATAATTATGGTTTTGTGTTGGAAAAACAGGGAAATTTTACAGAAGCGATTAAAGTATTTAAAAAATACCTGCAGTATTCTAAAGATGTAGAAGCTGTAAAATCACTAAGAAAGCATATAGTAGAGTTGGAAGAAAGTATCAATTCAAAGAATCAGGGTTAAGCCCTGCTTACCCACACTTTTGTTTGTCTGTTTATGTTTTTAAACCTGCTGTTGTGTTCTTCTTCAGTTTGAATTTTTTGGATTGAAATTACTTTCATTTTATCAGGAATAGTCGACTCCATGTAATACTGGTAGTTCCATTTATCAGAGCCGCAGTTAAAGCAGAACCTTTTAACAGGTTTAATTCTTCCAAATATGTCCAGGGTAGGCTTTCTGTAGTGTCCGCATTCCCTGCATTTTATGGTAACCCATTTATGCACAATTTTTTTACCGCAATCAGGACAATAATTGCAATTTTTGGCTTTTGCCGATGAATGATCGCAATTCATATCTAAAACCATGATCTATATTCCCTCTGCCCCAAATTATATTCGAAGTTATATTCGCCTCAAGTTAAATTTATTATCACATTGGGAAGGAATTTATTCATTGCCAGTTTTAGCTAAAGAGTTCATGTCTTAAGGATGGATTTAATATTACCTGTGCTAGTTTTTCGCTTCCTTTAAAATTCAGGGCTGTTAATTTTTCTGCTGTTGCTTCTTTGTCATATTTAATAAATTTATGTTCAAAGCTGAAATCCTGGGATTCAGGATCAGGAAAATTCAGAATTAAATAGCAGGCCAAAGGGTTTTCGGTAAACGGCCTGCCAACTGAGCCTGTGTTTATATAAGATTTTCTGTTAATTTTTTTTAATTCAGGTAAATGTGTGTGCCCAAATAAAATAATGTCTTCTTCAGCATTTTGAGCCATGCTTTCTTCATGAACAAGGCGAATGCTTAGTTTTCCTATGGTTTCAGTATGCTGTTCAGGCAGGGACTTAAGAAATTCTAGCTGGTCAGGCCGCAATGCCTGCTGTGTGTATTTAATAGCATTTATCATTGTTTCATTTTTAGGCCAGCTCTGCTCATTAAACAGCCACTTGTCAGTATTGCCCTGAATAAATGTTATTTTTTTCTCTTTTTTAAGGTTTAAAAGAAAGTCTATTGTTTCAGCTGGTTCAGGCCCGGCAACTGCAAGGTCTCCGCATACAAAAATTTTATTTATTTTTTCTTTGTTTATATCATCTATTACAGCTTTTAATGCTTCCAAATTGCCGTGGATGTCAGATATTGCGGCTATTTTCATTGAGCTCCTCTTTTTCTGGTTTTTCAGCTTTATAATTTAGTCCAGTCTATTTGGCTCAATTTTTTACCAAAGCGACTAATGCAGCCAGTTAAGGCATAAAAATTTTGCCTAAGTTCTTGAATACAAAGTGGAGAAATTTCTCTACTTTCAATCATATAACGTTCCTGTTTATTAAAAGTGTCTGTTAAAGCAGGGGTTACTGTTTTTTCCGCATCATATAACTTTCCAATTATTGCTGCTGTTCTGCGGCCTCCTCCTCTAGGAACAGTTTCTGATACTTCCACTGAAACTTTAGCAAGAGGCTCTAGGTGATTGACAAGTCCTTTAATGGCTTGTCTAACATATTGTAGGTCACTAGGAATTAGGTCTCTAGGAATCATAATTTTTTAATCCTTTTATTTATATAAAACTCCTAAAAATAAAAATTGTCTCGAAAAATTATTTATTGATGCATTGTTTCTAAATATCCTTGATGTGTGTTATTTCAATGGTTTTCTCGGCTAAAATACCTATTAAATCAATTCTGAAATTTTTATATTCAGTGCAAATATTGTTATTAATGTAAATTTCAGCGAGTTTTCTCATTCTGGCTAGTTTCTTACTGGTTATTACTTCAGTTGGATGGCCAAATGCGGTGGAGGTTCTTGTTTTTACCTCAATAAATACAAGGGTGTCATTGTCCGTAGCTATTATGTCGATTTCGCCATATCGTGAAAACCGCCAGTTTTTTTCAATTATTTTAAAGCCCTGCTGTTCAAGGTATTGAACCGCAGTGTCCTCCCCTTTTTTGCCTTTTGGAATGTTGGCTTTCATAGATTTAATTATTACAGGTTAGAGATAATTTTTAAAGTATAAGAAGTTATAAAATTGAGTATAATAAGTCCCAAACCGTCATTCCGGGCTTGACCCGGAATCTATCCAGGGTGGAGAAAAAACAAAATTTTTTCCACAGTATGCAAAATTTGATAAAATATTTAATATAAAAGGATAATTAAAAATGAATAAAGATTTAAAAGTAAAAGTACATCATAATATTTTAGTTATTGCTATAATTTATGTTTTCCTATCTGTGCTGGAAATATTGCTTAATAGTGAACCAAATTCAACTAATTATTATATAATAAATTACATTTTAATAAGTTTAGTATTAAATGGTTTAATATTTGTTCCAATAATGGTATACAGAGCTAAATTCATATTAAATCAAGAAAATATTGATGAAGAAACAAAAGAAAAAATAAACAATAATATTTTATTTATTTCAATTATTTATATTTTCTTGTCTTTACTTGCTGTATTTCTTACCAGTGAACCACGAGAAACCCTTAGGGAAGAGATAGAACTTTATTTTATTAGTTTTAGATCCTACGCCATATTTTTTACTCTAATAGTGCTTTATAGAATTGAATCAATTTTAGACAAAGTAAAAAAATAAATTATTACTTATAATTGTTATTTGGAAAGACCCCGGATCAAGTCCGGGGTGACAGAAAGGAAAAATGAAAATTCTTCTTGCAACAAATTATTTAAAAGGCTCGCTGTCTGCGGTGCAGGCAGCTCAAGCAATTAAAAAAGGCTTTTTGGCTGTATCAGATAAATTTGAGATTATGGAAATCCCTATTGCTGATGGTGGAGATGGTACGCTGGAAGCAATTAAGCATTATACGCCTTATAAAGTAATGAAAAGTATTGTTAGCGGGCCATTAGGGGATAAAGTTGAGGCAGAATGGCTTGTTGTTGATGGGAAGGCTGTTATTGAGGCGGCGCAGGTTATTGGGCTGAGTCTTTTAAGACCGGAGCAGTATAATCCCTTGAAAACCACCACTTACGGGCTGGGCGAATTAATAAAACAGGCAGTAGATTATGGATGTAATGAAATAATCTTGGGTATAGGCGGCAGTGCAACAAATGATGCGGGAATTGGTATGCTTGAGGCGCTGGGGTATAAGTTCCCGGATGTAAAAGTTAAGGTTGCATGTGATGTAGACAACCCGCTTTTAGGCCTAAATGGGGCAAGTTATACATACGGGCCGCAAAAAGGAGCATCTCAGGAAGATGTAAAAATCCTTGAAAAAAGGTTATCAGATTTTGCTGACTTAACGCAGGAAAAAACAGGAAAAGATTATAGAAATATTCCCGGGACAGGCGCTGCAGGTGGACTTGGTTTTGCTCTTTTAGCGTATGCAAATGCTGAATTAATACCCGGGTTCAACCTTATTGCGGAATTGTCCGGCATAGAAGAAAAAATTAAGCATACTGACCTTGTTATAACGACCGAGGGCAGGCTGGATTCCCAGACTTTGCAGGGTAAAGCTCCTTTTCGGGTGGCACAGATGGCAAGTATATACAATATCCCTGTAATAGTATTTACTGGTTCAATTGAAAGAGATTTAAAATTCGAATATCCTGCGTTTAGTATAGCAGACGGGGCGATTTCTTTAGAGGACTCAATTAAGAATGCATCCTGGCTTTTGGAAAATTTGTCAAAAAATATTGCCCGTCTTATAATTAATTTCTATGGAAAGCAAATTAGTTGAATTAATTTCAGAACAAGCTATTAAAGAGCGGATTTCAGAGATTGCTGAAAAAGTAAATGAAACCTTCGGGGACGAAGAAGTTGTTGTGGTAGCTGTGCTTGCCGGGTCTATTTTATTTGCTTCAGACCTTGTAAAAAGACTAAAAATGCCTGTTCAGCTTGAATTTGTAAGATTGTCTAGCTATGGCGAAGACACGAAATCAAGCGGCAAGGTAAAACCTGTTGATCTAACATTGCCCAGCCTTGAAGGCAAGAATGTTTTAATTGTTGAAGATATAGTAGACAGCGGTTTAACAGCAAAATTTATAATAGACTATATAAAATTACAGCATAAAGCAGCAAAAATCAGGTTTGCAACCTTGCTCGACAAAACCTGCGCCAGAAAAGAACATGTGCAGATAGATTTTAGCGGGTTTGTGGTGGATGAGAAGTTTGTTGTGGGTTATGGCATGGATTATAAGGGGTATTACAGGAACCTGCCTTATATTGGATATTTCCCGCAATAATTTTTGTAAAGTTTTATAAAAGGTGTTCATTTTTTTCTTTACAGGTTTTATACAAGTAGAAAAATGTATAAAAAATAGAAGGAAAAAATTATGAAAGTAGGTTTTTCATCACAATGGGCATTATTTGGTTCACCTAACAAGGCGAACGAAGACAAAAATTTTCGAAAAGACGCACGTGCAATTATGAAACTTTCACCCACGGGAGGATACTTTGATAGCGATGCTTATGTTAATGGTGGAAAAGGAACTATGATGAAATTAAATGTTACAAAGGAAAATGATCATAAAGTAAAAGAATTTGCTGAGCAGCATGACTTAGAGATTTTTAAACGTGGTGATTATGACTCAACTGCGTCATTTAATTTTAAGGATGATGTAAATATTTAGATATAGATTCTTTTGGTATAGATTCTTTTGGAAAATAAAATTTTTATTGTATCTTATATCTATTAATGAGCACTACTGATTTCCTTATAGCATGCATAATCCCGACCGGCGTGGGTGCCTCAATAGGAGGATTTGCCGGTGATGCAAGTCCTTATGTAAACTTGCTCTCAAAAGTGTGTCCTGTAATTACCAACACAAACGCAGTTAATGCAGCGTGTTTTTCAGGAATTAATGACAATGTGCTTTATACAGAAGGCTGGGCACTGGATGCTTTTTTTCGGGGAGAGATAGCATTTAGACCGCATAAGTATAACAAAATAGGTGTTATTTTTGATAAAGCAATACCGGAAAGTGTTTTAAATGTTCATATAAACACTATTAACGCTGTTAAATCAACTTATGGTATTAATATTATAGGCTATGACACGGTTGATAAGGCTGATGAGCTTATAAAGAAGGGTGCAGAAGCGCTTGCTGCTGTATATTATTTTGAAACACCTGATAATGATGATGAATATGCTCTTCATGGCGGAGTTGATCCTATTGGTAAGCGGGAAGCGGAGATTTCGCATGAATTAACGCAAAAGTACATGATTCCTGTTGCGCACTCGCCTGCTTTCCCTGAATCTGAGCTTTTAATAAGCAGTAAAATTGTAGATAAAAGGGCGGCAGCAGAATACATAACCCCGACTTTCCTGCCGTGCGTGTTGCTGGGGTTGTACAATGCCCCGCATTTAATAGATATAAAGCAGGCCAAGGATAGCGATGTTACTGTAAATTCAGTTAAAGCGGTTATTATGCCGTGTAATTGCCTGGACAGCCCGCCTGTCTGGGCAGCAATAGACAAAAATATTCCTGTTATGGCTGTTGAGGAAAATAAAACCGTACTTAACGCCACAGCAGAAGCGCTCGGTATAGAAGAACATGTCATAAAAGTCAAAACTTATTATGAAGCAGCAGGGCGTGTTCTTGCGTTGAAGAATGGGATTTTTGTATAAACAATGCCTTTATTATGCTATTTTTTTCCTTCTTAAAACCATACCAGTCAGTGCAAGCACTGAATAAATAATTGAAGCAGGTTCAGGCGCTGGTACAGTGCTATAGCTGAGCAATGGGTGGCAATCAGGATCGGTTGAATTTACTGAATAATATACCTGTTCCGGTAAATTCGTATATATATTTCTATCATCTGTTAATAAAGCCAATTGCAGGTAATAGTTATTATCAGAAGCAAGAATAAATTGATCGGGTGTAATTAAATTATTATTAGTTAAATTTACTTCCACAGGGTTATCATATTTATTTATCCAGTCAGTGCCAAGCAATAAACTGTTTGTTGCATTTGGATAAATTATATTTGAATAATATTGGCTACTGTTAAGATTATTTAATTTATTCTGTATTAAATTATTATTAGATATTAGATATATGCTAAGATTTTGATTATTTATAGAATATTTGGGCCATAAATATAAATTATTAAGAGAAAGTCCGGTATCCGCAAAACTATTCATATTAAAGATGAGATAACTGATTTTTACCTGAGTTTCCTCGTCAACAATTAAAGTGCTTCCTTCAGTTGCCCTGTCAGAATAATATGTTCTGTCAGTAATGTAAAAATCATATGCTGGTTGCATATATAAGCCTGCCGGCAGATTTTCTGTCCCGGAGCAGGTTAAAGGATTACAAGCAAATGCTGCCTTGGAGCTTAAGATAAATAACAGGGCAAGCATTACTAAAATGTTAATGGTTTTAAAATTAATCTGTTTTCTCATGATAATTGTCCTTATTTAAACTAAAATCTCTATTTATATAAAACTGCTAAAGAAAAAAGTTGATAAAATTTTCATTAGTATTTACAAGCTGTTACATGATTTTTTTATTTTGCAAAAAGGTTAATTCCGTATAGAATATAATGGAATGAATAAGAGGGGATTAACATGCAAGCAGGGATTGATATTAAAAGTTTATACTCAGACTACGTAAAAACGCTTGAAACATACATAATGTTCAGGATAGCTCAGCGTACAGCCGAGCTGACACCTGAATTAAAAGCTAAAAACAGGGCACCAATTAATTTAAGTATAGGCGCACCAACCCAACCACCTCCAAAGCTGGTTGTGGATGTTCTTGCAAACTGTCTTAACGAGCCTGGAATTAATACTTATTCTAATCCTAAAGGTGAGGCGTTTTTTCTGGAAGCTGTTGCAGAGCGGATGAAGAAGCGTTTTGGCGTGGAACTGGATACAAAAACAGAAATCTTTTCGCTTATTGGCTCCAAGGAAGGCCTTGCGCATATGTTCCGGTGCATCACTAATCCTGGCGATGTTATTTTGATTCCTGATCCCGGCTATGCTTCTTATCAGGAGCAAATAAAGGTTATTGGCGGGCGGGCTGTGCCTATTCCTCTTACTTATGAAAATAATTTCATGCCTGATATTGAAAAAGTGGCGCAGGGAATAGATAAAATAAAGGCAGTTGTTGTAAATTACCCGAATAACCCGCTTGGAGCAACTGCTACAAGGGATTATTTAAAGAGCGTTGTTGAGTTTTGCAAAAAAAGAAATATTTTGCTCATAAGCGACGCTGCATACGCTGATATGTTTTTTGGCGAACAGGAACCTCCTGCGAGCATACTTGAGTTTGAGGGTGCAAAAGATGTGGCAATAGAATTCCACAGTCTTAGCAAGCCATACAGTATGACCGGCTGGCGTATGGGCTGGGCTTGTGGAAATAAAGACGCTGTTGGTATTCTTGGTAAATTAAAGTCAACTGTTGATACAGGCATATTCAAAGCCCTTCAAAAAGCCGGCGCTGCAATTCTCACAAGTAAAGAAGGCGATGAATATATTGTAGAGTCCAACAAAGCTTTTCAGAAAAAGCAGGAAATACTTTTAAAAGGATTAAAAGAGCTTGGATGGGATATTGATAATTTAATTATTCCAAAAGCCACGTTTTATTTATGGCTGCCAATACCTCCAAGATACAAAACCTGTGAGGAATTCTGTAATGAGCTGCTTGAAAAATCCGGCATAGTTGTTGTGCCGGGGACCGGATTTGGTAAATATGGCGAAGGCTTTTTCAGAATATCAATAAGCCCTGGCGAGCAGGCTTTATATGACGTTATTGATAGAATGAAGCAGGATGGGTTTTATTACTCATAAATCTTAATAACATCTACCGGACATGCCTCTGCTGCGGCTCTGCAATCATCTTCATTTCCGGGGATATGTTCCGGGTGTACGTGGGCTGTGTCTGTAAGGTCAAACACATCACTGTTTATTGAAACACATGCTCCGCATGCAATACAGCCGGGAATAATTTCTACTTGCATAATTTTTTACTCCTTTACTGAAATTGGCTTTTAAATAATTATTTAGAAATTAAGTATTTATGTCATTACCTATGTTCACTATCTTAATTTATTATTTTTATGTTAAATATAAAGTAGGAGTATAAATATTTATATAAATATGAAAATAAATAATAGAAAAAGATCAAATTTTTTTAAAGCAATGTTTAAGAAATTCGGCTTTTATAAAGAGAGTGAAACTTTATATAAAGAAGAAGAATTAACACGTTATATTAATAAGATTTTTGAGCAACAGGAAAAGGAACGGATTGTAAGATGGCTTGTAAATAGCATTAGAGAGTCACTTGACCTTGATACAGTGTTGGAAAAGACTGTAGAAGAAGTAGGCAGGCTTCTTAAGGTTGATAGATGCTTGATAGCATTATTTTACAAAGAAACAGAGAAGTTTAATTTCAGAAATGAATACAGGATAAATAATGAAATAATGTCTGTGCTCGATAACTTGGAGGACGCTATTCGTAAAATTCTGGAGCCTAGGCATGAATTTATGATAAATAGTTTTCAGACAGTTGTGATAAATGATATTGAGCAGGAAAAATTAAGCCCGGAAGCGAGTAGCTTTATTAAGAAGTTCGGCATTAAATCCTACATTATTGTTCCAATTGTGGATAAAAATGAGCTTTCAGGGATTATTATAGTGCATCAGGTTAAAAATAAAAGAAAATGGGAGGATGCACACGAGGAAATCCTTAAGGACATTGGAAGCCAGATTGCAATAGCAATAAGACAGGCGATTCTTTATGCAAAAGTGCAGGAATCTACAAGATTAAAAAGTGAGTTTTTATTTAGTATGTCCCATGAATTGCGAACTCCTTTAAATGCAATAATAGGTTTTTCTGAAATGCTTCTTTGTGAGGATTACGGGCAATTAAGCGAAAAGCAGACAAAATTTATAAAAAATATATCTTTGAGCGGGGAGCATCTTTTGCGGCTGGTAAATGACATACTTGACCTCTCAAAAATAGAATCCGGGAATATGGAAATTAATTATGAAATTTTTAACATATATCAGGCAATTTGGGAAACTGTTTCTGTGCTTAATAGCCTGGCTGAGAAAAAAAATATAAATATTGAAATGGATGTGGATAATAAACTTTGTATTAATGCTGATTTAAGAAGATTTAAGCAAATAATGTACAATCTTTTAAGCAATGCTGTTAAATTTACAGAAGATAACGGAAAAGTAAAAGTAATAGCCTGTTTGGAAGAAAGCAGACTCAGGGTAGAAGTGCATGATACAGGTATAGGTATACCTGCAAAAGACAGGGACAAAATATTTAAAAATTTCAGGCAGCTTGATTCATCTTTAACCAGAAAGCAGGAAGGAACCGGGCTGGGGCTTACTTTAACCAAAAAATTTATTGAATTGCATAAGGGTATAATTGATTTTGAGTCTAAGGAAGGACAGGGCACGAAATTTTGGTTTACTCTTCCCGGCGTAGTTTCTCAAACACCTGCGTAACAAAGAAGCTAATCTATGATAAAATTTGTTTTATAAACAAGGGAGCTTTATAATGCCAGACAAAGCTATTTTAGATAAAATATTAGCCGCAATATTAAAAGTTATAGTTCCTGATAAAGTTATATTATTTGGCTCACAAGCACGAGGAACGGCACGACCGGATAGTGATTATGATATTCTCGTTATAAAGTCAGGTATTGAGAATGAAAGAAAAATAAATCAGGCGATATATAGAGTTATGGTTGATATAGATATTCCTATAGGGGTAGATGTTATTGTAAAGACTCCAGAAAATGTTGAAAAAAATAAAAAAATGACTTTTTCTGTTGTTAAAGAGGCTCTTGAGGAGGGGATTGTTATTTATGGATGATCCCTTAAAATGGCTTGAAGTAGCAAAGAGTAATCTTAAAAGAGGTGAAGATAATTCATATCTTGATTTAACTGATATAAGGCTTGAAGAATTATGTTTTGACCTTCAACAGTGTGCTGAGAAATCCCTTAAGGCCATTTTAATCAAGAATAAGATTCAATTCCCTAAAACTCATAATATCGTTGAATTACTTGTTTTAATAAAGAAAAAGTTAAAAATAACAATTCCTGATGATATTAAAGAAGCAGCTATTTTAACGGATTACGCGGTAACTACCAGATATCCCTGTGATTATAACCCTGTTTCAGAAAAAGAATATGAAGAAGCGGTTAAAATTGCCCGAAGGGTTTATATGTGGGCAAAGATGCTAGTGGAGTAGTTTAAGACAATTTTTCAAACACCTGTGTAAATTCAGGAAAAGATATATTTACCCATTGAAATTCATTGATTTGTATGGGTTTAAGTGCAATAAGTCCGGCTACATAACCGCACATGGCTATTCTGTGGTCATGGTAAGTTTCCAGAACACAGTTTCCTCTTAATTGCGTTTTTCCGTGAATTATAAATCCATCAATTGCTTCTTCAATATCTGCGCCGAGTTTTTTTAATTCTGTACAAATAGCTTTAATTCTATCGGATTCTTTATGTCTTAATTCTTCCGCTTCCCTTGCTATGGTCGTGCCTGTGGCCTGGGTTGCTGCAACAGCAATTATTGGCAGTTCATCTATAATGCCGGGAATCATGTCTTTTCCTATGTTTATGCCTTTTAAATCAGAATAGCTGACTTTTACGTCCCCGATTTCCTCGTTGCATTCTGTTCTTTTATTTAAAATTTCTATGTTAGCGTTCATTTGTTTTAATACATCAATAATGCCGGTTCTTGTGGGGTTTAAGCCAACATCCCGGACAATAATTTCAGAACCGGGGACAATACAGGCTGCAACAAGGAAAAATGCAGCAGAGGAAATATCTCCTGGAATTGAAATTGGTTTTGAATTTAGCTGTGATTTTTGGATTTGGACTTTGTTATCTTCTGTTTTAATGTTTGCTCCGAGATAACTCAAAAGCCGCTCTGTATGATCTCTTGAAGTGTAAGGTTCCTTTAATACTGTTTTTCCTTCAGCGTGTAGGCCTGCAAGCAGTATGCAGGACTTGACCTGTGCGCTTGCAACAGGTGAATTATAAATAATTCCGTTTAGTTGCGAGCCTTTAATTGTTATAGGTGCGGTTGTGTCGTTGTTTTCTGCTTTAATATCTGCGCCCATTTGTTTTAAAGGTTTGATTATTCTTGCCATGGGGCGTTTTTGGAGGCTTTCATCTCCTGTAAGCGTGCTGGTTATGCTTGATCCGGCTAGCACTCCTGACATAAGTCTTATTGTGGTGCCTGAATTTCCTGCATCAAGGATATTAGAAGGTTGTTTAAAGCCTTTTTTATTGGAAATGATAAGGTTTTTTTCTGATTGGAAATTTACTTCCACGCCGAGTTGTTGTAATACATTCAGAGTGCTTTTGCAGTCACCGCCTGATGAAAAATTATTTATTAAAATTGGTTCTTTGACGAGTGCGCTAAAAATTGCAGCCCTGTGAGAAATTGACTTATCGGGCGGGATATTTATAACGCCTTTAAGTGGTTTTGTTAAAGGGTTTACGATTTTTTTAGTTTCAGTATTCATGCCTACGTACAATCTTACAACAAAATTCATGATTGAAGTGCTGAAAAAACTAGCAATTTTTTTTAACAACTTGTTTTTATATAAATAAGAGGAAAAGGTAAATAAAGGTAAATTATACATAGGTAAGGAGGACAAGGGACATGTTTAACAGGCATTATGGTGGAATAGCACCTTTAAGTATTGGAAATTATGGAAATTATGGTGGAACTCAGAATTACATCAGGCGCACTTTAAATCCTGAAACTGGAGAAAGATTTTTAACTTTTGGAAAAAGAGATGTTGAATCAGGATATGATAAGCATATTACATTTAATAGCAATATGCGTCCAGTAGAAATGGCAGAAACATACGGCGATCAGAATACTGGAAGATGTCAGCATCAGGGCAGACATCGCGGTCCACATGGCCCACAAGATTTTAACCGTCCAGGGTTTGGCGGACCAAGAAATACTTTTGATCGCTTATGGCAAGGCATAGGTAATCGCATGAACGGAATGGATGCACTACCGATGGGGCCTATAGACCCGTACGCGATGGGTTTTGGTAATATGGGAATGCCTACATATAATATGGCACCTATAGATCAGGGTTATGGTAACACATTTATAGGCGGACGTCATGTACATAAACAGTCTACAACCGCTTCTGTTTTTAATTTTCTAACTGCTGTTGTGGCAACACGCGCAAATAGGTATTAATATTTATAAAAGACTTCAAGGGAAGGTTAGGCATATTTGGTCTAAGGTTTAATTAAACCTTAGACCCCTTTTTTAAGACCTTTTGAGAATTTTAAATATTTCCATAACGATAAGAATTGAACCGGCTAAAACAAGCGTGTAAAGCCAGTCATTAAGCCCAATAGGTTCAACATCTAACAAGTCCTGCATTATGGAGATATTCATAGAAACAATATGCAGTATCTGGGCTGCTATTATTCCTGCTATAAGCAGGATGTTATTGCTTAGAGGCACTTTAAAAGCGGATTTGTACTCTGAACGGCAGTTAAAAACATGGATATTTTCAAATAAAACCATAAGTAATAACACCATATTTCTTGCAGAGTATTCACCAATTCCCTGTGATAATAATGTAATCCAAAATATAAATGCAGTAATACCCATATTCAGACCAGACAAGAGCGTTTCTTTAATCAAAAGTTCGTTGAAGACGCCTTCCTCGGGGCTCCTCGGCGGCCTGTGCATTGCTTCTTTTTCACCTTTTTCAAAAGCAAGTCCTACTCCCTGAATTCCATTTGTGACAAGATTCAGCCATAAAAGCTGTACAGCAACAAGCGGTAATGTAGTATTGAATAGTACAGCCAGCAGAAATAGTACTATTTCTGCAGCACCGCAGGATACCAGAAGATAAACAACTTTTCTTATGTTGTCATAGGCATACCTACCCTCTTCTACTCCTGCCACAATCGATGCAAAGTTATCATCAACAACAATCATGGAGGATACATCTTTTGCAACGTCAGTGCCTGATCCCATCGCAACGCTGATATGGGCTTTTTTGAGCGCAGGGGCATCGTTCACACCGTCACCCGTAACGGCTATAAAATTCCCTGATTTTGCCAGAGCATCAACAATATACAGTTTTTGCATAGGGGCAACCCGCGCAAAAACTGTTTTATTGTTAATTATATTAACGAATTCCCTATTCTTTTCATTAATTTTAGACAGCAGTGCGCCTTCAATAACATCATTCCTTGAGCTGGCTATTCCGAGGTTTTTCCCGATTGTAAAGGCTGTTTCCGGGTGATCGCCTGTTATCATTATTACTTTTATTCCTGCCTGTTTGCATGTGTCTACAGCAGCCTTGGCTTCAGGACGTAGAGGGTCGATTAAGCCCACAAGTCCTAAGAAGTGAAGCCCTTTTATGTCCTCTTCATAATATACATGGTTGTGTTTTGAAGTGATTTCACCTTCTGCAACTGCTATTACCCTGTGGCCTGTTCTTGCCAGTGCTTGTGCCTGTTTTTCCACGCGGTTTTTATCAATTCCTGCGCAGAAGCTGGAAATCACTTCATAAGCTCCCTTGGTGGCAACTCTTATTTGTGAACCATCCCGGTAAAATTTTGCCGAGTATTTTCTGTCAGATTCAAAAGGTATTTCACTTAAAATTTCAATGCTTCCATTAACTTTATCAGGCCCCATTCCATTCTTATAACCAAGAGCCAGCAGCGCTATATCTACAGCATCTCCGTGAGTAACCCATGTGCCATCTTTTTTTGCTAAATGTGCCTCATTGCAAATAATTACACTTTTTACAAGGTCGTCAACGAATGAAAGGCTACGATGGTCTTTACAGGGAATTATTTTGCCTTCGTCATTGTATCCTTCGCCTGTTACATTAAATCTTGATCCGTCAGGCAGATACAATATTTTTACGGTCTGTTTATTTACAGTTAAAGTGCCTGTTTTATCGCTGGCAATCAGGGTACAGCTTCCTAATCCTTCAACAGCAGAGAGTTTCCTTATAATTACGTTTTTTTTAGCCATTCTGGCCATTCCTACTGACAGCGCAACAGTTAAAGCTGCGGGCAATCCCTCGGGAATGGATGAAACAGCAAGAGCTACTGCAACAAAGAAAACTTCAACTATTGAAGCTCCTCGTGAAAACTCAATAAGCGCTATTAGTGCAGAGGCTACCAGTACTACAATACTTATATAAAAGGAAAATTTTTCCATTCTTTTTATCAGGGGAGGTTTTACTTTTTCCATTGAAGTAACAGCTTTTGATATTTTTCCTATTTCAGTGTTTAAGCCTGTTTCAACAACCACTCCCGTGCCTCTTCCTGCTGTAATGGTCGAGCCTGCATAAACCATGTTTTCCCTGTCACTAAGGGGAACTTCCCTGTCTATAAACTCAGTTATTTTGGAAACTTCCACAGATTCTCCCGTAAGCAACGATTCATCGATCATTAAGCTTATTTGTTTTAAAATTCTGATATCAGCCGGGACTTTATTCCCTGACTCCAGAAATACAATATCGCCTGGCACAATATTCTCAGCGTTAATGTTTGTTTTAATCCCGTTTCTTTGAGCTTTTACGCATATTTTTAAGAGATTATGCAGCGCTTCAGAACTCTTTTCAGCTTTCCATTCCTGATATGAGCCTATAACAGTATTAATAAAAATAACTATAAAGATAAAAGCTGCATCTTTTATGTTTTCAAGAAAAGCAGAAACAATAAATGCTGCAATCAGTACATATATGAGGGGGTTTTTAAGCTGGTCTAATATAATTTTTATTAATGAAACAGGTTTTTTTATAGGAAGCTGGTTTTTCCCAAATTTTTTCAGCCTTATTTCTGCTTCCTGGTTGGTTAAACCTTCAAAAGAAGAATCAAGAAGCTTTAAAACAGTGTTTTCTGCTAATCTGTACCATTGCTGGTTCATTCTTTTATTATTAACAATGTTAAGTTTGTTTTTTATCCGAGAATAAGGCAATAACTTGCTTAAAACTGTCTTATTATTTAAGATAAACATATTAGAAACTAAACAGTAAAGAGCTACTACGATAATCCATAGTAACTCTTTACAAGTGCTTTAGTTAGCATTTACCTGGTGCAGGTCACCCGACCCGCAACCCCTCGTATTATGTATATACCCATTTTATAAATTTTTAAACCCTGTTACAAAGAGGTTATTAACTATGATTACTCAAAATATTCTGGAAACAGCGTCAGAAGTGCTTATAACAGAAGCAAATTCAATAAAAAAACTTGTTGAAAGGTTAGATGCTTCTTTTGAAAAAGCAATAGACCTTCTTTATAATTGCAAGGGACGAGTAATAATTACCGGAATGGGAAAATCCGGCATTGTTGGTAAAAAAATTGCTGCCACGTTCTCCAGTACAGGCACTCCCTCGTTCTTTTTACACCCTGCAGAAAGTACTCACGGCGATTCAGGCATACTAACAAGGGATGATATTGTGCTTGCGATTTCCAACAGCGGGGAAACAACTGAATTATTACAGTTATTGCCTCTTATTAAACGCTTTGGTCTGAACTTGATTGCCATGACAGGCAAGCCATCCTCTACTCTGGCACAAAAAAGTGATGTAACTCTTGATATTTCAGTTGAAAAAGAAGCCTGCCCGTATAATCTTGCTCCTACTGCCAGTACTACAGTAACCCTCGCGCTTGGAGATGCTCTTGCTGTGTGCCTTTTAAAACGAAGAAACTTTACCCCTGAGGATTTCCTTATGTTTCACCCTTCCGGTGCACTGGGTAAAGGCGTTTTCTGGAAAGTTGAAGATTTAATGATAAGTGGTGATAAACTGCCTTTTGTAAGCCCGGATGCTTCTTTAAAAAGCGCAATAAGCATGATTTGCGAAAAAGGGCTTGGTTTAGCTCTGGTAATAGGAGATTCAGGTAAATTAGAAGGTATTTTAACAGATGGTGACGTAAGAAGAACAGTCCAAAAGCATGACAACTTATCAGGACTCAGGGTTCAGGACGTAATGACGAAAAACCCGAAAACAGTGACAAAAGATGATATTGCTGCAAAAGCTCTTCAAATAATGGAAAAATATTCAATTACATCAGTTGCAATATTAAGGGAAGACGGCAGTCCTGAAGGAATACTGCATATACATCACCTTTTAAAAGCAGGAGTGGCTTAGTATGAAAGAGAAATTGTCCCGAATAAAACTCGTTGCGTTTGATGTTGATGGTGTTTTGACAAATGGGGATATTATATACACTAACAGCGGTGAAGAAATCAAGGCTTTTAATGCTAAAGATGGCCAGGGTATTAATCTTTTAAACAAGCGGGGGTTTATTACCGCAATTATAACTGCAAGACAAACGTCTATAGTTGACAAAAGAGCGAAGGACCTTGAAATACCTGAAGTTTTCCAGGGCGCAAAGAATAAGTTTGAGGCCATTAAAGTTTTAATGGCTAAATATAACCTTGATTTGTCTGAAATTGCTTATGTAGGCGATGATCTGCCAGATATATGCGTGCTGGAAAAGGTTGGGCTGGCCTGCTGCCCTGTTGATGCTGTTGATGAGGTAAAGCGGATCTGCCATTTTGTTTCTGATAAAGAAGGAGGCAAAGGCGCAGTACGTCAAATAACGGATTTATTAATGGCTGCGAAAGTTGAGGATAGCGCATGGGTAAAATAACGTTTGTTCTGGGCGGTGCAAGAAGCGGCAAAAGCGGCTATGCAGTACAATTAGCGCAGGAATCTGGCAAAAAGGTAGCATTTATAGCGACCTGTCCTTATTTTGATGAAGAGATGGAAGAAAGAATAAGGAAGCACAAGGAAGAACGCCCGCCTGAGTGGGGATGTTTTGAAGAATTCAAGGACATTGCCCCGCTTATTAAAAGGCTTGATCAAGAATATGATTATGGTTTTGTGCTGATCGATTGTTTAACACTGTTTACTTCAAATCTTGTGCTTGATGAGTTTGATGAAGAAGAAATCAAGAAAAGAACCCAGAATATGCTTGATGAGCTTAAAAAAGCAAGCTTTGACGCTGTTCTGGTGGCGAATGAGGTTGGGCTTGGGATAATTCCTGAGTATCCTGTAAGCAGGAAGTTCAGGGATTATGCCGGAAGAGTAAACCAACTTGTTGCAAAAAGCGCTGATGAAGTGTTCTTTACTGTTGCGGGGATTCCTACTAAAATAAAAACATAAGCAATTCAGGAAAATAAGATGTTAAATTTCAATATAAAGCCTGTTAATATTGAACTTGGGGAAAAGCTGAAACACAAGATAGATAATAAAACCAAGCCTGTAGGTTCGCTTGGTAAGCTGGAAAAACTGGCAATAAAAATTGGATGTATTCAAGATACACTATGTCCTGAGTTAAAAAAACCTGCTATTGTACTTTTTGGGGGCGATCATGGCATTGTGGCAGAAGGTGTAAGTTATTATCCGCAGGAAGTAACATACCAGATGGTATTTAATTTCATGGCTGGTGGGGCCGGCATTAATGTATTCACCAGACAGCATGGAATCGAGCTGATAGTTATAGATGCCGGTATTATATACGATTTTGAGCCGCACCCAATGCTGATAAACGCTAAAATTGCAAAAGGCACAAAAAATTTCATGCACGAACCGGCAATGACAAGGGAAGAATGCCTTGAAGCATTGTCCAGAGGCGCAAATATTATTGAAAATATCCATAAAACAGGATGCAATATCATAGGCTTCGGAGAAATGGGCATTGGTAACACTTCGCCTGCTGCTGTGTTATTCAGCAAATTCTGCAAGCTTGATATTGAAGAATGCACAGGCAGGGGCGCAGGATTGAACGATGAAAGGCTTAATAAAAAAATCAGTATATTAAGAAAAGCCATTGAAAATAATCCTGTAGACGATGATCCTATCTCTATATTCAGCACTTTTGGCGGGTTTGAGATAAATATGATGGCCGGTGCAATGCTTAAAGCGGCGGAACTTGGTATGATTCTTTTAATTGACGGGTTTATAGCCAGCTCTGCACTTCTTGGTGCCTCAAAAATTAACCCCAGGGTGATAGATTACTGTATATTTGCTCACACATCCAATGAACGCGGCCATAAAATAATGCTGGAGCACTTTGGCGCAGAACCGTTGCTTAACCTTGAAATGAGGCTTGGTGAAGGCACGGGCGCTGCTGTGGTTTATCCGATTATTGAATCAGCAGTTAAATTTTTAAATGAAATGGCATCATTTGAAGATGCGGATGTATGCGCAGATGAGTTACAAGTGAAATGAGAAACGAACTAATACTACTATTTACAGCTTTATCCTATTATTCAACCATACCATTGTATAATTTCGGGGATTTTTCACCTGCTGCGATGAAAAAAGCAAACAGGTATTTTCCTTTGGTGGGTTGGATTGTAGGAGGTTTTGCCGCACTTGTTTTTATTTTAGCAGGCCTGGTTTTTCCAAATTCCATTGCACTGCTTTTAAGCATGGTGAGTACAATTGCTTTAACCGGAGCATTCCATGAAGATGGGCTTGCAGACAGTGTTGACGGCTTTGGCGGAGGATACACAAAAGAGAAAATTCTTGAAATAATGAAGGATTCAAGGATTGGGACATATGGTGCTATAGCTCTTGTTTCTTTTTTGGCATTAAAATTTGCTTTTTTATATGAAATGGATACTGTAATGCTTCCGTTTGTATTAATTGCAGGGCACAGTATAAGCAGGTTTATGGCGGTTACTTTTCTTATTACATATACTTATGCGCGACAGAATGATGCGACAAGCAGGTCGAGCAGCGTTTCGCAAAAAATGTCTATGCCAGAACTAATTGTGGCAGGGGTTTTTGGATTTGCGCCGATATTTTTGCTGGGGTTAAAGTATTTTCTTGTTTTAATACCTTTATTTATTATAAGACAGGTTGTCGGGCATTATTTAAACAAGAGAATAGGCGGGTTTACAGGTGATACTTTAGGCGCATTTCAGCAAATAACAGAGCTTGCGTTTTATGTATCGGTGTATTTGATTGCATTATGGACATTTATTTAATTCGACACACAAAATCACATATCCAGCCCGGGATATGTTATGGTAGGTCAGATATTGGGCTGGCTGAAACATTCCAGGATGAATTAAAGATTTTAAAAACCAAGATACCTGATATTGAAAACTTAAAAATAATATCCAGTCCCTTGAAAAGGTGCACTGCACTGGCTCAAGGGCTAACAGCAACGCCTTTTCTAATTGATACCAGGCTGGCTGAAATGAACTTTGGCGAGTGGGAGCTTATGGAATGGCGCAAAATTATGACTCAAGATGAGAATTTATACAAAAAATGGGAAAATGATTATGTAAATCTGGCCCCTCCCGGTGGTGAAACATATATTGGTTTGTATAAAAGGTGCTCATCTTTGTTTGATGAAGTTATAAATGCCAGTGATGGAGATTATGCATTAATTACGCATGGCGGGATAATCCGGGCATTAATAGCGCATGTGCTTAACTTGCCTCTAGAAAATTCTTTTCAGCTTGCTATAGATATTGGCAGTGTTACGAAAGTTAGCATTAATGGCAAAATAAGGAAAGTTCACTATATAAATAGATAAACAAAAAAGACCTGATAATTCAGGTCTTTTTTTATTAAAACTTTTTTGATTATGCGTATAGTCTTGGTAATTTGTTTGCCTGTTGATCATTAGTTACATTTGGACTGATTTGTCCAAAAGGATTTTTCCCGGGTAAACTCATGCCTTCTACTGATCTAGAAGATGCAAAAGAAATAGGAGCTTCGGCCGCCGGCCTTCCTAAAGGCTGGGTTTGGTATAATGCCGCTTGTTTTGGTGCGGTTAAGTTCCCAAATATTTTATCTATTCCTGTCATGTTTCTCCGTTAAAACAAATTAATTACTTTGAGTCACCTCTATAATTATAAAGTCATCAACAAAATTAAATATGACCCTTTTTACCAATTTTGTTACAAAAATTAATCGTGTAACAAATAACCATAAATTCCCTAATTTATATCTACAATACTACCATATATCAAGTAAATTTCAATAGAAATAAATAATCAATTAATATTTCTTAATGGCGTGTTTCAAGTTATAATAAGCCTGTATTAATAAAAGAGAAAATTATGCTGGATATAAAATTAATCAGAGAAAATCCTGAAAAAATTAATGAACTTTTACAAAGGCGCTCGCCGGATTTGTCAGTTAATGAAATATTGGAAATCGATAAACAAAGGCGGGAGCTACAGGTAAAAGCTGATAATCTTAGAGCGCAAAGAAAAAACGCTTCTCAGGATATTGGAAAGCTGAAAAAAGAAGGCAAGGATACAGAAGCACTCCAGGAACAGGTACGCCAGATGGGCGAAGAAATCAAGGATCTGGAAGTTCAGGAAACAGAATTAAATGAAAAACAAAGGGATATGCTTTTGAATATTCCTAATATTCCTGATGAAACCACGCCTGTAGGTCGTGACGAGAGCGCAAATATAGTGATAAAGACAGTTGGCGAGATTCCACATAAGTCTTTTGAAATAAAACCGCACTGGGATATAGGCCCTGAGCTTGGAATACTGGATTTTGAGCGTGGAGTGAAGATTTCCGAATCAAGGTTTACAATTTATAGAGGCGCAGGTGCAGGATTAGAGCGGGCTATAATTAACTTTTTCCTTGAGGTGCATACAAAAGAGCATGGCTATATTGAATACTTGCCGCCATACCTTGTTAATTCCACAACAATGACCGGCACAGGCCAGTTGCCTAAGTTTAAGGCAGATATGTACAAGTGTGAGGAAGAGGATTTATTCCTTATCCCCACCGCTGAAGTGCCTTTAACAAACATTTATGCCGGGGAAATACTGAATGAAGATGATCTGCCTATGTATATGACGGCATTTACGCCGTGTTTTAGGAGAGAAGCAGGCTCAGCAGGCAAGGATACACGCGGGCTCATCAGGCAGCACCAGTTTAATAAAGTTGAGCTGGTTAAGCTGTGTACTCCTGAGACATCTCCTGATGAGCATGAAAAGCTAACATGTGATGCTGAAAAAATACTCGAGTTGTTGGAATTGCCATACAGAAGAATTGCTCTTTGCACGGGAGATATAGGTTTTAGTGCACAAAAATGCTATGACCTTGAAGTGTGGTTACCTTCATCAGGTTGTTACAGGGAAATATCAAGTTGCAGCAATTTTGGTGATTTCCAGGCAAGGCGGGCTAATCTTAAATACAGGAACAAAGCCACTAATAAGCCTGAATTTTTGCACACTATAAATGGTTCAGGGTTGGCTGTCGGCAGGACCTTTGCTGCAATATTAGAAAATTGCCAGCAGGAAGATGGATCAATCCTCATTCCTAAGGTTTTACAAAAATATTTCGGAGCAGAAATCATAAAATGAGAAGTGACAATATTAAAAAAGGCACTGATAAAATAGCTTCACGTGCCCTGTTATATTCGACAGGCATTACAAAAAAGCAGATGGATTCACCGTTTATAGGGATTGCAAGTAGCTTTACAGATCTTGTGCCGGGTCATTCAGGGATGAGAGACCTTGAGAGACATATTGAAAAAGGAATTCACTCTGGCGGTGGGCAATCATTTATATTTGGAGTGCCTGCAATATGCGACGGTATTGCAATGGGACATGAAGGGATGCGCTATTCCCTTCCTTCACGCGAATTAATAGCTGACTGCGTGGAATCCGTGGCGAATGCGCATGCACTCGACGGGTTAGTTTTGTTAACTAACTGCGACAAGATAACTCCAGGCATGTTAATGGCGGCAGTACGACTTAATATCCCATGTATAGTAGTTACAGCAGGCCCAATGCTTGATGGCAAGTGTGAGAATCAACAATTAACGCTTATAAGAGGTACATTTGAGGCTTTAGGGCAGTATAAGGCAGGTACAATAACTAAGGAACAGCTTGATAAATATGAAATCAACTCTTGCCCCGGCGTTGGCTCCTGTCAGGGTCTTTATACAGCTAATACAATGGCCTGTTTAACGGAAGTAATGGGCATGAGTATGACAGGGTGCGCTACGGCTGCTGCTGTGTCAGCAAAAAAGCGCAGAATTGCTTTTGAAAGCGGAATTAAAGTTGTTGAGCTTGTCAGGGAAAATGTTTTACCTAAATCAATAATAACAAAGGAATCGCTGAGAAATGCGATTATGGTTGATCTTGCGCTGGGCGGGTCTACGAATTCCATCCTACACCTGCTTGCAATAGCAAATGAAGCTGGAATTGATGTAAGTTTGTCGGATTTTGATGAATTAAGCAGGAAAATTCCGCAAATAATAAAACTTGACCCGTCAAGCACTCTTACAATGACCGATCTTGATAATGCGGGAGGTATTCCGGCAGTGTTAGATACTCTTGGGATAATTAAAAACGATGTATGGGTTGACAATAACGTAATCAGGCCGCTAAATAACCCGATCACAAGTAATCCCGGACTTGCTGTGCTGTATGGGAATATTTCTCCTGAGGGTGCTGTAGTCAAAATATCAGGAATCCAGCAGGACAGCCTTAAGTTTGAAGGCACGGCCCGAGTGTTTGTTGGCGAGGAAGCAGCAATGCAAGCTGTCAGCAACAATGAAGTAAAAGCCGGTGATGTGGTTGTAATCACCTATGAAGGCCCTAAAGGCGGGCCCGGAATGCGTGAAATGCTTGCTGTGACAGCTTTGATAGTTGGTAAAGGGCTGGGAAAAGAAGTAGCTCTTATTACAGACGGCAGGTTTTCGGGTGGAACCCGCGGGCTATGCATTGGTCATATCTCACCAGAAGCGGTTGATGCTGGGGTAATTGGCCTTTTAAAAGATGGTGACAAGATTAAAATTGATATAGAAAACAGAGTCCTTGAAGTTGAACTGTCAGATGAGGAAATCGAGGCAAGACGCAAACAGTTTAAGCCAGCAGACAGGCAGATTCCTAAGGGTTATCTTTCCCGCTACGCAAAGACTGTAAGTTCTGCGAGCAGGGGTGCTGTGAGCGTGTAAAAAGTTATGCTCGCATAAACTCAATTGTTCCGCTAATTCCTTGTAATGCGTTTGGAACTAATTCACAGGCCATTACGTATTCATCAGGAATATTTTCGTTATTTTTGATATTAAAATTAATAGAGGGCTTAAATCCAAATCTGGTGTAGTAAGCTGGGTCTCCAACAAGAATTACAGACTTGTAGCCCAGATCTTTTGCTAATCTAAAGCTTTCTTTTACCAGCGCAGAACCTATTCCACGGTTCCTGTACTCAAGAGCAACGGAAAGAGGGGCTAAAAGAAGTGTCTCAAACTTGGTGCTGTCATTAAATATATAAGTTTTTGTCAGCATAATGTGTCCGATGAGCTTGCCTGCCTCATCTTCAGCAACCAATGCCAGCTCTGGAATATAGTCTTCGCTATTGCGAAGTTTAACTACAAAATCCTGTTCTTTACCGTTAGAAACCTTTGCAGTTTGAAAAGCTATTTTAACCAAATCGTATATTTCTGGAAAATCTTTTTCTGTTTCACGTCTTATAGTCATTTTCTACTCCCACTCAATCGTAGCAGGCGGTTTTGAGGAAATATCGTATACAACGCGGTTTATGCCGCTGACTTCATTAATTATACGGTTGGAAATCGTTCCTAATACTTCATAAGGAACTTTTGCCCAGTCCGCTGTCATTCCATCAACACTCTCAACCATACGTATGGCGGCTGTGTTCTCGTATGTGCGCTCATCTCCCATAACTCCTACCGACTTGACCGGCAAGAGGACAGTGAAAGCCTGCCATATCTGGTTGTAAATACCAGCTTTTTTGATTTCTTCAATGGTTATGGTATCGGCTTTTCGCAGTATATCAAGCCTTTCCTTGGTTATTTCGCCCAAAACCCTTATTCCAAGTCCCGGCCCCGGGAATGGATGCCTGTTTATGATCTCATCCGGCATTCCAAGCTCTTTGCCGACAAGCCGCACTTCATCCTTAAACAGTTCCCTGAACGGCTCAAGCAGTTTTAAATTCATTTTTTCCGGCAAGCCACCTACATTGTGGTGACTTTTTATGGTTGCTGACGGGCCTTTAAAAGATACACTTTCTATAACATCAGGGTATAGCGTGCCCTGTGCGAGAAATTCAGCATTTTCTATCTTTTTAGATTCGTTATCAAATACGTTTATGAATTCATGACCTATGATTTTGCGTTTCTGCTCAGGTTCTTCAACCCCTCGTAATGCTTTTAAGAACCTGTCTTCTTCGTTTGCGTAGATTAATTCAATATGGTAATTCTCTCTAAACACTTTCTGGACTTTTTCAGCTTCGTTTTCCCTTAAGAGGCCGTTGTTTACAAATATGCATTTTAGCTGGTCTCCTATGGCTCTGTGAATTAACACTGCCGCAACTGAAGAATCCACGCCCCCACTCAATCCGCAGATAACGTTTTTATTGCCGACCTGTTGCTTTATTTCCTCGATTTTTGTTTCAATAAAGCTCTTCATGTTCCAGTTGGGCTGGCATTGGGATATTTTAAAAAGGAAATTGCTTAGTATTTTCGCGCCATTATATGTATGAACAACCTCAGGGTGGAATTGTACACCGTAAAATTTCTTTTCAGGATGGTACACAGCTGCAAAGTCACAGTTTTCTGTTTTTGCAATCTGCTTAAAACCCTCGGGGATTGCCGCTACTTTGTCGCCGTGGCTCATCCAGACCGGGAGTTTGTCGGTAATGTTAATGCCTTCAAACAGGCTGTTAGCTTCTAAAATGTCTATATGCGCCCTGCCATATTCTCTTTTTGTAGAGTATTCAACTTTTCCGCCAAGGCAATGTGACATAAATTGCATCCCATAGCATATTCCAAGTGTTGGAATGTTTAAATCAAACAGTTCCCTGTCGCAAAGCGGTGCATTTTTGTCATAAACGCTTGATGGGCTGCCTGAGAGGATTATTCCTTTAGGGTTGAATGCTTTTATTTCTTCCATTGAGTAATTGAACGGGTGTATTTCGCAGTATACATTGTGTTCGCGGATTCTTCTTGCTATAAGCTGGGTGTATTGCGAACCAAAATCAAGTATCAGGATTTTATCTAAATGTGTTGCTGTTGTCATAATCTATAAAGGCTTCCTTCTTGACTGTAGTATGTTTTTAAACTCTTCTTCGTTCCTGTAATGCTCAAAGCATTTGTCTGCAAGTATCATTTCCTTAATTAGCGGGTTAATCTGCATTGCAATACTTAATTCCTTGAACGCTTTGTCTTTTTCTCCAAGGTTTGCGTATGCGCAGGCCCTTTTGTATATTAATATAGCATCAACAGCGTTTAATTTTAACGCAATATCAAAGATTCTCTTTGCTTTTTCAGGATTTCCTGATTCCAGATATAAATCCCCAAGCTTGTATTGAATCGTGACATCCTGTGGGTTCAGGTCAAAAGCCCTTTTCAGGTATGTGAGGGCAATGTCTGTCTGGCCGCTCTTTTTAAAGCATTCAGCCATGTATTCAAAAATCTTGTATTCAGAGGGGTTTAGTTCCAGGGCTTTTTGGAAATATTTAATAGCCTCGGGAATTTGTGCATTTGCATAATATATTGTCCCAACATCAAATAAACAGTTTGCATCATCAGGGTTCATTTCCAGGACTTTTTTAAATGATTCCAGCGCGTCAGGAAATCTCTCTATGCTTCCATAAGCGACTCCTTTGTTGTAGTGTGCAAGCGCAAGGTTGGGTTCTTTTTCCAGGGCGCGGTCATAGTATTCTATTGCTTCTTCAAAATCCTGCATATCAAGTAAAAAGTTAGCGTAATTGTAAAGGATTTCGTAATTATCAGCATCAATTTCAACTGCCCGCAGGTAATAATCTTTTGCTGTTTTAAGGCGGTTTCTTGCCGCTTCAATTTTTGCTATGTTGACCCAGCCAACAGCAGCGAGTTCCGGGCATTCTATGATTTTTTCATAAGCTTCTTTTGCTCGTTCATAATCGCCAACTTTTTTATAAAGTTCGCCTATATCAAGATAATTTAAATAAGGGTCAATATTTGACAATGTTTAGTTCTCCTATAGCCTCGTATCAGGATTGCTCAAAAAATCCTGATAGGTCTTTTCAATCCCTTCTTTCAATCCTGTTTTTGCTGTCCAGCCAAGCGCGTTAATTTTTGATACATCCATAAGCTTTTGCATTGTGCCATCAGGCTTTGTAAGATCGTTTTTGATTTCTCCCTTAAAGCCTGTTACTTCTTTGATAATATTGGCCAGTTCCATTATGGTGACGTCTGTACCGGTTCCAATGTTTATGAATTCGCCAATATCCTTCGCATCCTTGTTTTTCATTAAGAATAAAATAGCGTCTGCAAGGTCCTCATTGAACATAAACTCACGCCGGGGCGTACCGGTTCCCCAGATAATTACTTCATCAAGACCTTTTTCCTTTGTTTCATGGAACCTTCTGATGAGCATTGGTACTGCATGAGCGTTTTCCGGGTGGTAGTTATCATTAATTCCGTATAAATTGCAGGGCATAACAGAAATGTAATTGGTGCCATATTGCTTGTTCATTGCGTTACAGAGCTTTATTCCGGCTATTTTTGCTATTGCGTATGGTTCATTTGTCGGTTCCAGTGGCGAAGTAAGCAGGTATTCTTCTTTTATGGGTTGTGGCGCATTTTTAGGGTAAATACAACTGGATCCCAGGAATAAAAGCTTTTTGACCTCGGTTTTAAAGGCTGCTTCTATGATATTATTCTGGATTTTCAGGTTATCCAGCAGAAAATCAACAGGATAAGTATCGTTTGCGTATATTCCGCCGACTTTAGCCGCTGCAAGAAACACCCAGTCAAATTTTTCGGTTTTAAAAAAGTCCATAACCCTGTTTGTATCAAGAAGGTCAAGTTCTCTCCGGTCTTTTACAATAATATTCTGATAACCTTCCTGTTTAAGCTTTTTTAGAATAGCACTCCCTACAAGGCCTTTATGACCGGCCAGAAAAACCTTCATCCTAAGTTAACTCCTCATACAAAATCCTGTTCAGGCAAAGAGAAAGGTTTTTAAAAGCACACATTCCTTTATCCCTGCTCATAACCCCTACACTCGCAAGTTTATTCCTGACAACTTCATTAAGCTCTTCCGGGTCTACAAACAAAGCGCATTCTTTTGTGCATTCTTTATGGCCAAAGGGACAATTCTTCATTTTAATCGGCCTGCTCTGTGCAGATTTCAGCTATTCTTTGCTGCCAGCCCTGTGCTTTTTCCACATAATGCTTGGCGCCCCTGTTCATGCAGCTATCTTTGTGTTCTTTTTTATTGGAAGCGGACATAACTATAATTTTTGTATTTAATTTGCACAAAAGAGACAGTTTTTTTATTTCGTCAATCAGGATATAGCCTTCTCTTTCTGTGGGGATAAAAAGATCAGTTATGGTATATCCGAAATCTTTGGCTTTAAATTTCTCTATTGCATCAAAAAGCTCTCTGGATACTGTTACTTCAAATCCAAGTTTTTTTAATACAGATTCCAGCTGGATAGTAACAATGCCAAGATCGTCTACTACAAGCACGGTTTTTAATCGAGGACAGTCATCAATGATTTTTGCAGAATTTGTTTGCAGTGCAGGTGTATTGCCGCTATCTTTTGCACTAACATTTACTAAGGAAGTTATTGCATCCAGTTTACCTTTAACAACTTCTACTACGTTGTTTAGTTTTTCCAGCTCAACCTCTTTAGGAACAGGCATATCAGCCAGTTCAAAAAATTTTTTTAAAAAATCAGAATCTATTTCAATAGAAAATTTTTCAGACACGATATAATTTTCCTATATTATCTTAATTTATTTTATCTTCTTAATTGATTATATTCCACAATTTTTTTATAAAGTTATCTTTATTTTTTATTCTTAAAATATGTCTTAATATACTGTCAATATCTTTTTCACTTAAATCAAAGTGAAACTTTAGCTGGTTAATATAATTATACAAAGACCTTAATGCCTGTTGTTTTTTTCTGCAGGTATCACGCTGGTTTAAAAATTTTTGTGTTAAACAGGAAGCATCACTCATTGGTTTCATTTCCTTGCCCGGCTGTTGATAGTCTTATTACTATATTTAGATTATATGTTTTCCTGATTTATTTCATCGGATTAAAGTCTAATATGGCAATAAATACCGGAGAAATCAAAGAATGGGTAAAAAGCTAAAAATTCTCTCAATAATTTTATTTATATGGCTTTTCGCTTTATTTATAGGTAAAGTATCTGAAAAAGTTATCCTAAGCCAGAATGATTCTTTTTCTGTTTACAAGCCTGGAATAGAGGCAATAAAAAATCTTAAAGGTACTGGCTATTCTAAATATATTCAACGAGTGTATGTAAATACTGATGAAAAGAACAAATTAATGATTTTAATTAAGCCAAATTATTGGGGCAGGCTTAATAAAGAAGAAAAAGACATAATAATTTCCAGAGTTAGCGAGAAATGGAAAGAAATATATAAAAAAATTGATCCTGAAGATACTAACCTTATACCTGAGGTAAGTTTTGCAAATATCTAAAATTTATATTTGTTAAAATTCTATTTTTTGAAAAAATCTTTCAGCTACATATTGTCTGTACTGGTTTGGAGAGCTATAAGAAATAATTAGATTATCCTTATTTGTTTTCGTGTTTTTTATTATTCCGATAATTCCTATAAATTCCTGCTTCTCCTCACCTAAAATAGAGAAGGACACTTTCATATAAGGAATAGTCTGATTAAGTGCTCTAAATGAGTCGAGTCTTTCGACAGTAAAATTATCTATTTTAAAATTTTTCTGCTTGTTAATGAATGAAATAAGTGTTTTTATTTTTTCTTCCAGCGTTTGTAGCGTAAGATTTTCGTCATTTAAATTTAATATCAGGCCAGAATCAACAATACCCATGACCTGAGTATTGGATGGATGACTTGCAAGTACAATTTTCATACTAAGTAAATTCAGAGCTTTTGTTACTGAATAGCCGGGAGGAATTCTTGAAAAATCTGCTACTTGTTCTGCTCTTGATCTGAGTTCTTCATTTGTAGCATTTAGCTGTTTTTTTAGCCCATCCTGTAATAATATATAGCCGATATATGTTCCGGCAACAAGAACGGTTAAGCCTGTAAACGTAATTATAACAACTAATATTATCTTGGCTAAACAACCTTTAGGCATAATTGTTAATCCTTATTTATATCTATAAATTATATTTTAACACGGGTTTTCTTGCAGCTAAAGTTTCATCAATTCGTGAAACAGGCGTGCTGACAGGAGAATTCAAGACCTGTTCCGGCTTTTCTTTAATCTCTGTAGCAATATTTTCCATTATGTTAATAAAGTTATCAAGAATTTCCTTTGTCTCTGTTTCTGTTGGTTCAATCATTAAAGCTTCATGAACTATAAGAGGGAAATATATTGTGGGCGGATGAACTCCATAATCCATAAGTTTTTTGGCTATGCCAAGGGTGTTTACACCCTGAGCTTTTTGGATGTCGCCTGAAAGCACGAATTCATGCATACAAATTTGATCAAAAGGAAGTTTGTAGTGGTTTTTAAGTTTTTCTTTCAAATAATTAGCATTAAGAACAGCGTCCTCACTTACTTTTCTTAATCCTTTTCCTCCCATCATAAGGATGTAAGTATATGCTCTTATAAATATTCCAAAATTTCCATAATATGCTTTAACTTTGCCTATAGAATTTTTTAATTCATAGTTAAAGTAGTATTTTTCGCCATCATAATCTATTACCGGAACCGGGAGGTAATCAGCGAGTTTTTCATTGACTCCAATAGGGCCTGCACCCGGGCCTCCTCCTCCGTGTGGCGTTGAAAAGGTTTTATGCAGGTTTATATGCACAATGTCGAATCCCATAAGCTTGGGATTGGTTATTCCCATTATGGCATTGAGGTTTGCTCCGTCATAGTAAAGAAGTATGCCGTGTTCTTTTGCCATTTCTGATATTTTAAGTATTTCTTCTTCAAAAAGTCCTAAGGTATTAGGATTTGTCATCATTATTGCTGCGACATCATTGTTTAATAAGCATTTTAACGCCTCAGTATCTACCTGTCCTTTGGAATTAGATTTAACTTCGACTATATCAAACCCGCACATTTTCGCAGAAGCAGGATTTGTGCCGTGAGCGGAATCTGGAATAATTACTTTTGTTCTTTTTTGCCCTAAAGTTTCAAAGTATTTTTTTACTATGAGCATTCCTGCAAATTCGCCCTGGGCACCGGCTGCGGGTTGCAGGGAAACTGCATCCATTCCGGTTATTTCTTTCAGGGATTCTTGGAGTTCATACATGAGTTCAAGAGCGCCCTGTGAATATTCTTCGCCCTGTTGAGGATGGATTTCTGTAAAGCCTTCAAAACCTGCAACTTTTTCGTTAATTTTAGGGTTATGTTTCATTGTGCAGGAGCCAAGAGGATAAAATACAGTATCCACAGAGAAATTTTTATGTGAAAGGTTTGTAAAATACCTTTCAACTTCAAGTTGTGTTAATTCAGGCAAGTTAAGATCGCTTTTCCGCAGGTAATTTTCAGGTATTATATCGTTGAGGCTTTTCTCCGCAACGCCTGAATCAGGGAATTTTACCCCTCTTTTCCCTTTTATGCTGTTTTTAAAAATTGTATTTTGCATTTTATTTATTCCTCTGTTCTAAATCCTATCTGTTTTTGTTCTCTTGGACTTTCAAGCAAATTATTTAAAACCTGAATTATCTCATCAACTCTTTCATCATTTTTTTCGATGTAAAGCATGAGAAGTTTTCTTAATTCGGCTATTTCTTGCGTTGGCTGAAACGCTAATTGTCTTAATTTTACAAAAACCCTCATTATCTGAACATTTACAGCAATAGCCCTTTTACTATTAAGTACGCTTGATAGCATTGCCACGCCCTGCTCCGTAAAAACGTAAGGTTTATATTTTCTTAAGACTTTATCAAAGGTCGCAATTTGCGACCTTAAAATATTCCATTCATCATCATTGAGTTGAAACATAAAATCTTCCGGGAAACGATCTATATTACGCTTTATTGCTTCATTAAGCCGTTTTGTTTCGACTTCATATAATATAGCCAGGTCACTATCAAGCATAACTCTTTGACCCCGAATAACAAAGATTTTATTTTCTATTATTTGTATTGGAATTAACGCTGAATCCATTTTTTTTCCCTTTAAACCAGCAATTTTTTTTATTCACCATCTTTATTTTATCAGTATCAAAAAATATTGGATAAAAATTGTTAATTTCAGGTTATCAAAATTATCAAAATTACAGAAATCAGGGTTATTCTAACTCCCCGGCCTCGCCTGCCTGTCCTGCAACTCCGCAGCGAACTCACAGTTCTTTAAATACTTTAGCCGCCTATAATAAACACCTGGTGGCATTTGGCTGGAAACCGGCAAAAAATCAAAATAAAGAAATCCTGATGCAACTTGCCATTATTAAATATAACTTGAAAAAGGATGTTGAGGAAAAATTTTGCGGTGAAATTAAGGCAACAAATAAATCAGGCCAGGAAGAAGTTTTAAATATTTATAAAACCATAAATAAAAGTAATGAGAAAGTTTATCTTGTTAGAAAACAGGACGATAACAAAACATTAATCGGAGCTGCAATATATACCATAAAAAATAATCCAGTAATTAAAGGCTTATATAATTTACAGGATAATGATGATTTTTCATATATATCTGGTGAGTATATCTTTTCTACAGGTCAGGATGAATATATAGACCTAAATCTGGGGAAAAAACTGCATCAATTAAGGATAGAAACCTCAATCCTGGAAGGCTGCCCGGGGAAGGTGTTGATATATTCAGCGAAAACGATATCAGACTTTATTCCTACAGGTTTTCATTACAAAAATGGTTTTGTTCCCTGTAAATTGATCTTTGAGGATGACGGTTTGCTAAGAGATAATGAAGCAGAGAAAAAAATAATTAAAGACATGCAAAAAAACAAGGGTTATACTTCCGTAAAAGAAATAAATATGTACTTGTCGTCTGAAAATTTTGAGAATATTTGGCTGAAACAAATCCTGAAAAATCCGCTACTGGATGAAACTAAGCAAAAAATATCCAACTCAATAGTAAATCAAAAAGCAGGATGGCAACAGCTGTCCAAATAGCAGCCCTTGTTGTTGCTAAACCTATCTCTTTTGCGCCCCCGGATGTTCTTAATCCATGACAGGTACATATAAGAGCAACAAGAAGCCCAAAAACGGCAGCTTTAACAAGGCTTATCATAATATCATACGTGTCTGTGTACAACCACACTGACTTTAAATATAAATAAGGGTGTAATTTGACAGTGGCGTTCGCAACAAACATCCCACCGATAACACCTATTAATTCTGCCAATATCGTGACTAACGGTACTACAATAATACCGGCAATGAGCCTGGGCACTAAAAGATATTCCACAGGATCAATCCTTAATGCTTTAAGAGCATCTATTTGTTCTGTTACGCTCATGTTGCCGATTTCTGCGGTAATAGCAGTGCCTGCCCTTGCTCCTATAGCAAGACTGGCAAATATAGGAGCCATTTCTCTCGTTATTGCAATGGAAACAAGCCCTCCCACATAAGCGTTAGCGCCTGAAATAATAAACCGTTCCGCTACCTGCAAAGCAAGCACCGCTCCTGCTACAACGCATATTGTCAATGCAATTGGTAGTGAGTCATAGCCAATTATTGCAGCCTGGCTAATTGTATTTTTAAAGCTGATTTCGCCATTAAAGGTCTTTTTTAGTGCTTTAAAAAGGTTTATTACGCAAAAACCAATGAATTCAATTATCATAAATAGGTGTGCACCAGTGTTTGTATTTTTCTACCTTGCCCCTGACAATTTCAAAATACAAGTCCTGTATTTTTTGTGTTATAGGGCCGATTTGTCCGTTTCCGACAGGCCTGTGGTCAATGCTTGTAATAGGGCTAACCTGTGCGCCTGTTCCGCAGAAAAACGCTTCATCAGATATATAAAGCTCAGTCCTGTCTATTTCCCTTTCAATAACTTCCAGCCCGAATTCCTGCTCAGCCATTTGTTTTACCGTGTCCCGGGTAATTCCGACAAGAATGTTATCGGTAATTTTTGTTGTAATAAGTTTTCCATTCTGGACAAGATAAAAGTTCATTGCACTGCCTTCTGTGATATGTCCATCATGGGAAAGAGTAAGAGCTTCGTCAAAACCTGCCTTTAGGGCATCAGTGATTATAAGCGCTGTATTTGCGTAAGCTCCTCCGACTTTTGCCCTGGGGGGAATAGCGTTATCGTCCAGTCTTCTCCAGTTGGAAACGCAGATGCTTAAACCTTTTGTAATATCAACATAATTCCCCAGCGGTGCGGTAAAAACAAGGAAAGAATCTTTTCCAAGAAGCTTTGGGCCTATAGTGCACTCACCTTTGTACATAGTTGGCCTGATATATGTATCACTTTGCGGGGCGTTCTTTTTTACAAGCTCTACTGTAAAATCACACATTTCTTTTACTGAATATGGAGGCTTCATGTGCATTATTTTTGCGCTGTTATGCATTCTTTCAAAATGTTCCCTCATTCTGAAAACATATATTTGTTTGTGATCTTCGTTCCAATAACCTCTTATCCCTTCAAATATAGATGTTCCATACAGGAAAGCATGAGTTTTTACGCTTATTTTGGCGTTTTCTTCTGGAACAAATTCTCCATCCATAAATACATATTGGGTAGTCATTACTATTCTCCTCGTACTTGTATATTATTTTTATTGAGATAATTTTTAAGTTCTTTGATTTTTACTGTGTTGTAGTGAAAAATTGAAGCAGCAAGCGCAGCATCAGCAGCCCCTTGCTCAAACACATCCTTAAAATGCTCCATTACAGGCCCTGCTCCGCCTGAAGCAATAACCGGGAGGTTTGTATTCAGGGAAACATGTTTTGTTAATTCAAGATCAAACCCCTTTTGCGTGCCGTCAGCATCCATTGAAGTTAATAATATTTCGCCTGCACCGAGTTGTTCTACTTGTTTTACCCAGTCAAGTACTTTTATATCAGTCTTTTTCTGGCCTGCGTTTATGTAAACATACCAATCATCGGGTTCACGTTTAGCGTCTATTGCAATAACTATACATTGTGAACCGAATGCTTTAGATGCTTGTGCGATTATTTCGGGATTGTTCACGGCAGCGGTGTTTAATGAGGCTTTATCTGCGCCTGCGAGCAGGATATTTCTTATATCTTCAAGTGTTCTTATGCCACCGCCAACGGTTAAAGGGATAAAAACTTGCTTTGCAACTTTTTCAACAACGTTTCTCATTGTATCCCTGCCTTCGTTTGTGGCAGTAATATCGAGAAAAACTATTTCATCAGCGCCTTCTTCTGAGTACCTCGCAGCAAGGCTCACAGGATCGCCCGCATATTGCAGGTTAAGAAAATTTATTCCTTTAACTGTTTGTCCGTCTTTTACGTCAAGACAGGGTATTATTCTTTTTGCTAGCAAAAAGAATAATACCCTGTCTTGAGAATTATAATGACCCTTTTATTTCCAAAATTTTTCTTAAAACTTCTTTTGAGTCTTCATGATTTGGGTCAATTTGTAAACATTCTTTGAATTTTTCCAGGGCTAAGTCATAGTGCTTTGCGTTAAAAAAACTGATACCCAGATTATAGCTATCATTAAGCACTTTATAATCAGATGGTGAAAGAACGGAAGTCTTTTTTTCCTCCTGTACATTAGGAGTGTTAGCTAATTGTTGTTTAATTTTAAATATTTTATCTAACAACATAGTTGCTTTTGTATAGTCAGGTTCCATTTTCAAGCATTTTCGCAGGTTTTCTATTGCCAGATCAAAATTTTGTTCTTTTACACAATTAACAGCTAAATCAAAATAATCATCTCTTGATTTATTTGATTTTTCTTTAGGCTCTATTTCTTCTTTTTTAGTTTTCACGACTTCATTACAGGTTTGATGCCCTTTTTTCATGTTTAAAGCAGTATTTAAGCCTTCTTTTGCTTTAAGATAATGAGAGCCGTGCTTTACAGTAATGTTATATAAATCTATGGCTTCATCATATTGTTGGTTTTTTACATATGCATATGCTAAATCCATGTAGGTATCAAGATCACCAGGCTTAATTAGCAGGACTTTCTTATGATGCTCTATACTTGCGTTATAATCTCCTTTTCTTAAATAAGCCAACGCAAGGTTTGAATACGCACAAACCTCGTTTTCGTTTAATTTTAATACCTTATTAAAGGATTCTATCGCTGAATTATATTCTTTTTCATTAATATAGGTTACGCCAAGGTCAAATTGTGCTTCTATAAAGTTAGGTTCCAATTCCAGTGCTTTTAAGAAATTATTAATGGCTAACTTATATTTGCCTTCGTTATTATATTGCACACCTTTATTATAGTGAAGTTTCGCCTCTGTATTATCCATCCTAACCTTATTCTTGTTTTTTTACTATTATAACATATTAAATGGTTAATTATAATTGGTTGTGGACATGTTGTGACTGATAAATTCATATTGGTTTTTGTGGGCGGGTGCCCCGAAGGGGCCAATGTCGTCAACTTAGGCATTAAATCGCCCTCCTTTTGCATTTCGGGTATTTGTTTGAGCGAGTTTTTTTCTTTCGTTCAAATTTTCTGTTTTTCCTTACAGGAATTACATTTTTCTGTATTT
>Ga0209417_1001413_pt1 | contig 44067 bp, 32 predicted proteins | sample RifGroF2_FD_184002 | JGI IMG/M metagenome (GOLD analysis project Ga0209417, IMG submission 184002) | Groundwater microbial communities from Rifle, Colorado, USA - Groundwater F2 (SPAdes) (version 2) | ecosystem: Environmental > Aquatic > Deep subsurface > Groundwater | place: Rifle, Colorado...
TGGTTATTGAACCAAGAACTTTTGAAGAATCACTTGAAGTTGTAAATAACTTGAGAAGCAGAAAATCTTTGATATTAAACCTGCATCTTTTAGATGCGGAACAGTCTCAAAGAGTTGTTGATTTCGTTTCAGGCGCTACACACGCCATTGATGGTCACCAGCAAAAAGTTGGCGACGGTGTGTTTGTATTTACACCTAACACTGTTAATATTTCCGTAGAAACAGAAAAAACAAGAATTAGCAGAGACGCTTTCTGGAATCAAGCATAAGAATTTAAAAGTTATAAAAAACATCCTGATTTGAGCTTTAGGGCTTTTATAAGGATGTTTTTGTTTGTTTTTTCGCATATTTGTCATCCCGAACTTGATTCGGAATCTGTCCAGTAAACAATTTTAGCTTAAATTCTAAAATGGATAGATGCTGAAACAAGTTCAGCATGACATTGCAACGATAGCAAAATTTATTTCCTATTATTAAATATTTTCCGCAGGAACAAGGCTTTCATCTTCAAGAGAAAATTGGGTTTCTTCCTGTTGCGCAGTTTCTCTTTTTATTGAAAATGCAACAGCAGAAGCAATAAACATGGTAATTCCCGCTACAATAAAAGCATATTCCCAGTGATTTGTCGTTCCTGCCTGTATTTGCATAGGACTTTTGTTTATTAAATAACCAACTGCAATTGAAGATAAAATCTGCGGTCCTGAAACAAACAGATTCATTTTTCCGAGAGAAGAGCCTTCAGTACCTTTTTTAAGGTTGTCCATCAGCAATGCATAAGAAAGGGTAAGAATTGAAGCCCACCCGATACCGGCAAGTGCCATAAAAAAGAGAACTTCTCCTTTGGATTTTGTTAAAAACGCAAAACCTAAAAATGCGAGTCCCATTGTTAGAAGTGCCAGAGAATGAATGTTTTTCTTACCGAATTTGTTGCATAAAAGCCCGAGCGGTATTGAAACAATGAAACAAACAGCATTAAAGAAAGCAAACCCTAATCCTGAAAGGTTTGTAGCTTCCATAACTCTTAAGTCGTAAGCTTTTTTCATGGCTTCGGTGGCTGTAGTCAAATCAGGAATAAGAAAAACATTGTGTACAACGAAATTATTGAAATAAATAAACAAACACATCATTCCTATCCACGTAAAATATTGCATAGCACAGATTTTGGCTATTTCTTTCGTGTAAAAACTCTTAAGAGCCATTGCCAGCATTGGAAAACTAAGAATCAACACGAACCATGAAAGAATATTTATTATAAAGTCTTTATTTGAGAGGTCAAACTTGCCTAATACGCCAAAAATGATTAAAAAAGTTAATATAACAGCTGAAATCAAGCCGCTTATTAAAAACATTTTTATTGCTTCAAACGGATTTTCAACATCTTCTTTTTTCTTTTCTTCAGGCAAATATTTTTCTTTTACGGTAAAACAAGTCCACCCCATCCCTATCACAAGCACGATGGCTGCTATTAAAAATTGCTGGTGAATAGAAATTTGCTGGTGAAAAAAGGTTTTTAAAAAATACGGAAATCCGTAAACAATAATCGCACCAAGCCCTGCGCCAAAACTGAAAAACGAATTTGCAAGCGCATGTTGCTCGGAAGGCATTGTGTCCGGCACTAAAGCTCTATGCGGTCCCATACTTACATTAACGCATATATCAATAATCCAGAGAGAGGCGGCTGCAATTAAAAGTGTAGGCGCATAAGGCATTGCAATAAGGGCTACGGCTCCTAAAATTGCTCCTGTCAATAGAAAAGGTCTTCTTCTTCCGAATTTTGTCCAGATATTATCGCTTAGAGTACCGACTATGGGTTGAACAAGTATGCCAGTTATCGGACCTGCAAGCCAAATTAAACCTAAAATAAGCGGTGTTGCTCCAAGAGGTTCGGTTACCCTGCTGGTAAGCCCAATTTGCATAGCCCATGCAAATTGTAGACCTATTCCGCCAATACAAAGATTTATAAATTGCCATATAGAAACTTTTGGCAATTTAGCCGGTCTTTTTATAGCTTCCATTATTCCATTCCTCTCTTTTAATTATAAAAAAATTTTAACATAGAACACAAAAAGCGAGAATAATTGAATAAATTGTAATTGATGGCATTGCGAGGCAATAGCCGTTTATAAAATGCAAATACACCCTATTTATTTTTTAAACGGCTATTGCCTCGCAATGCCTTTGATATTTTCAGAAACAGTAGGATCTTTAATCATCTTTTTAAGCTCAGGAGTATAATTTTCCCCGAACATTTTAACGTTATCTGCAATAGCAGCTTTTGCAACTTCTCTTTCGTTTGTTGCTTCACTTACAAATCTTACGCTTTCAGCCAATTTAGGCTCAATTCCGGACTGTTTTAAATCCGTAACAAGCTGTTTTGCAATATCACTGCCTTCTTGTGTTTTTGGATTGATGAAAGTGCTTGGTTTGTACTTGCCTTCTGAAAGACGCTCTGTCATAGAATCAATAAATTTAACAATTGCTTTGCCGGTCGGATTATTTTCCAAAGCTTCTCTTGCTGCAACGGATTTTTCACCGCCGTTAACAAATACTGAAAGAGGTTTTAAAATCTTTTTCAGGTCTTTTCTTGAAAATGCATCAGGCAAGTCAACTTCCAATTGTCTTATAAGTTGTGATGATTCTTCGGCTGTTCCTTTTTTTAATATTTCTTTCATACCGCTTAAAGCTTTTTTCAGGTCATGATGTCTTTCAAATATAAATGCTGCAAAGAGAAGTCCGCAACCCATCCATTGCATAGCTCTTCCTCTTTGTGATTCAGCTTCGGCTTGCCCGGCAAGAATTGCCATACCTGAAACAGCAAGTGCAGCACCGGAAGCTTTGTTACCCATTTGTATTTTTTCTAGCCCCGAACAGGATAAACCTATATTATCAAGACCACCGCCGGTTTCACAGGTTTTGAATCCGATTTTTTGTCCGATTTTGCTATTTATAATGCTTGCCGTTGTTAATATAACACCTCCGAGAGCAAGTATTACAGATGCAGTGTGCATACGGTAAGGATGTGATTTTATAGCAGTTTTGGCTATTCTTGTTCCATCAGCAAGGATACTTTCGTTAAATTGAAGTGTTGATGACCTTATTGCAATGATTTTATCCTTGAAGAAACTAACGGCTTTTTTTGATTTCTCAGGATTTACAAGGTTAAATAAATGTCCGAATGTTGTTTTGGTGGATTTAACAAGTTCTTTCATTGATAAATAAGCATTAGATGCAAGATATTTAGCTTTTTCTCCCAGAGGTTTGCTGGCTAAAACCGCTGTATTTAATTTTAAAGCAGGATCATTTTCTAAAGCTCTTCCTGCAAAAATACCTGAAAGTCCTATTGCCATTAATCCAAAACCTGCCGGAGTATTAATTATTGGAGACGCCGCAACGTTAACACCTTCTCCGAGAGCCATAAGAGGTAATCTCATTGCAATACCGTTAAAAATACCTGCAATACCGGAAAAACCTACCCCTATTTTCGCAAAGGTAAGTCCTAATTTTCCAAATTTTGTTTCAGGATTTATATGACCTTCCTCATGATTTTTGGAGGCATCTTTTGTTTTCGTGTCCTGATTTTTATTAATTATTGTCCTGAATTGATTAAACGGATCTTTTTCGTCAACATTCTTTGTATTATTGGCATTTTCAGGATTTGTAGCTTTTTTGCCTTTTTTTAATTGATGTAAATAATCTGACATCAAAGCAGCGCCGCCAATGCTGAAACCTATTGTTGAAGTCAAAGCTGTAGCAATACCAAGCCACTTGTCCCAGTTTTTTATAAAAGGATTGGCTTTTTTAAAAGATTCGCTTACGGCTATTGATTTTATTGGGTTTGAACTAAATCCGGCTTTTTTAGTATTTTTGGAATTAGTTGCATTCTCTGTATTAAATTTTGTGGAAAGATTGTTAACAACTTTAAGCATTTTTTAAAATTCTTCCATACTTATTAATTAAATAAATAAAGGATAAAAACTGAATCTGAACATAATTTTTAGACTTTCCTGTACACTTAAAAACAAAGCGAAAAATAAATTGATATGTTTTTTTGAGTTTTAAATAAAATTGCAACACTTTGTTACAATCAAAAATAAAAGGAGTAGCAAAGTGTTAAAGAAAAAGAACAAATATTTATACTTATATTTAATTTTGAGTATAATTAGTTTAAAATTAATATAGGGTAAATTAATTATCGGAGCCAAAATAATAAGCGTTCCTGAAGAAAAATTAAATCAGTTTTTAAATGAACTTGATGAAAAAGATGTTAACAAAGTTATTGATTTTGCTGAATTTTAAAAAAAAGACTAAAACCTTCTGAATTTAGAGGAATTTGGAAAAATAAAAAAATGGATGTTGAAAAAATCTGTAAAGAATTGAGAGAAGAATGGGACAGGGATATCTCGTAGATACAAACATTATAATATACGAATTCCAGGATAGTTTTCCTCCTGAATGTGTTGAAACCGTTGATAAAATATTTTTTGAAAAAATACAAAATTTAAAACTTTATAATCCTTTTAAACCAATATGAAAATTCTTACTTTTGATACAAGCACCGAAACAATGTACGTCACTCTCGGCAATGATAGTGAAGTTGAAGCATACAAAATTATTGAAACAACAGTAAAAAGTTATAATTCAGCTCATCTTATCCCTGTAATTATTGAACTCCTTCAGAGTCAGAACCTTACCCTGCAAAATATTGAAGCGATAGGAGTAAATATAGGACCGGGAAGCTTTACCGGGATAAGGGCTTCTGCGACGGTTGCAAAAGTTATGGCGCAGCAACTTGATATTCCGGTAGTCGGAGTTTCTTCCATGGAAATTTATTCGCTTTTAAACAAGACTGAGGAAGACACCCTCGTTTTGCTTGATGCAAGGCGTGGTAAGGCTTATATGGCTGTTTACGGGAAGCATGGAGAAATAATTTTAGAACCGCAGGCTAATGAATATGAAAATACTGTTAAATATGCAAAAAATAACGATTTGTTTGTAATTTCTGATAAAAAAATGTCTGAAATCCTTAAAGAATCAAGTGTTGAATGCTTAAATCTTTGTGATGTAAAAGAAAATTTCGGGATATTTCTCGCAAAATTAACTTATAAGTATTTAAGCAATCAGGAACAAGCCGCTGTCATTGCGAGGAGTGCTGAAAGCACGACGTGGCAATCCAATTCCCTTAATTGGCATAATTTAAAGCCACTTTATATCCAGCCTCCGCCGATTTCCATGCCTAAGATTAAGTGAAAAGGTTCATTTTTATTTTATAAAAAATGTTTTTTTTATAATGGGGCTTTCTGCCCCAAACCCCGAGTTCATTTTCTTTCTTTTGACGTTAAAAGAAAGAAAACGCAACCAAAAAAAGAAAAACTAAAATCCCAAAGGGTCGACACTGTCAGGGGCAAGCCCCCGAACCCCCTTAAAATAAAATAAAAACAAACAAATACCTTTAATTTAAAAACTTTGACAAACCTGCATATTGAGAGTTATTCAATATTTGCATAAAAGCTTCTTTCCAATAAGACCTGTTATAACACTCCAAAATCCTGCCGTTTTTGATTCTACTTTCGTTAAACCATGTAATATTCTCAAGAGCATCCTCAGAACCATTATCAAACGGGATTTCAAGCCCGTATTTAGCTTCTTCTAAAGACGGCTCTTTTAAAAACCTCATAACCATTGTTTTTATTACTTCCCTGTCTATATCCGGAGTTGCTTTTTTGTTGAGGCGATGCCATTTAACACAAAATTCTATTATGCCATTATGAACTTTGTTTAGAATGTTTATTCTGGTGTTAGAATCCTTAAATAACAAAGGTTCGCAACTGTTATAACCTATAACTCCGCCATGAGGAGCGGAAAAAATAGTTTCCAGCAAACCGCCATAACCGTAAGTAAGGTTTTCTCCGCTGGAAATAAATCCTTCTTTTTTGCAATCGAGTTTTATTGATCTGTCGTACACTTCAAAATACTTTCCGTCAAGCTTAATATCCGTAAGAAGCTCCACGCAATATTGAATCGAACCGTTATAACCTATATCGCAAAAAACATCATTGTTTTTAATGTTTAAACTTTCAATATAGTTCAAAAGTTCCTGTTTTTTCGGTAGGCAATTGTCATAAATCTCCGGTTCTATTGATAATAAAAGGTTTTGAACTTTTTCATGTATTTCCTGACTGTTAAATTTAAAAGGCTCAATATTGTCTTCATCACTTTCAAAACCTGATTTTAGGATTTTGGAGAAAACTTTTTGGCTGTCCATGCCGATACAGCCCAACAATTGCTTTATATTGTTTACTCTTTGAAACCTTAAAGCATTGTAAAAATAAAGATTTTTTTCATGATTAATCGGGTAATCAGTATTAAAAGCGATAAAAGAAGACGATCTCCTCGCTAAAAAAACATAATCACAATCTATTCCCATTATGCATTTTGCTATTTTAAAGGGAATATAACCATCACGGCTGTTGAAAAGTATTCTTCTTCCTTCTGCTTGTTGTATTACCCATTTTGTAAAGCTATAAAATATAATTCCCCAGTAAAAACCTATTTTATTGTATATATCAGCATTTGTATTTTCTTTTTCCGTTAAAAGCTTGACGAGAAAAGAAGTCGCATAATTTTTATGATTATATAAATCAATAATTTTTTTATTTTTTACATTCTCGTTTGAAAAAGAGTTGTCATAATTATTGATTAAATAATGCGTATTTATACCTCTTTTGCTTGCCGATAAAACATCAGAACGGTAATTATCGCCAATATGCAGCACTTCTTCGGTTTTTATACCTAAATCCCGAATTACATAATCAAATAATTCCCCCGTTGTTTTATTAATTCCGAGTTCTCCCGACAAATATATCGGATGATCGCCATAACCGGCGTTTTTAAGCATGGTTTTTAATATATCTTTGCTTAAATACATGTCACTTATAAAAATGACTTTGTATTTGTCCTTGATAGAGTTATAAAAATCAAATATGTCTTTATTTTGCCTTGAGTGCTTTAATTCAAGCTCGATTTCATAATTTTTAATTTCTTCCAGTTTGTTAGCCATGTCATGCCGAATTTGTATGTCGTCATGCTGAACTTGTTTCAGCATCTTCTCATCGCTGGATAGACCCTGAAACGAGTTCAGGGTGACGGTTTTTAGTTCAGGGTGACAATTATATATATCGGAGAGAATTTTATAAACCCCATCTAAAGTACATTCTCCGGCGTTTTTTTCTCTTGCAAGGTTTTCTGCTTGCATTCTTAATTCTTTAAAATTGTTTCCATATTTACTTTCGACAATATCAAATATGTCTTTCGGGCGGAAAGTTTCCCGAAAAACAGCCGTATCAAATATATCAAATGAAATTACTTTGATGTTCTTATAATTTTTTAAATCCAGCATTAATGAACCCATAAAATCAATTTGCCACATTTATTTTAGTTTAGCATAAAAAACCACTATTTAATCCGAGTCGCTAAATAGGTAAAAGCGGTTAAGAACACCTGTTTTTAGTGATGTCATTCTGAGAGCTTTAGCTCTCAGAATTTGCATTGATAATAAGCCGTAATTCCACGTAGATTCTTCTCTACGCTACGCTTCGTTCAGAATGACAAAAATTGCAAAACAAATTAATTAGCGACTCACATTATTTAATATTTCTTAACAAAAGGGCAATTTTCATGCGCTGCTTGTTTTTATATTAATAAGAGGTATGGGTAAAAAAATTATATTTAAATTCTAAATGGTTTTTATTATGAGGTTAATTTATTTTAGGGGATTAAGAGGAGAAATTGGGTATGGCAATGGGGGAATACTTAGATTATGGGGTTAAAGCATATAACACCTATAATAATGCAAAAGGCAATTCTAAAACAAGTAGCACTGATAGTAAAAGTCAAACCGGCAGTATATTTAATACAGCCAGTTCAGCCTATAGCGCATATAGTTCATCAAAATCTAATGATAAAACAGGTTCAACAAATCAAACTAACAGTATATTTAATAAATCAAATAGCACAGCAACAAATAGCACAGCAAGCGATTCTACTGCTAAAACTGATGACAAAGCCGCTAAAGAAAAAGAAAAGACCGGCAGTGACAGTAGTTCTATTGAAGGTGGCGCTGATAGCCCGGGTATTACAAAATTAAAAAAATCTGCTGAAGAACTCAAAAAAGAAGCTAACAAATCCTTTTTTGGCAAAATAGGAAGTGCTATTAGTGGAGAAACAAAAAAGAAAGCAAAAGAAGTAGAAAAAGATGGAAAAACTGTTGAAGCTGAAAGCAATAAAAAAGGTGACGAAAATAAAGCTGAAGGAAAACAAGGAGAACAAGAAGGTAATAAGGGTATTCAGACCGGTGATAATAAAATGCAACAGGCGGAATCAGCCAAAGCAAACGGAGAGCAGACAGCAAATGCTCAAGTAGATGCCAGCAATGCTCCTAAGGTTTCCGGAATGGAATCAGAAGTGCAACAAGCTGCTCAACAGGCTAAAGCAAATGTTAATACAGCTGGATTTACTCCTCCTAAAGCTGGTGAAGCCGAAGGAACTAAAGAAGTTAAAGAGGGAGAAAAACTTGTACAAAGTGGTCAAATCCAAGAAAAAGCCGGACAAGATGTATCTAAAAGTGGTAAAGAGCTTATCGGTGTTAGTAAAACACTAAAAGATATCGGTAAAGTACTTAAATTCGTAGCAAATAACGTAAAAATAATAGCTCAGGTGATAAGAACTGTAGGTCAAGCTTGTGCTTGTATTCCTTTCGTAGGACCAGTCATCTGCACTGTATTAAATGTTATAGCGACAGTAATACAAGCAATAGCCCCTGTACTTAGCGCAATAGGTAATGTTTTAGATAAACTTGGAGATCAACTGAATAAAACAGGTACGGGCGTTGTTAAATCAGGAGATAATCTACAAAAAAATGGACAAGATCAAACACAAAAAGGTGAAGCTAAAAAACAAAGCGGATCTCAAAAAGTAGAACAATCAGTTCAAACAGGACAAACTGAAAAAGAAAAAGCTCTGGCTGAAATAGAAAAACAAAAACAAGCTCAACAAGGTGGAAACGGAAATGCTTCACAAGCTCAACAATCAGGAAACGGAGCTGGAACTGCTTCACAAGATTCTAATAATTACACCTCTGTAGTGGCTAAGGTATTAGCAAATAATAATAAATCAGCAAACAATAATAAATCGACAAATAGTAATACATCAACAAACAATAATACAGCAAGCAGAAGTACTACAACAACAGTCGTTAAAAAAACTACATTTATAGCTAGTGCATAAAATATACAACTAAAATATTATTAGTAAGAAACAGGGCAAATACGCCCTGTTTCTTATATAAAATAGCTCAGATAATGCCGCAGCCTATTTATTCTCCGTTTTTAAGTCGGAATCCTCTTCATATTCAAGCTCTGCCTGAACTCCTTCCAAATCAGGCTTAGCTTCGAGGTCGAGAATTTTTGCAAGGGTGCGGGTGTCGCCTTTCATCTTGAAATACTCGGCAAATTTTGGTGTGGTTCTTAAAATAAATGATCTGCCGTTTTTGTCTTTTTTGCGTGTAATTAAACCTTTTTCCAGAAGCTCGGGAATATGATCATAAGCTACCTGACCGCGAAGTTCCTTTAATCGCGACTGCCTGATGGGTTCTTTTATCGCAATAATGGTCAAAGTCCTTAAAATAGGTGTTTTAAGTTCCACAGGAACAAGTTTTTCAACGATATCTTTGTATTCTTCGCTAATTTGAATTATATATCCGTTTTCATCATCTATTTCCAGAGCAGTTTCGCGACTGGAATAATCCATAATCAAATCTAAAAGAGCTTCTTCTACTTCAACAGGGTCTTCTTTAAGGATTTCAGCAATTTCTTCAACTGAAGCCGCTTTTCCTATAACAAAAAGAGCTGCTTCGATTCGACACTTCAAATACATTAAAATGCCTCCGAAACAGATAATATATCAGGCTTTTTATTTCGCATTGTCATTCTCAGCGCAGGCACAGCCGGAGCGTGAGAATCTGTCATAACACTTGTCTCCAGATTCTCACGCTCCCGTTGGTCACTGAGAATGACAGTCTTATTTTCTTCAGGAATCACATATAATTCAGAATAAAACTCATCCTGCACAAGGTCAATATCCGTACTTGCAGAAAGAAACAGAAGCGCAATATAGATAGAAACCTTATCCATACCTGTTTCATGCAAATCAGAGAGCGAAGCTTTTTTATCTGTCAGAAAAATCCTCTCAAGTACAGCCTGAAGAACTTTTATTCCGTTGTCGATATATTCATCGTGAGCCATATTTATGATATCTTCAGCAGTGAATTTTTCATAAGACTTGGCTCTTCGCAACGCCCTGCTGTTTTTATTTTGCAGCGCAAGCCTTTTATCAATTTTTTCGTAAAATTCAAGCTGCTTAATAAGATCATCCAGCGTTACAATACGCTTCCTATTAAGTCTGACACTGGTTCTACGTTCAAGAACATCATCAAGCGAAATCACATTGTTCATATTGATATTTTCAATGTCATCATCAAAAGAATTGTCTAAGTCTTCAAGAAATTCATGTTCTTGAAAAGCACTGTCTTCATTAAGATTAATTCCCTCGAGAATATCTGATTTAAGCCTTAACAACACTGCCGCAAAGAAAAGCGTCCGTCCTGTGAGTTTAAGGTTATTTGTTTTAATTTCAACGAGCTGTTTAAGATATTTGTCTGTAACATCAGCAATATCAATATTCCAGGGGTCAATTTTGCCTTTTTTAGACATTTCAACGAGAATTTCAATCCCGTCAACAGCATTTTTAGCCTTTTTATCAAGATCTTCATAAACTTCAAGAGTTAAATTATTATTGTCATTGCGAGGAGCTTGCGACGAAGCAATCCATTTAGCAGTCGATAATGGATGGATTGCTTCGGTGGCAAAGCCACTAACATAAGTACCCGATTCTTGTGTTGACTCCTTATGTATGTGCGTTAGCACCTCGCAATGACGATTTAATGCTGTGCTATCCATGCAACTTCACTCCTGTAACCTTGGTAATCCCGCTGTTTTTCTGTGTAACGCCTATCGTTCTGTCGGCAGCTTCAATCATAGGTTTCCTCAATGATACCACGACAAACTGAGTATTAGAAGACTGGGATTTTATCATTTGTGCAAGCCGCTCTGCATTTACACCGTCAAGGTGCATATCAACCTCATCAAACGCATAAAACGGAGCCGGAAGATATCTCTGAATTGCAAAAACAAATGCCAGAGCTGTTAAAGATTTTTCGCCACCGCTCATGGACTCAAGACGCTGCATTTTTTTATCTCTTGGCTGGGCTTCTATAGTCAAACCGCCTAACAACGGATTTTCTTCGTTCTCAAGCACTATCTTGCCTGTACCATCGGAAAGCTGTGCGAAAATTCCCTCGAAATTACTGTTTACATTCTCATAAGTTTCCTTAAAAGACTTTATTTTCAGGTCTTCAAAACCGTTCATCCGTTCAATTATCTGTTCTTTTTCTTTTGTAAGCGTGTCAATTTTGTTTTTAAGCTCGTCTTTCCTGAATTTCACCTCATCGTACTCCGTAAGAGCCTTCATGTTGACGGGTTCCATCTCTTCCATACGTTTTTGAAGTCTTGAAATGTTTTTATGAACTTCCTCTACAGAAATTGTTGTAGGCGAAAGCTGCGCAATTTCAAAGCCCTGCGCAATAAGTTCTTCCCTTATCGAATCAAGTTCGGGTTCTTTTTCTTTTCTACTGACTTTAAATGCTTCTACTTGAGCTAAAAGTCTTTCAATTTTTAATTGAAGCCCGTTTTTATTGGTTTCCAGATTCAAAACTTCCGCATGAAACTTATCCCGCTCACTTTGCAGCTCACTTAATTCCAAACTTATTTCCCTGATTTTTTCTTCAAGTTCTTTTGCTTTTTCCTCTGTGTGTGCAATTTCAACAGCAAAAGCTTCTTTTTCGGCAGAAAGCTTGATATTTTCTTCGGTTGTCCGCTCTATTTTATCTTCCTGCGCTGATATTGTAAGTTTATTAAAGTTAATCTCCAGTTCTATCGACTTAATATCGTTTTGACAGTTGGCCGATTTGCTTTCATAGCGCTTAATTTCAAACTCTATGCCCTCTGTTTGCTCATTGAGCTTTGACAACTCGTCTTTTGGAAGCGCCTGTTCTATTATTTCTATTTCTTTAGCGAGTTTTTCAATTTCCTGAGAAAACGCATTTAATTTCAGTGTAACTTCTTCCAGCTCTTTTTTCATATTCTCAAACTCGGGAGTGATGTTTTCAATATGCATTTTCTTTAAAACTATTGTTGCATCTGCTTCATTAAGATTTTTAAGCAGATTTTCAAGCTCCATTTTCTTTCTGTTAGATTCAGTCAAGGCATTTGAATAATCACGGCGGATTTCATCAAGTTTATTTTCCGTTTCCTGCTTTTCTCTTTCAAGATGAAGTGCTTTATCCTGAAGTTTTTCAAACCGCTCTTTGAATTTAGTTAATTCATCATCCTCAGATTGAGCGAACTTAAGCCCTGACTTCTGCGCCTCACCGCCAGTCATCGCGCCCGACTTTTCTACAAGCCCACCATCTAGCGTAACCAAACGGTATTTGCCCATTAACCGCCTTGCAACATTCAAATCTTCAACAATCAAGGTATCTCCGAGAGCATAATAAAACGCGGGTTCATAAACACTGTCGAATTCCACGAGATTTATAGCAAAATCGATTACACCCGCATCTTTTGGAGGCTTCATTCCCCACGGACGCGGTTTCATTTTGTTAAGCGGCAAAAAAGTCGCCCTTCCCGCGCGTGAAGACTTGAGAATTTCAATAGCAATACTGGCTACTTCGTCGTCTTCAACGACAATATTGCGCATTCTGCCGCCCATAGCTATTTCAAGAGCGGTAGAATACTCGTCACTAACATTGCCAAGCTTCGCCAGAATATCGTGTACACCTTCAATATCAGCCTTAAGTACCGTATCAATCGCCCTTCCAAAACCCGCATCCTCCGCAGCCCTTTTATTCGCCTCAAGCTGGGCGATTTTTTGGTACGCAGTCTTGATGTTATAAGTCAAATCGCTTATTTCATTTTTGATTTTGTCGAGGTTGTAAAGATTATTTTTTTGGACAATCTCATAGTCCTTAAGCTCTTTATCCAGCTCGATTGTCTGGGTTTCAAGGATATTTTTCTTTTCACTAAACTCTATTTTAAACTTCTCAACTTCGGCAATCTTTTGTTTCGAGTCTTCTATATCTCTTGAAAACCTTGAAACCTTCTCCTCAAGGGTAAGTTTTTCTTTCAAAACAGCGTTTTCTTCATCTTTTTTGTTCTCAAACTGTTTTCTTAAGGCGTTTCTCTTTTCTACATGTTCACTTGCAGTTTTATTAACACCGGAAACCTCATCCAGAACTCTTTGAAGATGTTCTTTTTCGATTTTTATGTTGTCTTCAAGGACTTTTATCTCGTCATTTTTATTGGAAATTTTGAGGTTCGAGTCCTCAATTTTATCTTTTAATTCCTGAATATTACGCTGCGCGCTTTCGATAGAGTGTGTATTATCTTTAATTTGCTTTTCGGAGAAGTTTATACTGTCTTTTTTTCTGGAAATTATGCCTTTTAGCGTTTCTATCTGCTTTTTAACTTCTATCTGTTCGTCTTCGCCCTTGCTTTTTATGACTTCAGATAAATCTTTAAGCTTTGTTTGCGCTTCTAAAAGCCTGCCATTTAACTCATCAAATCTTTTTTCTTCTTCTTTTTTCTCTTTATTAGCGTGAAGAATACTCTCATGCAGACGCTCAAAAGAGTTTTTTATCTCAAAATACCTTACAATATGAAGTTTGCTTTCAAGCTGGTGTTTTTCTTCCCTTAATTTCTGATACTTAAGGGCATGCTGTTTTTCTTCTTCAAGCTGTAAAAGCCTGACATCAACCTCAGCGAGTATAATATTTGACTTGCCGACACGTTCTTCGACAATATCAAGTTCTTTTTTAGCCTGCTCTATCCGCCTGTCGAATTCCGCCACACCTGCTATTTCATCTATAATTTTACGCCTTTCATTGGCGCTAATATTAATAATACTGGTAACATCGCCCTGCATCATGACGTTATAACAGCCGGGTGAAATATTATACTTCGACAACTCATCGTGAATATCAGTCAGCGTCGAAGTTTTGTCATTAATATAATAGCTGCTGATGAACCCATTAGAGGATTTTTTAATCTTCCTTGTCACAGAAAACGGGTCTGCTCCGTCTTTTCTGGCAAAATAAACTTTAACACTCGCGTCATTTCTTTTATTATGCGTGTTTATAAGATGAAAAATCTTTTCAGCACGAAGTGTTCTTGAAGTTGACAGACCCAGAGCAAATAAAATACTGTCTATGATGTTGCTCTTGCCCGACCCGTTCGGTCCTGACACTGTCGTAAATCCTTCAAGAAAAGGGATTTCCGTCTTGTTGGCGAAAGACTTGAAGTTGTCTATTTCAATTTTGCTTATGTACATCCCGAAATATTGCCGATTTTACCCTTAACACGCTACCGAGTATTCATTAAATTGTTTAGTGAACATATATAAGAATTACACTATATGTAGAGGGAGTTGTCAAGAATTTTAAGCATTTTATTTAAGTAAAGCAGAAATTTGCTCTAAAAAAAGATGACTCTCTGGAACTAGCAATCCATTTATCAAAAATTACTTTATTTAATTAAGCATATATACAGTATTTATAAAATATTATTTGTATATCGATTAAATATTTTATTTTTACACATCTACACATACAAGAAAGGAAAAAATTAAATGTCAATTCAATACGGAACTACTTCGAGTTACAATCCTTACGGCAGTTCTTACGGAACTACTTCGAGTTACAATCCTTACGGCAGTTCTTACGGAACTACTTCGAGCTACAATCCTTACGGCAGTTCTTACGGAACTACTTCGAGCTACAATCCTTACGGCAGTTCTTACGGAACTACTTCAAGCTACAATCCTTACGGCAGTTCTTACGGAACTACTTCAAGCTACAATCCTTACGGCAATTCTTACGGAACTACTTCAAGCTACAATCCTTACGGCAGTTCTTACGGAACTACTTCAAGCTACAATCCTTACGGCAATTCTTACGGAACTACTTCGAGCTACAATCCTTACGGCAGTTCTTACGGAACTACTTCGAGTCTATTTGGAAGCATGTCTTCCAGTTATGCAGGTACAGGAATGGATGGGCTTTTCTCTAATGTTAGTAATCTCTTAAATTACACTGATTCTATGTTAACACAAACTAGTCAACAAATATCCGCATTAAATAGTGGAATTTATAACACTAACAGCACTGATGCTATTTCTCAACTTCTCGGACTCGGGACAACTTCTTCAGGTACAAGTACGGATGCAAGCGGACTTAGTTCAATCTTAAGTCTTCTCGGACTCGGGACAACTTCTTCAGGTACAAGTACGGATGCAAGCGGACTTAGTTCAATCTTAAGTCTTCTCGGACTCGGGACAATTTCTTCAGGTACAAGTACGGATGCAAGCGGACTTAGTTCAATCTTAAGTCTTTTAAATTCTTTAAACACAAGTAATTCGTCAACAACTTAAATAAAAAAATTAATAAAAAATAACTCCCCGGAGTCATAAAGTTATTTTTTAAATTGTCGATTTTTAAAATAGATAAAAGATGTGTATTATAAAAAGCTTCAAATCAAGTACAATCCGGCGTAAGCGTAATGACATCATATAACATTGCAAGTTTATCAATCGCGAACAACGGAAAATCAAAATTTTAATTTAATTATTGAAAGATCTATGTATCTTTTAATATATATTTAACGTGCTTATTTAAAAAAAGGAGAATGTTTATGTCAATGAATGTCAATTCAATTAATGGTTTATCTAAAGTAAACCGTCCTGATCCTGCTCAAATGAAAGCAAAAATTGACAACTTGCTAAAAGCAGGCGGCGCAACAGATGAAGAAATAGCAGGTATTACAGGACCTCAAGATGTTCAAACGCTTGCTGCAAAATATGGCGTTACTTTGCCTCAACCACCTCAAATGCAGCAGCAGGTAAGTATTTTTGATAATCAAAATACAATACAAAATCAAAATACTGTACAGGCAGGCGGAAGCAAGCCAAGCGGACCACCTCCGGAAATTGTTTCTGCTCTTCAGGCAGGCGGCGCAACAGATGAAGAAATAGCCGGTATTACAGGTCCTCAAGATGCGGAAGCTCTAGCTGCAAAATACAATATTACGCTTCCTGCTCCTCCGGCTCCCCCTCAAGGACTGCAAGGCAAAAGCATTTTTGATAAAAAATAATATATAACCGTCTGGTCAGATAACAAAACTCCTTAATCAGCACACAGATTAAGGAGTTTTTGTTTGTAGATATAAGTTTAAAAAATGACTCTATAGAGCCAGCAATCCGCATAAAAAGAATGTTTTTATAATGATATAGATATAATAAATATATAACGAATAAATATTTATTAGTCGTTTTAGAAATATATAAAAAAGGAGAATGCTTATGTCAATCAATGTCAGTTCAATTTATGGAAATGCTCAAAACCAATACCGTCCTGATCCTGCTCAAATGAAAGTAAAAGTTGATGCAATGCTTGTAGCCGCCGGCGCAACACAAGAAGAAATCGACACAGCAGGTCCCCAGGGCATAAGATCTCTGGCTTCAAAATATGGCGTTTCTCTTCCACAACCTCCTCAAATGCAGCAAGGCAATATTTTTGAAAATCAAAACAAAACTAACGGCAAAGGTAATCAAATGAAAGCCCAAGTTGATGCCGCGCTCATAGAAAATGGCGCAACAAAAGCAGAAATATCCGAAGCTGCAGCACAAGGTCCTGAAGGAATTAAAGCATTAGCTGAAAAATATGGAGTTGAACTTCCACAGCCTCCACAACCTCCCGAAGGAGCATCAAATCAAGGAAATAAACCAAGCGGACCTCCACAGGAAATTATTAATGCACTTACAGCCGGTGGCGCAACCGAAGATGAAATAGCTTCTATCGATGGTCCTGACGCAGCAAAAACACTTGCGGACAAGTATGACGTTACACTTCCTTCCCCTCCGCAAAAACGAGGTTCGGCTTCTTCCTCTTCAACATCTTCAATAGATACATCAAGCATGCTTCAACAAATAATGAGTTTTCTTCAATCTTTAGGGTTTAATATAAGCCAATAAATCAATATAAAATAAATATATAAGCTGAAAAGCTAGAAAGATTAACGCTTTAATAAAGCGTTAATCTTTTTTTAATTTTCTATAAGTGAAATTATAATGATATTATTTTAAAGAAAAACCCTATTTTTATACCAATTCTAAAAAAATGACTCTGTAGAGCTAGTTTTAACTTTGCACAATAAAGTATTATATAGAAAGACCGTAAGAGAGATTATATGTTTAAATTTGCAAGATATTTTTTCACAGTTTTTTTAATTACTACTATAGTTCCGCTTGTGTTGATGTTTTCCTGGAATCATCATCAAATGGAACGTATGATGAAAGAAAAAAATCAATTTTTTGTTAAATTCGGAAGCAAAGAATTAAAACGCTCAATTCAACAATATTTAAAAATAAGAGAAAGCTTTATTTTAGAGAAAATATTAGATTTGCAAACAAAAAAAGTAACTTTAAAAAAACTGCAGGATATTTTTCAAACAGATAAAATTGAATTGATTTATAACAAAAAAATTAATAAAGTTGAATCTTATTATGAAACAATCAATTCAAGACCTTCTAACAAGCCTGAACTTTATAATGTTTTAGTTGTTCCTTATAAAGTTTCAAATATCAAGGGAATTAAAATTGCGGAAAAAGTTAATCTTGAGCAGCTACATCCAAACGGTCCTTTTGATGTAGAAATATTTCTCGGAAATAAAACAGATAAAAATTCTTTTGTAGAAGTTATTAAAAATCCAATCTTTTCCGCAGAGAGGCAACCTCCTTTCATGAAAAACAAAAAGTTTCCGCCTCCGCCAATGTTTGTTGAAAATCCTGAAAAAGTAAAAATAACTGATAATTACGGAAAAACAATCGCTATTTTACTTATAAAACATACTAACATGCCTGCTCCTCCATTTTTTAAACCCGCTCGGGGGTTTAATCCGCCCCCGCCTGGTCCGGGACATAATATTGAAAACGAATTAGGACTGCTTATTTTATTAGCCGGATCTGTTTTTAGTTTGTTAATGGGATTTTACCTCAATAAAAATTTTATAAATCCGCTGCTGATTCTTTCTAATGCCTTAAAACAGGTTCAGCTCGGTAATTTGTCTTTTGAACTCGACACTCATATTAAGCAGGAACAAATAATGGGGATTTTTAACGATTTTAATCAAATGATAAAAGGTTTAAAAGAAAAAGATACGTTGAGAAAAAGCTTTGTAACAAATTTAACGCACGACCTTAAAACTCCATTAATAGCGCAGGAACGTTCTCTTGGAATGATATCAAAGGAATTTGAAGCATTAGGCTTAAAAGAACCCTGCGAGCTTGCTAAAGGATTAGAAAAAAACAATAAACACCTTTTAAGAATGGTTAATTTAATTTTAGAATCATATAGATTTGACTCTGAAAATTTGAACCTTATAATTTCAGACATAAACATTTCGGAATTAATCAATAATTGTTATGAAAAATTAAATCCACTTGCTTTAGAAAAAAATATTCAACTTTTAAATAACATTCCAAACGATTTTCCGCTTATAAACTCGGATATAACAAGTCTTAAAAGAGTCTTTCTAAATTTAATTTCAAATTCTATTGATAATATAGCTCAAAATGGCAAAATTGAAATAAACGCGGAAATATGCGAACAATTTATTAAGATATTTGTTCTGGATAATGGTTCAGGTATTGCTCAAGAAGACATGCTGTTCATATTTGATCATTACTATACCGGAAAAAGCGGCGATAGAAAAATAGGTTCAGGTTTAGGACTTTATGTTTGTAAAAAATTAATAGAAATACATCACGGAGAAATAACCGTTGAAAGTGAAATAAATAAATATACAAAATTTATTATTAAACTGCCGTTAAAAAGTCAAATAAAGGATAAAAAATAATGAGCATAAAAATATTAATAGCCGAAGATCATGACCATACAAGACAGGGATTAATTTATGGACTTGAAAAATATGAGAATATAGAAGTTGTAATGGAAGCTGTGAACGGCCAGGAAGCTGTTGAATTTGTCCAAAAATCAAACCCCGACATAATATTAATGGATATTATGATGCCTGTTTTAAACGGAATAAAAGCGACTCAAAAAATTAAAACTATTAACAGCGACATAAAAATAATTATGTTAACTTCTTATAATGAGAAAGAACAGGTTTTATCAGCGTTTAATTCGGGTGCTAACGCTTATTGTTTAAAAAATATTGCTCTTGATGATCTTGTTAATGTTATTAAAACAGTAATGGACGGTTCTTTATGGATAGATTCAAGCATAGCAGGGTATATTCTGGAGATTTTACAATCAAAATCAAAGGGAAATGAATCACAAAAAGAAAGCTGCATTAATCTTACAGCCAGAGAAAAAGAAATTTTAAAATTAATAGCAAACGGGTTAAACAATAAAGATATTGCGGAAAAACTCTGTCTTTCCCTGCATACTGTCAAAAATCATGTTCGCAGCATAATTCATAAACTTGCCGTAAGCGATAGAACACAAGCAGCCATTATAGCTTTAAAAGAAAATCTTATTTAAGTTTAAAAAAAGTTGATTAAAAAGAATTCAAGAATCTTTTATTTATAATTTTTGTTGTAATTAAATAAAACAAGAGAATCAAAACCAAAAGCGGCCAATAAAAAGCCGGAAGCGTAACAAAGCCCAGATGAACCGCGTAATTAGAAAATAACAGCCACACAATCAAACTTATCATAAATATATTCATCAAAAAAATCCAAACACTCGCATTGCTTTGAATAAAAGGTATTTTGTCCGTCCTGATTGCATGAATAACAAGAATTTCAGCAATAAGCGTCTTTACAAACCATCCTGTCTGAAATAATTCTTTGTTTTCCAGAGCATTAAAACCAAAAATAAGTACGGCAAAAGTTATATAGTCAAAAACCACATTAATCGGACCTAATACCAGCATAGATTTCTTAATATTATCTATATCCCATTTTTTAGGCTGTCGGGTATATTCTTTATCCACATTATCAGTAAATAAAGACACTTGGGAAATATCATAAAGCAGGTTTTTAGCAATAATTTGAACCGGAGCCATAGGTAAAAACGGCAAAAATATTGATGCTGTAGCCAAACTTATCATATTTCCAAAATTTGAACTGCCGCAAGCACGGAGATATTTTGTTATATTTCCAAACACCCTTCTGCCTTCGATAACGCCTTTCTCTAAAATTAACAGATTTTTTTCCAAAAGTATTATATCTGCTGATTCCTTTGCAATATCAGCCGCAGAATCAACAGAAATACCCACATCCGCTGCTTTTAAAGCCAGCGCGTCATTTATTCCGTCACCTAAAAAACCAGTAACATGCCGGTTTTTACGAAGCATTTCGACAATTATTTGTTTATGTTCAGGGGTTAATTTTGCAAAAATATTGTTATTTTCAACAATTTCCGATAATTTTTCATCGGACAAATTTTCAATATCGTTCCCTAAAACAATGCCCTTATTCTTTATGCCAACTTCATTACAAATTTTCTTTGTAATTGCTTCGCTATCACCTGTCAAAATTTTTATATCCACACCATTCTGATATAATTGCCTGATCGCCTCAATAGCGGTTTCTTTTGGCGGATCCAGAAAAGCCGCAAATCCCATTAAAATAAGATTACTTTCGTCTTTAGAAGAAAATTTATCTTTAGGAGATTCAAAATCTTTATAAGCGACGGCTATAACCCTAAACCCGTCTTCGTTTAATTCTTCTGTTATTTTTTTTATTTTTTCCCTATGAAAATTATCAATTTTTAGAATATTATTATTATCATTTAATCTGTCGCAAATACTTATAACTTCTTCCACAGCTCCTTTACAGACAAGAGTTGGCGACATGTCGTTGGAGTTAACTATTACCGACATACGACGGCGCTGAAAATCAAACGGAATTTCATCAAGTTTTGCATAATTTTTGCTGACATCCAGATTTTTACCCGAATGTTTATTAGAATGTTCCAAAATTGAATTATCCATTAAATTTTTCAATCCGGTCTGAAAATAACTGTTTATATAAGCATATAGAAAAACCTCTTCGTTTTCCTTTCTATTTATATCTATATGTTTTTCCAGAATAATTTTGTTTTGCGTTAGAGTGCCTGTTTTATCGGAACACAATACATCCATAGCACCCAAATTTTGAACAGAACTCAGCTTTTTAACTATGACTTTGCCTCTTGATAAACTCAAAGCTCCTTTTGAAAGGTTAATTGTTACAATCATAGGCATCATCTCTGGTATTAATCCCACCGCAACAGCAATCGCAAAAAGTAAAGCCTCTAACCAACTGCCCTTATTTAAAGCGTTTATAATAAATACAACCAATACAATATAAATCATGCCTTTTACCAAAAGCATTACAAATTTGTCTACACCCTCTTCAAAACTGCTTTTTTGAGTTTTTTGAGTGATTTTATCTGCTATTGAACTTAAATAAGTATTGCCACCTGTAGCGATAACAACGCATATAGCAGTTCCGCTGTTAACATTAGTACCCATAAAACAAATATTCGGAATATCAAATATATTATTTTTTAAATCATCCTGATAAACTTTTTCACTTTTTTCAACAGGCAAAGCCTCTCCTGTCATTACAGACTGGTTAACATAAAGAGTTTTTGAAGAAATAATTCTTATATCAGCAGGTATTATGTTCCCCGCGGAAAGCCTGATTATATCTCCGGGAACAAGTTCTGATTGAAGAATTTCTTCCTCTTTTCCGGATCGAATTACTGTAACAGTCGTACTAACAAGTTTTTTTAACTTTTCAGCAGCTTTATCTGCCTGATATTCCTGAAAAAACGTCATAAACACGTTAATAATAATCATTGCGATAATAATAATCGCTGATTCTACCTCGCCTATAAAAAAAGATATAATTACAATAGTACCTAACAACAGAACCAGAGGACTTGTAAATTCTGAAAGCAGCTTAATAAAAGCATTCTCTTGTTTATCTGAAGAAATAATATTACATCCGTACTTCTTCAGACGCTGTTGCGCCTGTTTTGCGCTCAATCCCTCAAAAGAAGTATCAAAAGATTTTAAAAGCTCATTAATATCAGTCTTTGATTCCTGTTTTATATTATTAAAATTCACTTAAACAAAAGTTCCATTTATTCAATATGAATAATTATGTTGCACTTTTATAACTTATTAAATTAAACACCCGTTTAACTAGTGCAATGATTCATTAATTTTCAAGGTATGAATATGGATTAAGTTTCTGTAGGAGCCTCCGCAGAAACGTAGTTTCGAGGACAAGCGACGGAAGAAATTTAATCCATTAAATTAATGAAACTGAACACTAGTTTATTATTAAACATTATTCCAATGAAACTTTCTCTGAATAATGCGAAACTCATATATATTTGACTAAAGTGAGCAGGTTTTTAATATTGAGAACATTAATAAGCTTATATTTATTTATAATTTTCCTTATAGCATTTTTGATTGGTTTTGTTTATTACATTCCAATTATTTTCCCTATATCCTTTACTTTCAGCTTAGCAATTCACCATTTTTTTGAATTTATAATAATAGTACTGTCAATTTTAATATTTTTAAAAGCAAACCATTTGTATTCAAAAACCCGCGATAAAAGAATGGCAATAATAGCAGGCGGTTTCCTTACAGGAAGCCTGATAAGTCTTATATACGCGGTAGTTAAATATTTTTTTCATTATACTATTTTAAATATAGAAAACCTGCAGCAATATCCGGGTGTTTTTTATCTCTTAATAGAAAGCCTGTTTATATCGGGTTCATTATTTATAGCACTTTTTTATCCTCAAATAAAATTTAAAGAAAAAAATAATTTTAGGATAAATACTTATCTTATTTATTTAACTATAGCAATACTGGCAATAACTTTTATTTCATTATTAACTTTTTATATAAAAGACATCAGCGGAATTAAGTTTTTAATTTTAGCGGAAAATCTGCATATAGTTGATACTACTCTGTTTCTGTTTACAGCTTTTATATATGCAAATATAAAAATTGAACAATCAAAAAACATTTTTTCAATTTATATATTTGCTTTATTCACTCTGGCAATAAGTGCTATTTTTCTTTTAAATCCTGATCTTACACCATTTTTTGAATTTTTATCTCATATAATAAAAGCTGTCGGATATTTGTTGGTTTTGTCGGGACTTAATGAATTAAACCGAATGCCTTTGACTATATCAATTAGAGATAAGCTCTTAGCGTATCTGGCAGTAACGCTGGTTAGTTTTTATATAATTTTTGTCACTATCTGTTCGATGATATTTGGCATTAAATTTCCGTCAATTGCTTCTGCTATATTCCTCGAAACTCTTATAATCATTTCCGCTATTCTGTCTGTATTGTTTTTAAATTTTATTACCCCTATTACATCTATCATTAAGACAATGGAAAAATACAAACCCGAACAGGAACCTGAAAAAATATCTGTAATGTCAAACGATGAAGTCGGCTTTTTAGCCCAGAGATTAAATACTATTATTGATTCCAATTGGAATTATACAAAAGAAATATTAATCAAACAGTCAAAAATACAAGAATTTGCGGACAAAGAAATGGCTTTGCTTTCAATATCAAAAGCTATAAGAAGTACTTTTGATTTAAATAAGATTTTGAATATTGTATGTAAAGAAATATTAAAATTGTTTAAAGTTGATAAAGTTGTAATTGCTTCTTATAAAGAAGAACTTAATGAATGGGATTTTTTAGCGGAGTGTTGTTCTAAAACTGATTTATTAATGTCAAAGAATTTTCAATTCACATTTGAAACAGGTAATTTTGTCAAAGAAATTGTTTTAGATGAAGGAAAAAATATAGTCATAAAAAATTTAGAAAAATCTGATTTTCCTGACCATTTTAAAAATGTTTATTTAGAATTAGATATTAAATCAATACTTATAATTCCAATTAAAGGTGTAAAAGGGAAATGTGCCCTTGAAGAAACAAAGGGAATCTGCAAACATAGGGAAAAATGGGGAATAATCGGACTTTTTCAGACAAATTCTTACAAAAAATGGACTCAGGCTGAGATAGATTTTTTGCATGAAATTGCAAAACAATCATTTATTGCCATTCATCAGACAGAAATTTATACAACTACTAAAAATCAATTCAATAGAGCTGAATTAATTCGAAAAATTATTTTCGCTATAGGCGAAACACTGGATTTAGAAAAAGTTTTAAAAATAATATGCAAAGAAGTCTTAGACCTTTTTAAATTTGATAGGGTTTCAATTGTAAATTATGTTAAAGGAGCAAATTATTCTAAATGGGATATAAGCAATGAAGTAAAATCCGATATTGATATTATTGGGATTAAAGATATTGCTTATCCTGTTGAATCCACTCAGTTTATAGGTTTGACAGTGGCTGAAGAAGGCAAAGATATAATAATAAATGATATTGATAAATTAGAAAAATCCGATTTTCCTGATTATTTTATTAATGCAACCAAAATGTTAAATATTAAGTCTTACACAATAATTCCTATAAAAAAAGATAAAGATAAATGGGGTGTTATGGCATTTTCTCAGGTGCATAGTTACAGAAAATGGACTGACGATGAAATAGAACTTTTGCATACAATTGCAAATCAGGCTTATATTGCTATAAGACAGGCAGAACTTTATACAACCGTTAAAAACCAGGCAAACAAAGAAATTTTATTAAGAGAAATGATTACAACAATCAGAAGCACTCTCGATCTTGATGAAGTAACAAAAAATATTGTTACAGTAATTGGCAAAGCTTTTAAGGCTGACAGATGCTATCTAAGAATTTTTGACAAAAAAACAAATAAATATTTGTCAACTACTGCTTATTCTGAATATTTGTCTTCTCCTGATGTGGAAAGCTTAATAAATATTGAGCCAATACAGGAAGCTCTAAATATTTTAGGAGAAATGACACTAAAAGAAGGCTTGCTAACTATTGAAGATACGGACGACTTTTTAATAAAAAATAATCTTGAAAATACAAGAGTAAAGGAATATTTTAAAAATCAAAAAATTAAATCACTTTATGCACTGCCGGTATCAATTACTAAAGATGAAGAAAGTATTATATTTCTGGTTTTTCATTATACAGAAGAAAAATGGATACTTACATCAGAAAATTATGAATTTTTAAAAATTCTTTCTGAACAATTAGGCATTGCTCTTTATCAGGTAAAACTTTATACCACCGTTAAAGAAAATGCTGAAAGAGAAAGAATATTAAGAGAAATTATCAGTAATATTAAAACTTCTGAAAGTCTTGTTAGAGTTTATAATTACTTGATTACTAAATTATCAGATTTATTTAATTCTGAGAGGGTGATTTTTTTAGAAACTTCCGCCCTTAAAGTTGAAAGTCCTGAAATAAAATATGAATGTTTGAAAAATAACGAATTATACTCTACAACAAAAGTCAAAGTACCTAAGTTTTTTACCAATATTCTGGTACAAACAGAAAACAGCCTACAACCTCTTATTATAAATAATGTTCATGATTTTTATAAAGATAACAAAGAAGCGGAAAGTTATTTTAAATATTTTGATATAAGCTCAATATTGGCAATTCCTCTTGTCCGATACAATAATGAAGTTAAATCTTTAGGGTTAATTATTTTATGCACATCCGAACCAAGAGAATGGACTCAACAAGAAATCCTTCTGTTAAATGCAATCATAGATTCTGTAGTAACTGTCATCTGGGAAATCACAAAATTAGTCGAAATAGATGAATTAAGAAATACTTTTATATTAACACTTGCTCATGACATTCAAGTTCCTCTGGTAGGACAGCAAAAAGCTCTTGAATATTTAGTCGCAAGACAAGCTAATGAGCCGATAGGAAGATATGTCGACTTTATTAATGAGACAATAAACAGTAACAAAAGCTTATTTAACTTATTAACAAAATTATTAGACAGTTATCAATACGAATCAGGCAGAAAACGACTGGATTTCAGAAGTTATAATATGCCGGAAATAATAAATAAAGCTGTAAACGAATTAAACGAATCAGCCAAATCCAAATTTATTACAATAAATGTTAATTTGATCCCCAATATTCCCCCTATTTCCGTTGATAAAAATGAAATTGAAAAAGTTGTTCAAATTATTTTAGATAATGCCATTAAATATACACAGGAAAATGGAAATATCGATATAACAAGTTATCAGGAAAATAACAGGTTAATAACTTGTATAAGTGACAATGGTTCGGGTATAACCTCTGACATGAGAGAAAAAATCTTTCAAAGATATGCTATGGCTCAAATAATTGAAAGAAAAATCGGAACAGGATTGGGGTTGTTTTTGGCAAAACAAATTATAGAAGCACACGATGGCAATATATGGTTTGAAACAGAAGAAGGAAAAGGTTCTAAATTCTATTTCTCCGTACTTATAGCTTGATATTTTTCCTTTCTTTCACATCCCTTGTCGAAATTGTCATTGCGAGACAAAAAACAAAGCTGTATTCTATTGTTTATGCAACAAAACAATCTTCCTAAGAGAGGTCTTGTCTTTTGGAAGATTGCTTCTAAATTATTTTATTTTATAGGCGTTTAATGCCTCGCAATGACAGATTATGTTCCAACTTGCCAGCTGTTCATATATTCAACCATTGCAGGGGTTAATTCATCTATTGAAACGCCCATTGAAGCAAGTTTAAGCTTAGCAATATTCTGGTCAACTTCTTTAGGAAGAACATGAACTTTATTTTCAAGTTCGCCCTGATTTTTGATTAAATACTCAACAGCAAGCGCCTGATTCGCAAAACTCATGTCCATTACACTTGCAGGATGTCCTTCTGCTGCGGCAAGGTTTACAAGTCTTCCTTCACCAAGAACAAGAACTGATTTTCCTGATTCTAATTTATGCTGATCAAGGAAAGTTCTGATTTTTTTATGACTTTTTGTCATTTTATTAAGACCCGCCATATCTAATTCAAGGTCAAAGTGTCCTGAATTACAAACTATAGCGAAATCTTTCATTAATTTAAAGTGATCTGTGTTGATTACGTGTCTGTTTCCCGTAACTGTTATGAAAATATCACCTAAAGAAGCGGCTTCTTTCATAGGCATAACTCTAAAACCGTCCATTACAGCTTCTATAGCTTTAACAGGATCAATTTCAGTAACGATAACATTTGCGCCCAAGCCTCTTGCTCTCATGGCGCAACCTTTTCCGCACCAGCCATAGCCGACAACCACAACATTTTTTCCTGCGATAAGAATATTTGTCGCTCTAATAACACCGTCTAGCGTGCTTTGACCTGTTCCATATCTGTTATCAAAGAAATGTTTTGTCTGGGAATCATTTACCGCCATAGCAGGGAAAGTTAAAACACCGTCATTTTCCATTGCTTTAAGTCTTACAATACCCGTGGTTGTTTCTTCTGTAGTACCGATAATATCTTTAATCTGATCGGGTCTTTCTTTAACAAGAGTCGCAACAACATCAGAACCGTCATCAATAATAATTTGCGGTTTGTGATCAAGCGCGATATTTACGTGTTTTGTGTATGTTTCCGCATCTTCGCCTTTTATAGCAAATACAGAAATTCCGTAATCTTTAACGAGAGATGCCGCAACGTCATCTTGAGTAGAAAGCGGGTTTGATGCAATTAAAACAGCGTCTGCACCACCTTCTTTAAGAGTAATTGCCAAATTTGCGGTTTCTTTTGTAACGTGAGCGCATGCCGCAATCCTAATGCCTTTAAAAGGCTGTTCTTCTTTAAATCTTTTTCTGATTGAAGCAAGTACAGGCATATCTCTTTCTGCCCATTCAATTTGATTTTTGCCTGATTCAGCCAGATTAATGTCTTTAATTTCATATTTTACTTTGGTTGCTTCTGTCATTTTATTTTCTCCATCTGTTGCTACCTTGTCATTGCGAAAAGAGCCTAATGCTCAGCGTGGCAATCTAATTTTTCAAGTATAACAAAAAAGCATAAAAATACACATATACCAATTTAAAAAAGTAAACTATAAATGGAAAAAACTTTATTATAAAAACAAAAAGGGCGAGCAGGCGGCGTGGCCGCCGTAGCGAGCCCAAAAAACAAACTTCACCCCCTCCCTATAAGGGAGGGGGCAGGGGGTGGGTGTTAAGAAGTAATTTATCAAAAATTTTTTACATGTAACAAAATGTTTCAATTTTCTTTTGAATTCATAAATTCGTTCAATTTTTTTATATTTTATTTCGATAAATAAAATATAGTAATTTAAAAAAAGGAATTAGAGATGAATTTAAATAAAGTAATATCTGCTTTTAACAACAGCAGTATAAATAACATAAAAAAAGAAGATTTAACCGATATTACAAAAAAAAATGATGCCGCAGTCAAAACAATAAAAAATATATTTGATACCAATTTAGATGGTCAGCTTGATACTTCAGAATTGGCATTAATTGATAAATTGACAAAATTGGATGGCAATGATACCAATGGAATATCCTTAACAGACCTTAAATTATTAGCCTCAATGAACGGTTCTTCCGGTGATATTTCTTTTGGCGACCTGAGTATCTTAAAAAACGGAAAATATTCAACCCAAAATAACAGCGTAAATACTTTTGATTTGAATCAAAGAAAAACTTCCGCTACAACTCTTAATGATGACGGGTCTGTCGTAACAACAACTTATGCCTATGATAAAACTGAAACTAAAATTGAATATACCGGCGATTATAAGATGACCTTAAAAACAGTAACACATACTAACGGTGCTGAGGAAAAATATCAATATAACGACTCCGGAATAATTATTAAAAAAGACGAAACTGCTAAAGATGGCAGTAAAACCGCAACTTCCTATAATAATGACGGCAAAACATCAGCTATAACAAAAACAGATTCCGATGATAATTTTGTCAGCAAAGAAGAATACGACTATGACGATAATGGAAAAACATCAACCATTACCGGATATGATTCTACAGGAAAAGAAACAGGCAAAACCCTTTATAGCGATGACGGCACAAAAATTCAGGTTAAATATGACAATAATGGAGAAATTACCCAGAGAGATACATTTAACAGATTTTCAAAACCATTAACTTCTTTCATAAAAAACGATGACGGCAGCGCGATTTCTACTGCGTATGAATATCAAACCAACGGAGACATTAAGTCAACAACAAAAACAACAAATGCTCTCGGCTTACAGGTAAGTGAACGGATAAACTCAAAACATTCCAACGGCAGTCAGGAAGTATACACTGACGGCATACTTACACAAAAAGATGAAGTAAATACAAACGGAACAATTAAATCAACTGTTTATTCCGCTGAAAACGTTATAGATAGCGTTACAGAAAAAGATACTAAAGGAAATATTAATAAAATTGATTATTATTCTTATGTAAACGGCAATATAGACACTATCACAGAAAAAGATGCCGACGGAAATATCACAGGCACAGGCAAATATAACTATAACAATCCAAATCAAATAAAATCTTTAGATCATTTTGATGCATCAGGAACTTTAGTTGACACATCGGTATGGAATTTGGACGAAACTAAAACTGTTTACAAATACAACACAACATTAAAGAATCTTACAGGAACTTTAATTGAAAATTATGGAACAGATAACAAAATTACAAACTCGGTATTAAACGCTGACAGCGGATGTAAATTAAGCAGTACATACACTTATAATGTGCCAAATTCTGGAGATACTGCTGTAAACAGCATTAATATTTCCGACAATGGTGAAATCACTGCTATTCAGGACACAATAATACACAAAGACGGAACAAGCGAAACTAATGTCTATAATAACGACAAAACACAGCTTCTACAAAAAGATACAACTGATAAATACGGCAATGAAACCGCCACACTCTACGAAAATAATAAAATAACTTCTGTAACTAAAACAAACAGTGGCGGTAGCGTTACAGCAACAGATAAATACAATTATACAGACGGAATTTTAGTTTCTGTTAACCACCTTAACGGCTCTAATAAATCAACCGGAACTACTCAATATGATCCTATCGGAAACAGCAAAGATTTTGATTCTTTAGGAAGAATTACTTCTTCAAAAACCACAAATCCAACTACAGGAGAAATAACCACAGAAGCTTATCAATATTTATCCAACGGGGATAAAATAATAAAAACCAATATATCATTAAACGGAAAAACGCAATCTTTCAAAACTCAAGTAATCCACCTTAACAACTCCTGCGAAACATCTATATATGACGGAACTAACCTTAAACTTACACAAAAAGATTCTGTCAGCGTTGACGGAAAAATAAAATCAGCAATTTATGATTCAGCAAAAAACAGGATATCAAGAGTAATAAACAAAGATGCAACAGGTAATATCTTGCTGCGAAATGAATATACTTATTCAGCAACAGGAAAAGTTGACTATATAAATTGTTTCGACAATAACAACAAACTTACACAATATATAAAATACACATCAGACGGCGGAAAAATAATAACAAATTATGACGGCAACGGAACTGCAAAAGACGTTACTACATATGACAAAGACGGAAATGTTACAGAAATCCAATAATCTTTCTATTTAACTTGAATCTCTAATTAATACAAACTGTCACCCCGAATCAAGTTCGGGGTCTATCCAATAAACAATTTAAAGCATTAATCCCCAAATGGTTAGATGCTGAATCAAGTTCAGCATGACAATTTCGAGAAATTTCCCTAAAAATTAATTAGCAATTGGAGTTATTTACTATCCGTTTTTACGTTTTTGTAAATTTCTTTAATCGTGTTTTTATCTCTGTCAGAAAGTTTATTAACAGAAAAATTGCTGTACATTATGTCGTTAGAATCAGGACTGTGACCATAAATTCCGATGGAATGCCCTAGTTGGTGCATTGCAATCTGTTTTATCTTTTCTATTGACTGCTCTTTCGTCATGCCGGCGGTGCAAGACGTATTTATTTTTATATTCATTAATCTGTCGTTAAGGTCTAAACTCTTATACTGAAGAATAGGCGAGGCTATAGAACCTCCAATTGAACCCGCCAGTCCAACAACAGGAATCCCGACAAGTCCGCCCAAAATCATTGCTGCAACAGAACCGATTTGAACAAGTGAATTTGCTTTGCCATATTTTATTCTTTGTTTTTCTGCTGCTATATCTTCTTTTTTCAAATCCGGCTGCCACGCAAAATCTTCAAAATAATCCGTCCAGACAATTTTCAAATGCGCTTTTGCAGGATCATTTGAGATTTCAAATTTTATTTTGCCGTCGGAAGCGTTTTCCCAGTCTTTCATGGCATTCTTAACAGCATCTCTGTAGTATTTCTTGTAAGTTTTAACATCCGCATCGTTTATATAAACAAGTATCGGCATTTTTCCGAAAATTCTTGCCGTCCCGTTGCTCTGTTCGATTATGTCCTGAATATAATCCCGCTCCTGCGTGAAATTATTTACAGGTTTCTGCGCAAGTTCCGGTAAAACAGCTTTTCTTAAACGATTCAGCCTGAGAGTTAAACTTTCATCGTTATAATTTTTATTGAATATGTCTTTTTCAAGCTTTTGAATTCTCTCTGCCACAGGCAATTTATCCTGAGCTTCCCCGTAGATCTTTATTTCTATTAGTTTTACAAGCTCCGGTATTGAGTCGGGCGCAGAAACATTTGCAGGTCTAAATACAGAAGTCTTTGCCTGATTTCCTGAATTTTTAAGCTGTGCAAGACCTTCCCTCGCTTTTTGCGCTTGTTCGGGAAGTACGCTGTATTTTAAAGAATTTTCAAGATCTTCTCTTGCTTTTTCTACATTTCCGCTGTAAAAACTATCCGAACTTCTTGAATAATAAATATCAGAAAGAAGCTCTTTTGCATTTTGCTCGGCAGGGCGAAGTGAAAGTACTTTTCGGCAATATTTTATCGCCTCGTCATATTTTTTTTCATTGGCTAAATTAAAGGCATAGCTTAAATATGCAGTAACTGCGTTGTCAATAAAAACTTTATTTTTTTCGACAGAATAAGCTTTTTCATAATATTCGCCTGCTTTGAGAAAATTACTCTGGTTATAAGCCTTATGGGCGGTTTCTGCAAACTGTGCAGGTGAATTCCCAGCCTGATGCGAAGCTGCGACAACAGGCATTGTATCAAAGAGCAAAAATATTGATAAAATTAATGAAATTATTTTTGTTTTCATATCAAAAGTCTAGCAGAAATTTTCATTTTAAAAAATACTCCCTATATTTATACCCCCTAAGATAAAGTTTTAGCCGCGAAAACATGTTATGATGCGAAATTGTCATTGCGAGGCATTAATCTTCTTTAAAACAAAACTATTAAACAACCGAAGCAATCTTCCCATTGACTCTACTCCATGAAAGAAAATTGCTTCGCAAGATAAATTTTAATTTATTCCAATGTTAAATGGCTCGCAATGACAAGAAGTAGAGGCAAAAAATGAAAAAAAAGATATTTTTATTCCCTAATCCTGATTTTGACAAAAAATATATGGGCGGAATAAGCCGACTTTATCAGATATTCTGTAAAGAATACAATTTTAACCTTGAAATTATTGATGAGGATTTTTTAAGAAATCATAAGCCACAAGAAAATCAAAAAGACCTCCTTGTTATTGCAGGAGGCGACGGAACTATTCACAAAGCTATAAACGCCATCCCCGAAAAGTTCTTGGAAGCTTATAAATTGGGAATAATTCCTACAGGAACCGCGAATGAATTTGCAAAATCCTTAAACCTGCCGTATTTTCTGGAAGATGCAGCTTATTTAATAGCAAATGAAAAAGAAGAAAAAAATATTTTTCATAAAGTTGCAACAGTTAATGACGAATATAAATTTTTAACAGGCTTGCTGTACGGGGTTGCCTGTCAGGTACTTCAATCAACTTCCCAAAACGCAAAAGTTTTTTGGGGTTCTTTTGCCTATAATTTACCGGGATTTATGTCTTTAGCCAACTTTTATGATCATATAAAAGAGTTCAAAATGGACTCTATGAAATTTCAGACAGGTTATTTAATAATAAACAACGCCAGCTTAATAAGCAAAGATCTGGCAATTGAAGATATAAAAGATGAAAACAGGGATTTATTTTCTTTTATATATGTTTATCCACATGTAACACCTTCCGATATGTTATGGCTCCTTGTAAAAAATCAGGCGCGCCTGAATATATTGCAGGATCCTTCAATTTTTTATGCACAAATAAAGGAAATCAACCTTGAATTTGATGAAAAAAGCTTGTTTATGCTTGATGGAGAAATTTATGAATTTTCATCTCACGTAAACATAAAACACCATGAGAACTGTATTGAAGTGATTTATGTTTAAATTTTATCTGTTTCAGTTTTGTTTGATTTTAATGCCATCTTTCTCATTGCGAAAAAAATTACAATACCTAAAACAATTAACAGCGCGATTTCTAAATAAAAATATTGCGGATATAAAGAAAATAATTTTTTAATTATAAAAACAGAAATACTTGTAACTAAACAGGCTATGCCAATAATTTTTAAAAGAAGTTTTTGGGTAAAAATATTTATAATTAATAATAAAACACCAATAGTTATCCATACGCCTGTTATTATTAATTCAAGAAATTTTGCGTCAATATACATAAAATTCTCCTTTAACTATTTTCTTCATTAAATCCTTCAGGTTTTTCAAAATTTTCTAAAAGATTCTTAAAATCAGAAGGTTTGATATCATTTACAAACTTTTTAAATTCTTCAGACTCCTGCTCATCGCGTTCTTCATCTGTAGAAATTGTTCCATCCAGTACAACATTAGGCGTTACAAATATCGGGGATTTGTTTTTTAAAGCTATAGTTATAGCATCTGACGGTCTTGAGTCAATTTCGTACTTTTCGCCACTTTTTCCCTTAACAAAAATAGTCGCATAATAAGTCGTATCGTTATAATCATTTATTTCTATTTTCTCTACAATAAAAGAGGATAAATCCAACAAATTACAGATTAAATCATGCGTCATGGGTCTTGGTGTTTTTATATTTTCAAGCTGCCTTATAATTGCGCTGGCTTCAGCCTGTCCAATCCATATAGGAAGAGCTCTTCGCTTTTCTATATCGTTAAGAACAACAATGGGAGACCCTGACTTGGTGTCTATGGCTATTCCCATTACCTGCATTTCAATCATAAATTAACTCCATCAACCTTTTTATTTTTTATATTTACTCTCTAATTTTAATTATACCCCAGTATAACATATTAGCCAAAACTGCTAACTAGTCAAGAATAACATCAATTTCTTTTCTTTCAGCGAAAAAATCGAGGTGTTCCGGCTTAATAACTTCACCTGCAATAATTACAGGAATTCCGGGAGGGTAATTAACTATTGTTTCTTTTGAAACAAGCCCTATTGCTCTGGAAACTTCAATCTTTTTAGACTTTTTGTAAAAAGCATCGGCGGGGGAATAAACAACTTCAGGTTCTATAAAAGGTGTTGAGATTCTCACGCTCTCTTCGTTCGCTGAGAATGATAGAGAGTCGGATTTTTGCAACATTTTTTCTGCCTTAATCAAAGCAAAAGCTAACTTTTCAAGTTTTTTTCTGGTTGTACCTATTCCTGTAAGTGCAAGAACACCTTTATTATTATCAAGTTCAACTTCTATATTGAATTTTTTAAATAAAATATCAGAAATATCATATCCTGATGCGCCATTTATTCCCAAAAAAAGTTTTGTAGGGTCATGTATAAATGTATTAGATTGCCACGTCAGGCTTTCAGCCTTCCTCGCAATGACATCTTGGCTTCCCAAAAAACAGGCATCAATATTCATCTTAATAAAAGACTTTATTTCTTCTATATTATTCAGCAATTCATCAAGATTTCCCCGCCCTTCTGAGGAATTTAAATATTCTATAGAAGCTTCTATACTTGATAAAATCAAATAAGACGGCGAAGTTGTATTGACTAAGTTAAGACTCTGCGTTAATTTTTCGAGATTAACACCGGAATTTGGGCTCAAATGAAGAACTGCTCCCTGCGTAAGACAAGATCCGGTCTTATGCAAAGATTGAACACAGGCATCCGCCCCCAGATGAATCGAAGACACCGGAAGCTTTTCAGAGAAATTCCACAACGCGCCATGTGCTTCATCTACAACCAGAAGTACATTTTTTTCTTTACAAATTTTTGATATTGCTTCTATATCAGAAACTACGCCCTCATAAGTAGGACTCGTAACCCATACAGCTTTAATATCAGGATTTTTTTCAAGTTTTTGCCTTATTTTTTCAGGATTTACACATGCCGGAATATTCCAATTGTTGTCCCAGTCAGGATTTACCCACACAGGATGCGCTCCTGATAAAATAAGGGCGTTTATAACAGATTTGTGCGCGTTTCTTGAAATTAAAACCTCATCCCCACGATTCACAGTAGCCAGCATCAGCGCAATTATACCGGAAGTCGAACCGTTAACAAGATAAAACGTATTTTTACTTCCGTAAATTTCACTTGCTCTGACAAGAGCATTTTTTATTATGCCTGAAGGATTTTGAAGATTATCCAGCCCTTCAAGTTCAGACAGGTCGGCTTTAAATATTTTTTTGCCGACCATTTCTTTATATTCAGATAAAACGCCTTTTCCGCCGGAATGCCCCGGTGTGGTGAATAAAATTGGTTCATGCTGAATTATTTTGTTTATAGCTTGAGAAATATACATAAAAACTAGCCCGCCTGTTTTTCTTAAAAGTCGGCATGTTTAATTTTAATGCGACAGAAAAAAGAGTAATCTCCAAATTATAACAAAAATATTTCGGGGGGAAAGTTGGGGATGGTGAATAAAATTTTTTCAATAATTGCAGTCGGAATTGTAGTAAATTCAATTATTATTGCTTTTTGTACAACCTGCTATATTGACTTTATAAGCAATAACAGCCATTTAACACATATAAGCAAAGGAAATTCCATAATAAATATTACAGGGTATTAAGATATATTAAATCAATTTACAACTCCTGAAAATCCTATCAGGAGTTATTTTTTTGCAAAATCTTGATTTTTTCTTTAAACCTAAATATCAATTTTTATTTTTAGGGTTTTTGTATAAATAGAAGTTAACGATTAAAAAAAAATGAAAGGAAATAATTATGACTTCAATAAAACCAATAACTATAGGTGCAAATACTTTTGTCCCAATTTCTACTAATTCAAACGGAATAACAAAATATCAAAATTCAGATCAAATAAGAGAACTTGAAGTAAATTGCCATGGCACTGTTTTTTATAATAATAAAAATGGGAAAACAGGCGATTTATTAACAAAATTTGATGATTTAAAACAATTGGATGTTAAAGCATAATTTATTTCCAATCATACAAATTTAATCCCACACAGTTTTTATAGTAAAATCTTCATAAGGTATTAGATTGCCACGTCGGTGCTTCGCGCCTCCTCGCAATGACAGCTTTTTAATAAATATGAGGAAATACTCAGGCATGGGTTTGCAGGATTTAACCAAACAGGAAATTGAAGAAAAAATAAAAGAGTTGCGGGATAAAATCAATTACCACAACTATCTTTATTATGCAAAAGACACCCCTGAAATTCCTGACAGCGAATATGACAGACTTTTTAACGAATTAAAAGAGCTTGAATCGTTATATCCTGAATTTATAACCACTGACAGTCCCACCCAAAGAGTCGGCGAAGTTCCGTCAGAAAAATTTGAGCAGGTTAAGCACAAATACAGGCTTTTTAGCCTTGATAATGCATATTCTCAGAAAGATTTAACAGATTGGTATAACCGCATACAAAAAGCTTTTCCAAACGAAAAAGAGATAGAACTTTTTTGTGAACTAAAAATTGACGGACTTGCAATTTCTTTAAGTTACGAGAAAGGGCTTTTCACAAGAGGCGCAACTCGCGGCGACGGTAAAACAGGGGAAGATATTACAGTAAACTTAAAAACAATAAAAAGCATTCCGCTAAAACTTTATTCGGGAGAAGTTGCAGAAATTCCTGAATTTATAGAAGCGCGCGGAGAAGTTTTCATGCCTGTTTCTTCGTTTGAAAAACTTAACGAAAAACGCAGACAAACAGGCGAACAGGAGTTTGCAAACCCGAGAAACGCAGGAAGCGGCTCGGTTAGGCAGCTTGACTCTAAAATTACCGGCGAAAGAGATCTTGATATTTTTATTTACGCAGGAATCATCGAGGGAAACAATAATCCTTCAACACACAAAGATACTCTTGAATTTTTCAAAAAATTAGGCTTTAAAACAAACCCTACAAGCAAATCATGTATAAATATTCAGGAAGTTATAGATTTTTGTAATGAATGGCAGGAAAAAAGATTTGAACTAGATTATGCAACCGACGGAGTTGTCATAAAAGTTAATGATATTCACAAGCAGGAAGAACTTGGTTACACTTCGAGAGCTCCAAGATGGGCTATAGCTTATAAATTCCCTCCTGAAGAAGCTTTAACAACACTTCTGGATATAGAAATAAACACGGGAAGAACAGGAGCGATTACGCCAGTAGCAATTCTTCAACCTGTAAAACTTGCCGGAACAACTGTATCAAGGGCAAGCCTTCACAACATTGATGAAATTGAAAGACTTGACGCAAGAATAGGCGATAAAGTATGGGTAAAAAAAGCTGCTGAAATTATCCCAAAGATAATTGGCGTGGATGTTAAACAAAGAATGGCAATCAGCCAACCCTTCAAATATCCCGACACCTGCCCTTCCTGCGGAGCAAAGCTTGAAAGAAAAGAAGGAGAGGTTATAACTTATTGCCCAAATCTTGCCGGATGCGGAGCGCAACTTCAAGGATGGCTTGAATATTGGGTCAGCAGAGGAGCTATGGATATTGATGGTGTGGGCGATTCTCTTGTTGCGCAGTTTGTTGAAAAAGGTTTAGTGAAAGATCCTGCGGATTTATACAGATTGACAACGGAAGATATTCTTTCGCTCGATAGAATGGCTGAAAAATCCGCATTAAATATCATAAACGCAATTAATTCAAGTAAAATAAGGCCGCTTGCGAGTTTGATAAACGCTCTTGGCATAAAATATGTAGGAAAAGAAACCGCTGAAATCTTAAGCCAAAATTTTAATTCTATTGAACATTTAAAATCAGCTTCTGTTGAAGGACTTTCTAACATCGAAGGCATCGGTGAGAAAACAGCGCAAAGTATTGTAAAGTATTTTGAAAATCAAAATGTTCTTTCCATGCTAAAAAAACTTGAAAATTTTGGAGTAAAACTTGAGGAAGAAAAACCAAAAACAGTCGGAGAGCAACCTCTGACGGGTAAAATTTTTGTACTAACAGGAACTTTAGCGTCTATGGACAGAAATAAGACCTCTGAAATAATTAAAAAGCTTGGCGGTAAAGTTACAGGCAGTGTAAGTACTAAAACTTCCTATGTGGTTGTAGGAGAAAACCCCGGTTCAAAATATGAGAAAGCTTTGAAATTAAATGTTACAATTTTAAATGAAAATGAATTTTTAAAATTAATTTCTTAAAGGTAATTTTTTAAAAAATATGAACAAAAATTTCAAAGTATTTCAAATACATGGTTTATCTGGATTGTTATTAGTCGGATTTATTTCAACTTGCCTGTTTTTTGGATTTATTATATTTCCGGTATGGGCTGTTATGACGGGATGGAATGCAATAATAGCTAACAATCTCCAGTTTCCTATAATAAATTACATACAGGCCTCTCTTTTATGGGCTATCGTTATAATATCAATGTATCTTATTTTCAGAAACAGCATATCCATAAAAATTCATACTTCTAATGAAGAAATACAAGATGAAGAAATAAAAGAACTCATGCAAGAAATGGATGAAGTGAAAAAAACCACTTCAGAAGATAAGTTTTAATAAAATAATTTTATACAAAAAATCCTTTAAATCGTCTAAGTTTTAAAAGAAAAAACCTGATAAAATAAAAATTATTACAAAAAAGACCTAGGAGAGAATTAATGAGTAGTGTTCAGGTTTGCCCTTTAATGAGCGCAGGAAAAGAAGTTACACAACTTTGTCTGGAAGAAAATTGCGCATGGTATATGAAAAATTATAAAGCTTGCAGCGCTTATATTCTCGCTTATGACGCGGCTTTAGAAATTAAGAAAAAACAAGCAGTTTAAATTTTAATTTTGGAAAAATTTTCTTTTTATATTTAACAAAAATTCTTTTATTTTTTGTATAAATGGGGTTTTAGGCATAGACGGTTTTTCTTTTTTGATAACTTTTTTAATAATTTTTTGAACAGCCTTAAAATTCACATCCGGTTTTAAGGTATAACCGGAAGCATCAGGATGTCCGCCGCCGGATCCCAATTTTCTTTTATTAAATTCATCGGCGATTTTTGAAGCAAGAGAGTTTGTTGACCTTATACTTAAAACTGTTTCTTTTGTTTCTTCATTTTTTACGGCAATAATATAAACATCTTTAAGCGAATTATAAACATTAGCTTTCATTGCTGTATAAATATCTTCAAAAATACATTTATGATTTTTAGCCATTTCTTCAAGGGAAGTTTTGTCTTTTATGTAAATATACCCGACAGGATTTTTTTTTGAAGCAATATTTACTTCCACACCTTTTAATTTTGTTTTACCCAACATAAGAGAATTGGTTTTATTATAAACTTCACGAGGAATTCCTGATTGCAAAACTCGTTTAATATTAAGATTACGTGGAGCTGTTTCTAAAAGCCAATTATAAACATTTTTTGTATTTCCCATTTCCGGTGTAAGTAATTGAAGTTTCCTTGTATCAGTATTAATCCCTGCTGCTAATCCTAGTCTGTATGAAGAATAATAACAAGGATTATAGTTATTTAATCGAGGCGGTTGAATTTTGCTTTCTTCTAACACTTCTTTGTCAAGTTCAGCAACCATTTCAGAAGCGGAAGATCTCGATTTTGAAATGGTTGAGTATAAAATATTTTCATCTGTCAAAGAGGGATTAAGTTCCTTTAATCTTTTTTTCCATTGTTCTTCATTGCTTAATGTTCCCGGCATGTCATCATGATGGTCTATTATAATTGCTTTTTTTACTTTGGATATTAAATCAAGAGAATCTTTACCTAATCTTTCAGGTGTCGAACTATCTGTTATCACAGCAAGATCAATATTTTGCACATTATTTTGAGTCCATAATGAAACAACTCCGGCAGGTTTTTTAATACATTTTTCAATTAAAGGGAAATTATTAAATCTTGCCGAAACATCCCCTGAAATAAAAGAATAAACTTTAACACCCACTCTTTTTAATAATTCGCTAACTCCGATGGAACTACCGATAGCATCTCCATCAGCCTTATAATGTGTTGTAACGGCAGCTGTTTTTAATAACGGATTTGTTAATTCATCAAGAATTTTTACTTCTATAGCTGATAGCCCTTTAGACCATCCAAAAGATAAGTTATTTGTCCTTGCATTATTATGCTGAAAAAGTCTTTTAGCCAGTAATTCTCTTGTCTGGTTCAATTTATCGGACTTATTTTCTTGTTTATTAGATGAAGAATAAATCGGAATTCTTGAATAATATGTATTAATCAATTTTTAACACCTAAACTTACTTTTTTTTAAACCTATTAAGTTAAAAAGCAAATAAATTTTTAAGTGCTTTTTTTTGACTAAATATTAAAAAATAGTTACAATCAAATAAATGTTAAATTTTGGAATAAAACTACATTAAAAATATTAAAAGAGATGACAATTATAAACATTGTTACTATAATTAAAGTTATGCAATATAAAAGAGGGTCAATATAAATTGCTTCCATTAATTACAGAAGATATTAAAGAATCACTGCTGACGGAAACGCTTCCTGATGTAGCCGAGTGGAGAAAAAAAATGATCCACTACATCAAGGAAGAAAACCCTGAAGTTAATGCTCTAATAATAGAATCAGCCCAACAGACAAATTTAGACCCGAAAGCAATTGCGCTTGGCGCATATTTAACTTATGTTGCATTGGAGAGAGCCGATAAAGCCGAATCAAGTGTTATTGAAAATATTCTGGAATAATGTCGGAAGCAATAAAACCCAAGATTATAATAGGTTTGATGTCAGGAACTTCTGTCGACGGAATTGACGCATGCCTTGCCAGGGTAAATCCTGATCTTTCTTTTGAAATAATAGACTCTCTTGTATGGAATTATCCCGAAAATATAAGACAAAATATTTTTAAAATTTTTGAAAACAAAGCTTCTCTCGATGAAATTTGCTGGATGAATTTTGTTATAGGAGAATATTTTGCGCAGGCTGCCCTGGAAGTAATAAAAAAAGCGGGAATTTCATCACAAGAAGTTGATTTAATAGGTTCTCACGGTCAAACTATTTATCATAAACCTTTAGATGAATACATAAACGGACTTAATAAAAAAAGTACACTGCAAATAGGAGAAGCTGCTATTATTGCAGAAAGAACAGGAATAACGACTATTTCCGACTTTAGACCTGCAGATATTGCAGCCGATGGGCAAGGCGCGCCTCTGGTATGCTTTGCAGACGAAATTTTGTTTAAATCTCAGACATTATCAAGAGCAATTCAAAATATCGGGGGAATGGCAAATGTTACCGTAGTAAGTCCTAACTCTGACACTTTTGCCTTCGATACGGGACCGGGGAATGTTATGATTGACTACTGCGCAAAAAAGTTCTTTAATCAGGAATATGATAAAGACGGACTGCTTGCGGCGCAAGGACAAATAGACGAAAACTGGCTTAATTTTCTTCTTGATGAAAAATATTATAGTCTAAAACCACCTAAAACAACGGGAAGAGAATTATTTTCTCCTGAATATATAGAGAAAATGCTTTTAAAAGCACCTGAAAATCCTTATAACATAATGGCGACAATAACCGCTTTAACAGCAAAGACTATTTTTAACGCCTATGAACAATTTATCTTTCCAAAAACAAAAATAGACGAACTTATTTTAGGCGGAGGGGGCGCATATAATCCTGAATTTGTAAAAATGTTGAAGAAAGATTTTTGCGATTCCACAAAAATACTCAGTCACAAAGATTTTGGTATTTCTGACAAATTTAAGGAAGCTCTTGCGTTTGCCTTATTAGCCTATACAACGTTTTATAAAATCCCGAATAACGTACCTTCCTGTACAGGCGCTAAACACAAAAAAATTCTCGGCAAAATTTCTTATCCGTAAATTAAAAATATTAAGAATGATGTAGAAATATTAAAAACCAAAAACCAAAATCCGATAAAGATTTCAATAAACAAAACAGCGAAGATTGCCATTACGACATGTAAAATGTTATTAACTAACTATCAAAAACATGTTTACAATTTGAGAAATTGGGCATATAAGTTTTATAGGTTTATCCTAATATGCATATTTTTTCACCAATTTTAAATTTAAATTTACTTAATGGTTGTTGGAGTGAAATCGATGTCGTTTGCCATGGATGACTTAGGCATGTCTTATGGAATAGACCCTGCCCTACAAACCAAACTCGTTGAAGAAACCAGAAAGGTTGATAAAACAACCGATGTTAAATCTTCAGACTCTCCACAAAAAGAGCCTGAAGTTAATGATGTGTTTGAATCAACACAACAAAAACAGGATTTGGTTAAAACAACATTTGAAACTCTTCAAGAAGAATCTACAGCCATTGATATTACAAATGAAGCTCTTAATAAACTATCTTCTTATGTTGCAGATATTAAAAAATCTATCGAATCAGACGAGAATGAAGAGAGTTCCGGAAAAAAAATTGATGAAAACTACGAAAAAATTAATCAAGTCGCCAGAGAAACTTCTTTTAACGACACGAAATTAATTGAAGAGTCAGAAAATAAAATTTCTCTCAAAGAAATGCAAATTCCTGATATTAAAGATCTCAAAATAGATACTCCCGAACAAAAAGAAGAATCTGTTAAAAAACTCGATGATATACTAAATAATATAAAAAATAAAGAACAGGAACTTCTTGTTAAACAAGAAGAAATTACCCAAAGAATAAATAAAAACAGTCTTATTGAACTTAAACTTGCTTCTGCCTCAGAAAAAGAAGTAGAAATAGAAGTAGAATTAGAAAAAGAAATAAAAAAAGAAGAAGCAGATTCGGCAGAAAAATTGAAAGAATCAACGATTAAAGATATAAATGATGCTCCTAAAAAAAGCATAAAAATGCACATACAACATCTTGATAGAAATTTACTGCTTGCCATGCTAAGCTTAAGAAGCGCTTAAGCTTTTTACTCAAAATTTCTAAAAGATGTCTGAAAAAAAGAGGAATTAGAAAATAATGCCTTTTGACGGAATATCATATAGTGAACCGGGGTATAAAATAACCCCTCCTGCTGAAATGAACATTCATGCAGAAATGTCTGCTAAAACGCAGGCGCAAACTTTTGTAAAAAAACTGGACGGAAGCCATAAAGTCCAGCCTGACGGTAAAAATAAAAAAGACACCAAAAATCAGGACTCAAATAATGAAGAAACAAAAGACGAAGATTTTCTTGATGAAAATTCTCCTGAATTTGTAAATAAATCCCAAAAAACAAAAAAATTTAAAGTGTATTTTAATCAATTAAATGACATGGTAGAGCTTATTGACAGGGAAACAGGTAATATTATTGAAACAATTTCACCAAATGATCTGTTAAATCTTGTTTCCAAAAGCAAAACAGCTTCCGGAATTTTAGTTGACAGAAGAATATAAATAAAAATAATTTTTATATAGGAGAAATTTTTTTAATAAAAGTTTAAAATAAATATATATATATTTATTTTTTATGTTAATTTAAATTAAATATCTGCCTAAAAATGAGGGTTAGACGATTAAAGGTTGATTAATTAATGAATCCATATCTTAAACAATATCAAACAAACCAAATACAAACAGCAAGTCCTGAAAAAATACTTATAA
>Ga0209417_1001414_pt1 | contig 44060 bp, 39 predicted proteins | sample RifGroF2_FD_184002 | JGI IMG/M metagenome (GOLD analysis project Ga0209417, IMG submission 184002) | Groundwater microbial communities from Rifle, Colorado, USA - Groundwater F2 (SPAdes) (version 2) | ecosystem: Environmental > Aquatic > Deep subsurface > Groundwater | place: Rifle, Colorado...
GTTCATTCATATGGCATATACAAATAATCCACAAGCACCGAAAGTACGTCGTGACGCAGCGCTGTTTGCTAAGAGACATGGTATACGTACTGCAGCACGTCGCTTTGGAGTGTCCCCTGGAACAATCACGAAATGGGTAAAGAAGTTAGAACGGTAAGGTATTCACCCTATACCCACACGTTCATCGCGACCGCGTTCACATCCAAAACGTATTTCTCGGATACTTGAGGACAAGATTGCATCTTAAAACATTTTTACTCGGACACCTTGAACTGCACTAAAAAACTTAATTTTGATTTCCTCAATGTTACAGCTTGTGATATTTTTTCAAGTAAATTGAACGCATTTAGAATCAAATCAGCTTATCTCAAAAATGTTTGCGTGTTAGAATTGAAACTATCAATGAGATAGCAGGAAAGTCTTTTATAAAAAAAACAAATAAACATGGAAATTGATCCAGGAATTTTTAAGGCGTATGACATTCGAGGTGTGTATCCTAGTGAAATAAACGAAGATACCGTTTATAGTATTGGGCGTGCTTTGGCTAGTTTTACAAAAGCAAAAACGATTGTGATTGGTAAGGATGTTAGAAAGTCTTCAGATAGTCTGGAGGCTAAAATGATTGAAGGTATGACTGATGGAGGAGTTAATGTGATAAAAATTGGAATTTCAACAACCCCAATGCTTTATTTTGCTTCTTGGAATCTAGATGTGGATGCAGGTGTTATCATCACAGCATCACACAATCCAGCAGAGTATAATGGGATGAAATTTTGCTTCAAGGGTGCTGTACCGATTGGTGAGGGTAGCGGAATGGAGGAGATAAAAAAGTTAGCACTTGAGGGCAATTTTAAACTTGTGGAAGACAAAGGGAGTGTTCTGGAAGATGAACACTTGAAACAAAAATATGTAGGCTATATTACAGGGTTTTTTAATAAAGAGGTTGCTACAGAAAAGAAAAAAATTGTAGTTGATTTTGCTAACGCAATGGGAATTTTGGATAAAGAGGTGCTGGAAAATATGGGTGATTCGGTTGAAAAAGTTTATCTATACGACCAGTATGATGCTTCTTTTCCGAATCATGAAGCAAATCCCTTGAAGACTGAAACGCTAAAAGTTTTGCAAAAAAAGGTTTTGGAAGAAGGTGCCGATCTCGGTGTTTCTTACGATGGAGATGCAGACCGAGTTGGCTTTATCGATGAAAAGGGAAAAGTTGTTCCGATGGATTTTGTGACAGCGCTCTTAGCAAAGGAAATCTTAAAAAAACATCCAGGTAGTAAGATATTAATGGATCTAAGAGGTTCAAATTCTGTTAAAGAGGTTATTGAAGAAGCAGGTGGAATTGTTAATCGTTCCCGAGTTGGTCATTCATTAATCAAAAAACAGATGCGTGAAGAAGGTGCAATTTTTGCAGGTGAACTTTCTGGACACTATTATTTCGAAGAAAATTCAAAAGCAGAGTTAGCAACACTAGCAGTTGTGACACTTATAAATCTTTTGAATGAGACCGGCATGACAATGTCAAAATTGACGGAAGATTTGAAAAGATATTTTCACTCAGGAGAAATTAATTCGAAAGTTACTGATGTAAATGTTGTGTTGGCAAACTTAGAGGAAAAATACGCTAAGGGAAAAGTTGATAAGCTAGATGGAATTAGAATAGATTTTGAAGATTGGTGGTTTAATGTACGAGCTTCAAACACTGAACCAGTAGTTAGATTGAATCTTGAAGCAAAAACAAATGAATTGATGGAGGTAAAGACAGCTGAACTTTTAGCTATAATTAGAAATTTAGAAGAATAGAATACGTTAAACTATTAAAAAAGGTTTGACCCTCTTTTAAATTGAAAAGTCTTAGTTGTGAACGAAGCTGTTCAAGGCTTGCGCCCGTTATAACAACAATATCTTGTTCAAGAGCTTGCAGACGCTCTCGCATTTTTGAGGTGATAGGAGACCTGCTCCGTGTGAGCGTGTTGTCTAAATCAAAAAACAAATGTTGGTACTTTTTGGTTTTGTTCAAATTCATTGTATAGTTATGACTCTATAGTATAAATGTATATATATCGTATCACGACCACAGGATTTTTTACTAAGCGTAACTGGAAAAGCATGAAATCATTTGACCATAAAGAAATAGAAAGGAAATGGCAGAAAAAATGGCAGAACGAAAGGACATATGAGGTCTCTGATGATACACATAAGAAAAAGTGTTACGTACTTGACATGTTTCCGTACCCATCCGGAGAAGGTCTGCATGTTGGACATCCGAAAGGGTACATAGCGACAGATGTGTATGCTCGGTACATGACCATGCAGGGGATGAATGTACTGCATCCTATGGGGTGGGACGCGTTTGGTCTTCCTGCGGAAAATTATGCACTTAAAAATAAAGTCCATCCTGCAGTTGCAGTAAAGAAAAACATTGCACGGTTTAAAGAACAGCTGGAAAAAATCGGTTTTAACTATGACTGGAAAAGAGAAATAAACACTACTGACCCAGCGTTCTACAAATGGACACAATGGATTTTTATCCAACTTTTCAAAAAAGGCTTGGCGTACGAGTCGTATGAGCCGATAAACTGGTGTCCAAGCTGTAAGACAGGACTAGCAAATGAAGATTTGGACGGAAACGTGTGTGAACGATGTGGTACCGTTGTAGAAAAAAAACCAATGCGACAATGGGTACTACGTATTACTGCGTATGCGGACAGGTTGCTTCAAGACCTAGACGCTTTGCCCTGGTCAGACTCAGTAAAAGAAATGCAACGTAACTGGATAGGGAGAAGTGAGGGAGCGTTACTACGCTTTCCTGTTGTGAATACTGAAGATGTTGTCGAAGTGTTCACCACGCGTCCCGATACTCTTTTTGGTGCAACGTACATGGTACTGGCACCTGAACATGTATTGGTGTCAAAGCATATGCCCCGTATCGGGAATGCCGATGAAGTGCAAACGTATATACAAACAACATCAAAAAAAACAGATATTGAACGTACCACTGCTGGTAAAGAAAAAACAGGAGTACTACTTGAAGGTTTGGTAGTTCGCAACCCTGCAAACAACAAAGAGTTACCGGTATACATTTCTGATTATGTCCTCGCAGGATATGGTGCTGGGGCAATCATGGCGGTACCCGCGCACGATGAGAGGGACTACGCGTTCGCAAAAAAATATAATCTCCCAATAGAGCAAGTGGTAATTCCATACGCAGATGATACGAACAACCCACCTCAAGAGGGGTATAAGGAAGTGAAACGTGAGACGGTGATAGTATTTCTAAAAAACAAAGAAACGGGAATGTATGCGCTTCTCGACTGGCATGGCACGCTTGAGGGAATTACAACAGGTATTATGGGTGGTGTAGAAGAAGGGCAAACACCCGAAGACGCAGTCTATGCAGAAATAGAAGAAGAAGTTGCGCTCAAGGGAATTTCGATTACAAAAAAATTACGTTGGATTACCGCAGCGAGGTACTGTGCTTCCCACAAGAAAGAGAACCGACTCGCTTTGTCCCATGTATTTCTTGCGGAAGTAGATACGTGTAAAAACCAAGGAGAAATTCCTGACGAAGAAAAAGCAAAACATACCCTTACCTGGGTGACTGAACAGGAAGTGTTGGAGAAACTCACCCCAGACCATCAAAAACAGATTTGGCGTTTGTTGCAGGAGGAAGAAGCACTTCCGGGAGAAGGTGTATTGATGAATTCAGGAAAGTTTTCAGGACTTTCATCAGAAGAAGCCAAGAAAAAAATCACTGAACTAGTAGGTGGGGAACTTACGATAAATTACCGTCTTCAGGATTGGGTGTTTTCTCGCCAGCGATATTGGGGTGAGCCAATACCAGTAGTGCACTGTGACTCCTGTGGAGTAGTACCTGTGCGAGAGGAGGATTTACCCGTATTGCTTCCCGACGTCGAATCGTATGAACCAACAGGTACCGGCGAATCACCTCTTGCGAGTATTGAAGATTGGGTACATACAGAATGTCCAAAGTGCGGAGGCAAAGCAAAAAGAGAAACAAACACAATGCCACAATGGGCAGGATCATCGTGGTATCACTTGCGATACATAGATCCAAAAAACGATACGGCGCTCGTTGATAAAAATAAAGAGGCCTACTGGTCTCCTGTTGATGTGTATGTGGGTGGAATGGAACATGCCACACGACACCTCATCTATGCTCGTTTCTGGCATAAGTTTTTATATGACATTGGTGCCGTTACTACCAGTGAACCGTATCAGAAATTGTATACCGTTGGGTTAATACTTGCTCAAGATGGAAGGAAGATGAGTAAGCGGTGGGGTAACGTTATCAATCCAGATGACGTGGTTTCCAAAATGGGTGCTGATGCTTTGCGTATTTATGAAATGTTTATGGGACCTTTTGGCCAAGCTATAGCATGGTCTACCGACCATATGGTTGGTGCACGGCGCTTCCTTGAACGGGTAAACGGGCTACAAGAAAAAATAGACTTTGCAGGTGAGGGTAACAATATATTACTTCATCAGACTATTAAAAAAGTCGATGAAGATATAGCAAGTTTTGATTTCAATACCGCAATCAGCCAGCTCATGATATTGGTGAACGATATGGAAAAACGTGCGACTGTACAGAGAGAGGAGTATAAAATACTTGTTACAATTCTTGCACCTTTTGCACCGCACCTCACTGAGGAATTGTGGGAAAAGCTTGGACACAAGCACTCTATACATAAAGAGGTCTGGCCTACCTATGATGAAAAAATTATACAAGAGGCTGTGGCGACAATAGCGGTCCAAGTAAATGGAAAGGTGCGAGGGTCTTTTACTGCACTACCTACGACAGGTGAGGTGGAGCTTAAAGAGCTTGCAAAACAGGTTGTCACCGTCAAACCACACCTCGAAGGCCGAGAAATAGTACGGGAAATAGTTGTTCTGGGGAAGATTGTTAATTTTGTCACACAGGAAAAAAATACTTGACGGAACCATTGAGGTGTGCTATTTTCCATACATCCGACGAATCGCACGAAATAAAGTACAAAACTAAAGTTTACATTACTAACAAACAACGCATTCATAAACATATGGCTGATAAACTCACTATAAAACCAAAAGCGGTCATTAAAAAACTGCTTAGTGTTCTCCCTGAACGAGCTCAAAATGTTCTTATAAGTCGCTATGGCTTAGGAAAGAACACTTCTCCAGTGACACTTGAGGCTATTGGGAAGGAGTATGGAATCACACGAGAGCGTGTGCGTCAGATTGAAAACTATGCTCTTACGATGATTCGTAAGTCAGATGTATATAAAAGTGAACAAGCTGCGTTTGTAGAGCTGAAGGATATTATCGCTAGTATGGGAATAGTTATCTCTGAAGAAGAGCTCCTTGAGTCACTTGCAAAAGACAAGAGTACGCGAAACCATCTTCATGTTATGTTGGTACTCGGGGAAGCCTTTACCAAGGAAAAAGAGACTGAAGAATTTCATCATCGTTGGCACATTGACCAAGATATAGCCGATAAGGTACATAACTCACTTCGTCGTTTGTACGATTCACTTGATGACGATGAACTTGTTGACGAGAGTTCTCTTATAGATGCATTTCTTAGAGAATTACAGGAAGTTAACCATGAGTACAAAGACAAAGAAATACTAAAACGATGGCTTTCTCTCAGTAAGAGTATTGATAAAAATCCCCTTGGTGAGTGGGGAAGAGCGCATTCTCCAAATGTGCGAGCAAAAGGTATGAGGGATTATGCATACCTTGTTATTAAGCGACATGGCTCACCTATGCATTTCCGAGAAGTTGCATCAACCATTACTGAACTTTTCAACCGTAAGGCTCATGAAGCTACATGTCATAATGAGCTAATTAAAGATGATCGTTTTGTACTTGTGGGACGAGGAATTTACGCTCTCAAGGAATGGGGGTACAGCGCAGGTCCAGTCCGTGATGTCATCGCAGAGATACTTTCTCGACAAGGTCCACTTGTTCGTGACGACGTCATTGATGCAGTCAGAAAAGAGCGTTATGTCAAAGACAATACCATTTTTATAAATCTGCAAGATTCCGTACGATTTGGTCGCGATGAGGAGGGACGATATTTCCTTCGAGAAAAAAAAGTGCAATAGTAAGTAGAGAGTTCTGAGCCCTGAGTTCAAGAAATAAATACTAGAATTAATACAAGTATTAATTCTAGTATTTATTTATTTTAAATTTGTCTCAAGGCTCTTTGCTCATTTCTTTTGGTTTTCAATTTCGGCTCAGGGCTCACGTCTCTCGGCTTATAACTCTGTGCTCACAACTCTCGTCTTACTCAAGGCTTATTACTCAAGATAGTCCACGGGTGAAGTGACCACTTCTTTGTGTTACTCTGCTATACTACTATATACAGTATGGATAATCTGCTTCTTGCACAACTACCTTCTATTTGGGAGCAATTTGCGCGCGTTGGAACGGTGTTGGGGTATATTCTGCGTTACTCACCGTACTGGGGCCCTCCCGTACTTGCTGTCACTTTTTGGCATGTATGGCTTAGGTATGTTCGAGCACGATTTATTTCAGAACAGAAGCACATCCTTCTTGAAATTCGTTTGCCTCAAGAAATGAGGAAATCACCTGCGGCTATGCAAGCGGTGCTTGATGGTTTATGTCTGCGGAGTGGTGAGTCAACGTTTGTCGATCGTTTATGGCTTGGAAAAGTACGGACGTGGTACTCCTTTGAGCTCGTTTCTATCGAGGGACAGGTACACATGTATGTATGGGTACGGGCGCAGTTCCGAAAAACCGTTGAACGAAGTTTCTATGCACATTATCCGGATGCGGAATTAATTGAAGTTGAAGATTACACGACAAAAATAAACTACTCGCTTGAAAAGTATGATAGTTTTGGTTCCGATTTTACCCTTGCTGCTCCTATAGGTGTACCTATCCGCTGTTACATAGATTTTAAGTTAGACCTGACGACTGCAAAGGAGGAAGAAAAAGTTGATCCGATGTCGCACTTGTTTGAGTACCTTGGAAGTGTTGGAAAAGGTGAACATATCTGGATTCAGATTCTTGCGCGAGCACACAAGAAGGAGGATCTTACTTTTGGTTTTATTCGGAATCGCAAATCATACATAGACTACGCCAGAGAGGAAGTGTCTCGAATACGCTCAAATCCCGAAGAGAGGATTATTTTTCCAGATGGGAACACCGGTAAAACATTAAGTGATCAGCAAATAAAACGCGTGCAAGCAATTAACAGAATAGGTCTTTCAAGTAACCATTGGGATGTTGGAATACGGGGCATATATATTGCGGAACGTGAACATTTTGATGGTACGAACATTCCAGGACTTATGGCCCTTTGGCAGCCTTTTGGTAGCCCTGGTTTTAATTCGGTGGTACCGAACGGTTCTCGTTGGCAACCCGCATTCAACTATCCGTGGCAAGACTTTAATGGTATTCGGGAAAACAAGAAAAAGGTGCAAATTATTGACGCATATAGACTTCGTTCATGGTTCCATCCCCCGTACGAGTTTAGAAATTTTATGTTGACAAGCGAAGAGCTTGCGACACTTTTTCATATCCCTGGAAGTGTGGCGAAAACTCCAACTATGCAGAGAATTTCTTCCACCCGTGCCCAAGCACCGGCAAACATTCCTCGGTAACATCATTTTGATATGGATTGTAAAAAATACAGCAGAAGGTTTTTTGAATGGTGGGAAGCTAGGGCGATACGTCGCGCATCCTGTCCACGGGGGCCATCAAACCGTGGTCCTTTCGTGGGGGTGCTGGTAGGGGTTCTTATAGGTACGACTGCCTGGGGTTGGTTTGGTGTGTATCAACCACCGAGTTTTTTCCCCATTAAGACCATCATTACTATCCCTGAGGGGGCAACCCTTTCTGGAGTGGCAAACATTCTCCAAAAAGAACAGGTGGTACAAAGTGCACTAGCTTTTCGCTTCTATGTCACCATTTTCGATAATAATGAACAAATTCGTGCGGGGGATTACTATTTTAGTGAACGCCTCACTTTGCACGAAGTTGCAGAACGCTTTACGCATGGTGACTTTGGACTTGAGTCCGTACGCGTGACGATCCCTGAGGGTGCGACCACATACCAAATGGCACAAATTTTTGAGGAACAATTTGAGCGTTTCGATACGACGGAGTTCCTCATGTTGGCGGAAGAGAAAGAAGGATATCTATTTCCAGACACCTACTTCTTTCTTCCAAACGTTTCTACATCGCAAATACTTACTACTATGGAACGTACTTTCTATGAGCGACTCCAGACATTGGAAGAAAAAATCGCCACCTTTGGAAGGCCTGTCCATGAAGTGGTTACCATGGCCTCTCTCCTTGAGAAAGAAGCAAGAGAGTATGACGAGCGTCAAATTATCGCGGGCGTGTTATGGTATCGTTTGCAGATAGAAATGCCACTTCAGGTTGATGCAGTTTTCGGATTCATAGAAAAAACGGATACGTTTAGTCCAAAGTACTCTCACCTTGAATCAGAGTCACTTTACAACACCTACAAGAATACTGGATTACCTCCAGGACCTATTGGGAGTCCGTCACTCGAAGCAATAGAAGCAGCAGTTACTCCTGTCGAGACCGACGCACTTTTTTACTTGCATGGGCGTGATGGAGTTTTGCATATTGCACATACCTACTCAGAACATTTGGTAAACAGACGATCTTATCTTGATTAGTTTTATGAAAGAATTCCCAGTTATTATCATCAAAATGAAAAAAAAATTCACAAATTTAAAAAAATATTCTCACGTTATTTTGGTGCTGGTGTTATTTATTTTTTTGTCCCCAGCTTTTTCTCATGCTGCAACAGTTATAGATACAGACTTCAATACCAGTTCGTGGGGAGTACTAAACCATGGGTCATATTGGACCTTACAATCAACTGGTGGGGTGGGAAACACTGGAGCTGCAAGGCTCATATACTCTGTACAAGGCACTGCTGACAAAGCTCTTAGTTTAAATGTTGCAAGCCTCAAATCAAATGAGTACTACATAGATTTTGACGTAAAAATGCAAGGTACACCTAGTGGTGGGAGTAGTTTTGTTAAGTTATTTGGAAGTATTTTCGAGGTAAATAAAAATAATATGACCTTGGGATATGATGCCTACGGAAATGTACAAAAAGAGGTGGCTTACAACATGGATACTCTCTGTACCGCAAGGTGGGATGGGTCGGATGCAGGGCCAGGTTGCACCACAGAGCACGTAGTAAAATCATCTGCCATAGACATGCGTGGAGGCATATGGGGTCACTATAAAGCATGGGTTAAGCGCGCAGACAGAGGAGTAAGTAATGGGGAGGTAAAGGTGTGGTGGAATGGTACGCTGTATGCTCATGTTAAAAACATGAATAGTAATCCTATTGGATCAGCTACTACTCCTGGTTTTGAAAGTATTGAATTTGGTGGCTATTCCCACACCACTTTTACTGGAAACACATGGTACCTTTGGATAGATAACTTGAAAGTAAGTACAGATGGTTCTCAGATAAGTGTGCCAACTCAACCACCACTAGGTCCTCCTACAACTATGCCACCAACTCCCATTGTTGGTGACGCTATAGCGCCTGCAGTGCCAGCTGGATTCAGTGTACAATAGACAAGGAAATAGTTATTAGATTTGTTTGGAAAAAAACTGCACTTAAAATAATAGATTATTTTTCTAGACAGTAGGAAAAGAGAGTGTTGTTTTATTATTATGTAAATTTAATGAATCCATAGTATGTAATGCTTTACTGGATATTTGGTTTGGGGTAGTTAAATTTTATCCCCACCTTATGTTTATCCTCTATTTACAAGCGTATTTAACATTTTATTATTGAGACAACAAGTAAATTAATAAATATCATATTATGAAAAAAATACTTTTCTTATCAGCACTATTTCTCATGCTAGGAAATGTTGCGTTTGCAGCTGGATCAGCAACATTGAACTGGAATGCAAACACAGAATCAGATTTAGCTGGGTACAAGGTGTACTATGGTACAGCGAGTCGAGGTTTAATTACCCATCCAAGAAACGGAGGATATACCAATAATGTGTCTGTCACAGGAACCTCAAAAGTCATCTCTAATTTGACGGAAGGTAAGACGTACTATTTTTCTGTGACGGCTTATGATACTTCAAATAATGAAAGTGCGTACTCTCAAGAAAAAACCAAATTTATTCCTCTTTCAAACACTACAACTCCTACATGTACAAGTTGGACATACTCGGCATGGTCAACGTGCACAAACTATCAACAGACTCGAACAGTAGTAACCTCTTATCCAACAGGTTGCACAAGTGGAACTCCTCAGCTATCACGTTCTTGCGTACCAACGTCAACCGGTGGTAGTGATATTACTCGTCCAAGTATTTCCAGTTTTACTATTCCTTCAACAGCTTCTTCGTATACAGTTCCTATCTCTACATTTGTTGCTACTGATAATGTAGGTGTAACAGGATATTGTATTTCTCCAGTTAATAGCTCACTTGATTGTACTTGGAGCTCTTCTCCTCAAACAAGTTATACGTTTGCCGCTGACGGAAAGAAGTACTACCTCCTCTATGGTTTTGCAAAGGATGCTGCAGGTAACCTTTCGTATAGAGCTGTTGATACGGTGTACATTGATGCTGGCAGCACAACGGGTGGTACAACTACTCCCCCACCTACCACGACAACTACCACATATACCGTAGGTGGAACTGTGAGTGGTCTTTCAGGAACGCTCGTGCTCAGAAGTAACAAAGGTGAAATGTTAAATGTTACAAGCAACGGTTCGTTTACATTCCAGACCAAATTCGCGAAGTATGCTCCTTATGCTGTCGTAGTCTACACCCAACCTTCAGGACAAACATGTAGAGTTGCTGGTGCGTACGGAACTATTATTTCTACAAATGTCACAAATATCCAAGTTACCTGTACGGGCACAGGAACAGGATCTACCTCAGGTGGTACCACTACTCCTCCACCAACTACCACAACAGCTACGTACACCGTAGGTGGAACAGTGAGTGGTCTTTCAGGAACGCTTGTGCTCAGAAGTAACAAAGGGGAGACGTTGAATATTACCAGCAACGGTTCGTTTACATTCCAGACCAAGTATGCAAAATATACCTCATATGCCGTTGTCGCTTACACCCAACCTTCAGGACAATACTGCAGAGTTGCTGGAGGTGTCGGAACTATTGTTAATAACAATGTTTCCAATATTGCAGTAAGTTGTCAGTAAGGTATCAAAAACTCTCAATAGGAAACTACCTACCTCATATTTGTGCGGTAGGTAGTTTTTAAATTGGCCTTGCTTTATAGACCTGTTCATGGCACAACATATACGTATGAACACAAAGAAACGTGTATTAGTAGCGCTCTCTGGGGGAGTAGATAGCTCCGTATCAGCCATGCTCCTTCTGGAAGCTGGGTATGCGGTGGAGGGAGCGTTCATTAAAACATGGACTGCCCCTTGGATACCGTGCACTTGGAAGGAAGAGAGAAGAGATGCGATGCGAGTTGCTGCAGAGTTGCATATACCTTTTCATACTGTTGATCTATCAAAAGAGTATGAAGAGAAAGTTGTGCAGTACTTGGTGGATGAGTATCGAAAAGGTCGTACGCCCAACCCAGATGTTATGTGTAATAAGTATATAAAGTTTGGCAGTTTCTTCGAGTGGGCGATAAACAAAAAGTTTGATTTTGTAGCCACAGGCCACTATGCGCGCGTCGAGTCGGTGAAGACTGAAAGCACGAATACTGAATACCACTTACTAAGTGGTATTGATACAGAAAAGGATCAAACGTATTTTCTCTGGAACCTCACGCAGGAACAACTCTCTCGAACACTTTTTCCCGTAGGCCATCTTACAAAAGCAGAAGTTCGAAGCCATGCTCATCGAAGGGGGCTCGTCACGGCATCAAAAAAAGATAGTCAAGGTGTTTGTTTTCTAGGAAAAATAAATATGAAAGATTTTCTTTCTCACTACATACCTATACGAAAAGGTGATGTTCTCGATACGCAGGGAACTATCATAGGAACGCATGATGGGGCAGAATTTTTAACGCTCGGGCAACGACACGGGTTTTCCGTTTTTCTAAAAAGTCCTGACTCACCCCCACTGTATGTGGTAGAAAAAAATATTTCTAATAATACAGTGATAGTTTCAGAAAGAGATATTTCATTACCTAGTTCACCGCATACCATACCACTTACTGAAGTGCATTGGATAGCGAAACCAGCAGAGTATTGTCAAGCACGTTTGAGGTATCGTCAAAAACTTTTCTCTGTTACCGTTACTTCTCATCCTCTGAAAGGGTACTCGGTTACTCCTCATGAAGTGCAACCGTATGTTTCAGAAGGACAAAGTATAGTGTTTTACTCTGGCGATATCTGTTTGGGTGGGGGAATACTAGGATAGCCTCTATTGCTACTCTATAGAAACACGTTAGAATATAGGTATGGGTACAGAAAATAAACATACTTTGCGTTTAGCATTTTTTCTTGCGTTAATGGTTGTGATGCTTGTTGTAGTATCAATTGACCAGTTTCGTTCGAAGGGCGAAGACCAACAAGCGGCTGTTTTGCGTGTGTATGCAGACTAGTCACAACATATTGATTACCAAGGCTAATGGTGAACAAGAATTATTTAATTCTGAGAAACTTTTTCGTTCTTTGGTACGAAGCGGTGCGGAGAAGGAAACTGCAGACGAAATAGTAGAGGAGATAGCTTCTAAACTTGCGGAAGGTGACCAGACGAGAGACATCTATCATAGAGCATTTGCTCGACTTAAGGATATAAAAAGTCATATGGCTGCGAGATACTCAGTAAAACATGCTTTACTTGAGCTTGGTCCAAGTGGTTATCCATTTGAAGATTTTTTAAAAGAGATATATATCGCACTTGGTTACACCGCCAAAACACGCGTTATTGCACAAGGTCGTTGTGTTGAACATGAGCTTGATGTTGTAGCAATGCGAGGTAACGAGCGCATTGGCGCTGAAGTGAAATTTCATAACAGTACTGGAGTGAAGTCGGACTTAAAGGTGGCATTATATGTACAAGCTCGATTTGAAGATATTGCTGCCCAAAGTGGAGCTCATACTGATAATGACTTCACTAATAAATTTTTGATAACGAATACAAAATTTACCAAACAGGTAGAGGCGTATGCAGCGTGTGTGGGCTTGCAACTCATAAGTTGGGATTACCCTGCTCAAGGGAACTTACGTGAACTTATAGAGCAGACAAGGCTACACCCAATATCCTGTTTGACAACCATTTCGAAACTTACCAAGCGGAGGATGATGGATCAAGGTGTAGTATTGTGTCGTCAGGTCAGGGAACATGTGGATGTGATAGATTCGCTTGGACTATCCCCCCAATCGGTTACGCGACTGTTTCAGGAAATAGATGCCTTGTGCTAGGGGCTTTTGTTTGAGAGAATAGAGTGATAGAGGAACCTTAAGGTATTTATGATGGAAACATTTGCTGTAGATCCAGAAATTTTTGTTCAACTTTTTGTTGCACTGACTCTAGGAGCACTTCTTGGTTTTGAGAGACTGCTAGCAGGGAAGGAAGCGGGAATGCGCACGTTCGGTCTTGTTGCGGTCGGCTCCTGTCTTTTCATTATTATAGGTGAGATAGTGATGCAAGAGAATTACCAAATGTTTAACGTCGACCCTCTTCGTATGGCGAGTTCCGTGGTTACTGGTATTGGTTTTATTGGAGCGGGTCTTATTATTTTTCAACACGAACTCAAAGGTCTTACGACCGCTGCAGCACTTTGGGTCGCTTCTGCTATAGGAGTGGCTGTCGGTTTTAAAATGTATATCGTTGCACTCTTTGCAGCATTTCTCACTTTATTTGTTTGTGTCGGCTTGTGGTTCTTTGAACGATATCTTGAGAAGAAAGTGAGTAATAAATAAAGCAAACTTTCGAGATACTTTCGAGGACTGTTATTAGCTAACCTTACCTACCATGAATTATAGAATTAATACAAAAGTAGTCATATTGGTCGCACTTTTGGGTATAGTTGCTATAGGGTTGTTTATCTACACGCTTGTGTTTTCACCTACGGAGATACCTTCTCCTGTCACGGATCAAGTGCAGTCTGGACAAAATGAAGAACGAATAATGACCGCCCGTCACCAATATGTTGATGGCATACATACCATTGCTGGAGTGACTGAGGTCCCTACGCCTTGCCATAAACTTGTTGCTGAGACTTTTTTCACAGAAACAACTCCACCTGGTGTAGAGATACGTTTCAACACATTGCTGGAGGGTGAAGAATGCCCAAGCCAGCCTTTTGAGGTTCCCTTTAGAGTATCCTTTGAGGCAGACGAAAATGCTGCTCTAAGCGCCACATGGAATGGAGGACCGGTACGATTAAATCTTATCCCTCTCCGACCCGGAGAAGTACTAGAAGACGAATTATTTATTAAAGGGTAATTAATAAGGTATTTGGAGAGAGTGGGGTACCATGTTATCCTTTTCTCATATTGGAAACATAGTATCAAAACGTATGAGTGAAAATAATCAAACAACGAGTGAACAGTCTGCGCCTGTAGCAAGACCAAAACAAAAAAATGGTCTTTTGAAATGGGTTGTGATTGGTGTTCTAGCCCTTGCTCTTATAGCAGTAGTTGCAGTTAAGAAATTCGATTTGCTCGGTGGTAGTGGGGCAGTAGATGACACAGGAGCAAGTGCACTTGATGCAAATGCTATAGTGGCAAAATCTGACAAAATTACGGTTACACGAGGAGAGCTTGACGAAAAAATAGATCAGGTCAGACGATCACTCCCACCAGACTCTATAGACCCTACACAAGATGCAGCTTTTGAGCTGCAACTCCTCGATGATCTTATAAGTCTCAAACTTCTTACTGTAGAAGCAGAATCAAAAAATTACACAGTAAGCGATGATGAGCTTAATGCAGAAATAACATTACTCGTAGAACAGTTTGGAGGACAAGAAGCCCTCAATCAACAGTTGGAAGCACTGGGCATAAGCGACGAAGAGCTACGTACAAATATGCGTAATGAGCTACTTATACGTCAATTACTCGAAGCTGAAACAACTATAGATGAGGTTGAGGTGACAGATGCAGAAATCGCAGAAGCCTATAAAGCAACAGTAGGTGAAGCAGAGGACGCTCCACCACTTGAACAAGTGACTGAACTTATTCGTTCTGAAATCGTAAACCAAAAGAGTGCAGGAATCGTACAAGCGTATGTCGATGGACTTCGCGAAAAAGCTAACGTTGAAGTGACTCTTGAATAATTTACCCCTCTATGTCTAAAAAAGCACAAGCTTCAAAAAAAAGCTTGAGGCATGCCTCGTTCAACTATGTTGGGACATACTATGGGATTCAAGAATTTGAACTCAAAAAAAATGGTTTGCGTGTACTGTATCAACACATCAATACTGCTCCCGTAGTCGGAATCATGGTTACTTACTTGGTAGGGAGTCGGCATGAGGTCTCTGGTACCACAGGGTCTACACATATTCTTGAGCACCTCATGTTTAAGGGTTCCAAGAATTTTCCACCAAAAAATGGTGAGAGTACACTTGAATTGTTGACCAAAAAAGGAGCACTTGTGAACGCGAGTACATTTCTGGATCGTACCAATTACTATGAGGTACTTCCTGAAAAGTATTTTGAATTTGCACTATCGCTTGAAGCTGACAGAATGCGCAATGCATGTATCACTAAGAAGGATCTCAAAGAAGAGTTGCCTGCGGTACGGAGTGAGTATGCGATGCATTTAGGTAATGACCCAGTGGAATTTCTAGAGGAGAAAATGTGGTCCATTGCTTTCCTTGCTCACCCCTACCACCATTCTACTATCGGGTATCTTTCAGACATTGAGCATGCGTCGGTGGACGCACTGAAGAATTTTTACGATACCTACTATTATCCCAACAATGCTGTCGTCACGGTCATTGGGAGTGTGGAACAGGATAAAGCACTGTCACTTATTGCTAAGTATTTTGGTGTTCACAAAAAATCACCAAAGAGCATACCACAGCCACACACAACAGAGCCGGAGCAACATGGGAGACGATTTGTGGAGATTAACCGTGAGGGGACAAAAGATGTTGTTGCTATAGCATTCAAGGTGCCGGAAGCATTGCATAGCGATACACCGTCAGTGATGGCACTTACCGCCATATTGGCAGAAGGAAAAAATTCAAGGCTTTACGGAGCTCTTGTTGATACAGGAATGGCATCTGAAGTGTGGTCAAGCTACATGCCTTTTTTTGACCCTTCATTACTCATGCTGTACGCAACTCCGTCAGAAGGGGTGGCTCATGAAAAAATTGAAAAAGCACTTCTTGATGAGTGTGCCAAAATTATAGAAAAGGGTGTCACTGATAAAGAGCTTGCTCATGTGGTCACGGGGGTCACTACAGAGATTGCTTTCTCACGGGATGGACACTATGCGATGCTTTCTTCGCTAAATGAGTCCATCGCGGCAGGGGACTGGAAATTCTTTTTTGATTTGCCACGTACTATTAAGGAGGTGACGACCAAAGGGATACAAGTTGTTGCACAAAAGTATCTTGTAGAAAGGGGTATGACTGTTGGATATTATCGCACTAACAAAAAGACTCATGAGTAAACCACTTGCACACCTTGTAGACTACGCTCGGTCGCTGAATGGGACTGATGTGTATGTGTTACAAACGCCTACGAAGGATGTCGTTACTTGCATGATGGCTTTTCAAGGAGCGGGGATACATGCGAGTTATTCTACACAGAGTGTCGTCTCCGTGCTTGCCGATCTTTTCCCATCAGGAACAACGTTGCGTAAAAAGAAAGAAGTACTCGATGTGTTTGAATCGCTCGGTGCAAAAGTAAACATTTCACACAGCGAATCACACCTGTTGGTGACACTTGCTTCACAACAGGAATATTTTCTTGAAGCATTTGAGCTCTTGCTTGAGGTGTTGGCTAATTGTGTGATAACACAGGAAGAGTTCAAGGCATCATGGTCTCGAGTGAAGACTATGTACCATCATGCACAGGAGGACACACGCACACAAGCAATGCTTGCGCTTCGACAAGCAATGTACCTCAAGGGACACCCGCACTGGGTACCTTCTACGAAAAAAAGTTTGCAAGAAATCGAAGCCTTGACTAACAATGAGGTTCATACTTTTCATACAAATACGTTTACCTCGATTGGTTCACTGGTGTGTATTGTTGGGGACGTGCAACCGAAAAAAATTATGCAGTCTCTGCAAGCTCTTGTTGAAACGCTTCCAGCACGTTCTCCTTTTGCAGTTCAAAAATTGCATGTTGAACGTATCAATATGACGGCGCCCAAGGAAGACATAGTGACGATTAAGAACAAGCTTAATGTGGATACCTTTGTGGGTATTCCGCTCAGTATCACAAAAGATGATACCGACTTTCGAGCATTGCAAGTCGCAGTAAGTATCCTGGGCGCATCCTCAAGCTCACGACTCTTTACCACGTTGCGTACCAAGAAAAATCTTACGTATGGGTCATATGCAACACTAGAAAGTTTTGGTGCAGGGTATCCGGGGTATCTCTCAGCGCTAGCAATATTTCCTAACGATGTGTATGAGAGGGGTAGGCCTGTACTTGAGGAAACTATTCAAACCTTTATTGAGAGGGGAGTGCGACCAAAAGAACTTGAAGAACACAAGGAAGAGCTTGTGGGGAAATTTAACATAAGCCTCTCTACTACGGTAGGAATGTGCAGTGTACTCTTCGGCGTCTTGCTCAATGGGAAACCCGTTTCATATATCGATGAGTATGTCGACAATATTGTTGCGCTGACCTCTCTAGGTCTAAACAAGGTTATAAAAAAACACATAGATTTTTCTTTAGCAAAAACAACTGCAGCAGGGGCTATAACCAAAGAGGGTGTACCTATCTAAATTCATAAACTCCTATTTGATTTAGTACCACTCGTGTATTACTATGGAAAAACTATGGATTTAAATACTATTAGAGAAAAATATATAGCGCATTTTAAGGCTCAGTCACATGCGGTCATACCTTCTGCATCGCTGGTACCGGAAAATGATCCTACGACGCTATTTACTGGCAGTGGTATGCAACCTTTGGTACCGTACCTGCTTGGTGAAGTGCACCCTAAGGGAACGAGGCTTGTAGACAGTCAGAAGTGTTTTCGTTCTGGAGACATAGAGGAAGTTGGTGACAATCGTCATACGACTTTTTTTGAAATGCTTGGAAATTGGTCTCTAGGAGACTACTGGAAAAAGGAGCAACTTGCTTGGATATACTCGTTTCTTACTGACGAACTAGAACTTGATCCACAACGTCTTTTTGTCACTGTATTTGCAGGTGATGAATCGCTAGGTATCGGCAAGGATGTAGATTCGGTAGAAATATGGAAATCATTGTTTGCTGAGAAAAACGTTTCGTCAGAAACTGCGCTTATGGGTTCAGAAGAGGAAGGGTCTAAGCGTGGTATGAAAGATGGTGAGAGAATCTTTTTCTACAATGCAGAAAAAAATTGGTGGAGTCGCTCTGGTGTCCCAGGGAATATGCCTCCGGGAGAACCAGGAGGTCCAGATTCAGAAATCTTTTACCAGTTTGATGTAGAGCATAATCAAGCATTCGGGGAGCACTGTCACCCGAACTGTGACTGTGGGCGATATCTTGAGATTGGGAACAGTGTGTTTATGCAGTATCTCAAGAACGAGGATGGAACATTTAAAACACTTCCCAAACAGAACGTGGACTTCGGGGGAGGACTTGAACGCATCCTCATGGCAGTAACAAACACGCCTGATATTGTTGCAGTGAGCCACGCTCCCATTATTGCGTATCTGGAACAACATTCGGACAAGAAGTATGGAGATGATGAGCAAACCACAAAAGCGTTTCGTATCATTGCCGACCATATGAAAGCCGCGGTCTTTCTTATCGCAGAAGGAATATATCCTTCAAATACAGACCAAGGATACTTTGTACGAAGGCTTATCCGTAGAGCAGTACGGTATGCAGATATGCTTGGAATCCAAGGTGGGGGGTGTGCTTCAGTGGTGAAGCCTATAGCGGATATGTACGGTACGGTGTATCCAGATATTCCTGCAAAAAGAGTTGAGATTGAAAATGCGGTGGCGCATGAGGATGAAAAATTTCGTACAACCCTTGCTCGAGGTTTACGCGAGTTTGAAAAAATTACCGGCACGACAGTTACGGGGAAAGAAGCTTTTCTACTTTTCTCAACATACGGTTTCCCTTATGAAATGACCGAGGAACTCGCTACAGAACGGGGGATGACTGTTGATGTGCAAGAGTTCAAAGAAGAGATGAAAGCGCATCAAGATTTGTCACGAGCAGGATCAGAACAAAAATTTAAGAGCGGACTAGCTGACACGGGAGAAAAAACAACCATGCTCCATACTTGTACACACCTACTCTTGGCAGGATTGCGAAAATACTTAGGGGAAGGGGTGCACCAGGCTGGGTCAAACATTACCCCTCTAAGATTGCGTTTTGATTTTACCTATCCAGAAAAGGTACCTCAAGACGTTCTCGATAAGGTAGAGGCATACGTTAATGAAGTACTCACTGCTCACTGTGCTGTAGAGACAGTAATCTTAGAAAAAGATGAAGCAAAAGAGAAGGGGGTAGAGGGAAGTTTTTGGGAAAAGTATCCTGACGAGGTAACCGTCTACTCAGTAGTGTCTGATGATGGAACGGTGTACTCCCGAGAACTTTGTGGTGGTCCGCATGTAAAAAACACAGGAGAAATAGTTGGAGTATTCAAAATTGTAAAAGAGAGTTCTTCGAGCGCAGGTGTGAGAAGGATTAAGGCTGTTTTAGAGCCTTGAGTAATAAGCCGAGAGCCTTGAGCTTGCCCTGAAGCGAAAATAAATTCTAGTATTAATACTAGAATTTAAATGTACCAGTGCCCAAAGAACTTCACTTTCCCTTCAAGTTTTATAGTTTAAATATTTAAATACTTGTGATAGCATAAGAATATGCAAAAACAACACCTTGTAGTCATCATACTTTTCGTTTTCACCTTGCTACTTGGTGTAGTGTCGTTCTTGCTCCCGAAAGAGGTGGTGTCACCAACACCTGAGCATATTCAGCCGACAACTCCAACAACGACAGATATCTACACTATGGAACCTATCGTTCCTGAGGCAAAGGTGAGTACGGAGGGATGGAAGACTTGTCGAAATGAGGAGTATGGGTGGGAAGTGAAATATCCTGAGGGGTGGTATGTTTGGGGGACTGACGGTGAGAAAAATCCTTATTCAAGATCAATATATTCAGATTCGCCATCTGGCAATTGTGTAGGGGTAGGGGTAGGTATGACCAACAATATTGAATTTGGTGACCGTGAACAAAAGAGCATTAGTGTTATAACCCGTGAACAATTTCTATACCATCATCCTGAAGTGGAGGCATCAAAGCGACCGTCAGTGTTTATGTTAGAGGAACTCTTGGCTGATTTTAAAACAACGGGTACGCCCGTTGGTGCATCTATTGTCGACGACATGCCCGCAATATATACCATACGGAAATCAAACAGTCTTACTGGTGGGTACATTACAGAGTTATTCCTAGACCATCCGTCCCGAGGGGCAATACAAATATCTTTAACAAACATAGACGTAGCAACTCGAGACACAATTCTATCAACAATTGTATTCTCTACCTCAACAGGAGAACTTGATTGGAGTAAGTTATGAGAAAAACCTCGTCACACACTGTGACGAGGTTTTTACTAAAGAACAATTACTTCCAAAGTGGTACGCTTACTGCATATGGACGAAGCGGATCTGAGTTTTGTGTATCAGTCCATCCATATGGATCAACTAACTCACCCCAGAATCTCAGGTGGTAGTGAAGATGATCTTCTCCAACAGAGCCAATTTCTTGACCTGCACGTATCGGTGTTCCATCCGCCACATTCCGTGTAGACAAATGCAGATAGTAGCTTTCGTAGCCATTCCCATGATCAATACGGATAGGATATTCGTCTTCTGGTAAACCAGGGTACGTGTAATGGTATGCAGTACCATCTGCAGAGGCGTGCACTTTTGTCCCATTTGTTTCTGGATAATCGAATCCTGCATGACCATCGTAAAAAAGGAATACACCACTTTCATTGCTTTCCGCACTTTGATCATACTGACCCCCAATAGAGAATGCTCCTCCACCTACTTTTGGTAGGCCATACAACGTTGAACTGCACGAAGTATATGACCACAGTGAATAATCAGTTCCAGGGGTGTTGTTTTCACCTTTTACCCCTTGTTCTCCCGTGTATGCAGTCACGGTGTTGTTCGGACATTCCTTATTCCGAGAGACACTATCCGCATGACGAAAGTGATCAAAAACACCATTGATTTTAGTCGTATACGCTCTCGTACCTTTGAGAGGAAACTCCAACCCATCCACAAGGTATATCTCATCAAGGTAAATGGTAGTAAGGTTGCCGACTTCAAAGATAAGTTCCTTGATGTAGACATTTTCAGCATTCAGCGCTGATGAGTCTAATGGAATTACCACGGTATACCATGCATTTGGATCAAATTGCCAACCATTTATCGGCGGATCAACCATGTAGTCCGCAACAGGTACAGTACCACCTATTTGCTCAAGTGGATCACGCCACATCACCCATATTTGCCCAACATCATCGTTGGCAATACCTTTGATACGAAACACAAGTGCGCGTTTACCACCGGTATACAATGGGACCAACCGCTCTAAGTAGAGCGCACCCCAGATGTATTCATACTCCACCTCCATAGCGAAAGAGCCCTCCTTCCCGGATGTCGTTGAAAGAAGGTTTAAACTCTCAACGCCGGTAGGCCATGTACTCGGCTGCCAGTCTGTTCCCATACTATCCTTGTAGATTTTCTCCGAAGTACCGAGTGTGCTTAGGGCAACATTATCAACCGTTATCGTCGTAGCGGACGAACTCTCAAACTGGACACCTTTAATCACACGATTGGTAGCACCAAGGACCGAAAGTGGAATTTTCACGTTACGCCATGTGTTTGCAACAACGGCACCTCCCTCGACGTACGGAGTAATGAGGACTGCTTCAATCACTTCATAGTTTTCATCGTAAAACTTTGCATAGATTGATTGACCACCAGTACTTCCCCCGTGAATATCGAACACAAGAGATTGATATGGGGTGGTATCAAAACCACTCGTCACTAAAGACTGTTGCGTCCATGCGTACTGGTAGGTTATTCCAAAACCATACGTCCCTGAGTAGTGAGTTGCTGACGCGGTGTCGTGTGTTACACCACCATCTGTCTGGGGACTCCAGCCGCTTCGTATCGCATCATCGTAGATAATCCCTGTTTCGTCGGTATCAGTATTGAGAAGCGCGAACGTAAGCTGGTACGTAGCAGAATTCACTTCCGGATTGGTTCCTTCATGGTTCGGATATTCAACATAGCTGTTCCAAAAGTCACATCCTGTTCCTGTCGCATGTGCCGCAAACCGTAGTGCTTCGGGATAGGTCCAAGTAGATTCTCCTTCAGCCCTTACTTCAAACAGGTACTTGTGACCAGAGTAAAAAACAACCTCGTGATTAAGAGTAAACGTCACATCTTCAAACACTGATATGTTTATTTCTGTTGGTGAACTTACTGCGATCTGCGTCGCAGAGGGAATCCCTGTTGAGGCCGAAGCAACTTCGTAGATGCGAAGTGTCGCGTAAGGTGATTCCAGTCCGTCGGCACGCATTCGCATACGTACACGGTCGAAAGGATTACTTTCCGTTGTGGCTGAATGGTACCAAGTTAACAGTTGGTCTCCCAACGTTTGTTCAAATATTCCGTTGGAATTGTAACCACATGTCTCATTTGAAAAAACAACCGTATCAGCGTGTACTGTAGTGCTCAGAATACACAACAAAAAAACCCCGAGCAGTGCTCGGTACAACATAGTGCTTTTCATGTACTACCTCCTCTAGTTTAGGAAAGGACGTGATTGTCCGTAAGCCAGTGTACTATGGAATATAGTATTTATGCAAACACTTCGAGCCTTGAGTAATAAGCCAAGACCTAGAGTTAGACTCTAGGTCTTGAGTTTTTGTTTAAAACCATAATAAACACTAGTGGGAATACTACTTCCTCTCAAATTTCTAACGCAACACTTCGTACGGTATAGTTCACAGTCATATGAACAAATACACAAGGCTTACCTTTACAGAACGTGAAGAGATAAGCCGCGCCTTAGCAACAGGCGCAAGTATACGCACTGTCGGAAAGATGGTTGGAAGACATCCAAGTACGGTGTGTAGAGAAATAAACAGACTCGGTTCTGGTCGTGTGGTATATCGAGCGTACCATGCGCAGGTACAAGCTGTGTGTCGTGCACGTTCACGGAGATACGGGAAACGTGTACTTTTACAGAATGTGCACTTACGTAAGAAGGTGGAGTTCCTTCTTGCACGATTCTGGTCACCAGAGCAAATAGCATGTATCTTGAAACGTACGTATCCAGACGACACAACTATGCAGGTATCTCATGAGACCATATACCAATACCTCTATGTCCTCCCTCGGGGAGAATTAAAGCGCACTCTCATTGCGTTTCTTCGCCAAGCTCATGCAAAGAGGCATATACGATTTACACATAGGGCACCTCGTGGACATCAAGGCTCAATACCTGACATGATAAGTATTGAGGAACGCCCTAAAGAGGTAGAAGATCGTTCCGTTCCCGGTCACTGGGAAGGAGATATTATCTTAGGAAAAGGGAGAAGTAGTGCGCTCGGCACTTTGGTAGAACGAACAACACGCACCGTCCTACTCGTTCCACTCAAGAACAAACAAGCACCCTCTGTGCGTAAAGCATTTGCTCGTTCCATACGTACACTTCCTACACACTTAAGAAAATCACTTACCTACGACCGTGGGTGGGAAATGGCACAGCACAAACAGTTTACCTTTGATACACACATGCAGGTGTACTTTGCACACCCTCGTTCACCGTGGGAGCGAGGAACGAGTGAGAATACAAATGGACTCATACGACAATTCTTCCCTAAGGGGACAGACTTTACCAAAGTACCCTACCACAAAATCAAACGTGCAGAATTCCTCCTCAACACTCGTCCAAGAAAAGTGCTAGACTGGAAGACACCATACGAAGCATTAGCAAAACTGTTGCATTAAAACGTTGAGACCAAGTAGAACTAGAGTGATAATTAAGTATGCAAAATTATCATTGCGTCTTTCGCATTGCCTTCGAAACCTTTTTTACGCAAATTTGTTATACTTGTCACATCAATATAACTAGAAAAAATAATGAAAAAAGCACTTATTACAGGTATCACCGGGCAAGACGGTTCCTATTTAGCAGAACTCCTCCTTGAAAAAGGCTACGAGGTACACGGACTCATCCGACGAGCCAGTACTTTCAATACCAGTCGAATAGACCACCTGTATCAAGACCCACATGACAAGGGAGTTAACTTGCACCTCCACTACGGAGACCTCGGAGATGCAAGCAATGTGAGTCGCCTACTTATGAGGGTGAAGCCAGACGAGATATACAACCTTGGCGCACAGAGCCACGTCCGAGTGAGCTTCGACATGCCAGAGTACACGAGTGATATTGTCGCCCTCGGCAGTCTACGCCTCCTCGATGCCATACGTGATATAGGACTCAAAACCCGCTACTACCAAGCTTCCTCCAGCGAGATGTTTGGAAAAGTGAAAGAGCTCCCTCTTACTGAAGAAACTCCCTTTCATCCTCGCTCTCCGTATGGCTGTGCGAAAGTGTTCGCCTATTGGATAACGAAAAACTACCGTGAAAGCTACGACATGTTTGCGTCAAACGGCATACTCTTCAACCACGAGAGTGAGCGACGTGGAGAAACATTCGTAACACGGAAGATTACAAGAGGACTTTCGAGAATTAAACTTGGAAAAGATGAGAAGCTTTTCTTAGGTAACCTAGACGCACGACGTGACTGGGGACATGCCGAAGATTTTGTGTACGGTATGTGGCTCATGCTTCAGCACACCGAGCCGGATGACTTCGTCCTCGCTACGGGTGAAGAACACAGTGTCCGCGAATTCGCAAAAGAGTCTGCGCGTCACCTCGGGTATGACCTCGTATGGGAAGGTAAAGGACTTAAGGAAAAAGGAATGGACAAAAAAAGTGGCAAGACGCTCATAGAGATAGACGAACGATACTTCAGACCCGCAGAAGTTGATATACTCCTCGGAGACGCATCAAAGGCAAAGAAGGTACTCGGATGGGAACCAAAAATAACGTTCCGCACACTGGCTGAACGCATGACGAAAGCAGACTTTGATGCAGAAAAATAGCAAGGTATACATAGCTGGTCACCGCGGACTTGATAATACCTAGTAAGGTTTACACAATTTTATAAACGGGAAAGATTCTTCAATCTTTATTCTGTTTTTCAGAAATCTTTTCAAGATCCTTTGCAACAATTTTTGAGAATGATTCTGCTCCAACATAATTAAGATGGTCAGCATCAGTAAACTTTTCAGGTTCTTCAAAAAATAGCTTATAGTAATCTAGAACATCATACTTTGTAACAACATCGTCAATTAAATCAAACAGTTTTTTGTAATACACTTCTCTTACGATAAAATGTTTTTGTATTTCAAGATCATATTCATAACTTACTGGATACATAATAAAAATTATATTTATATTATTATCTTCAGCAATTTGTAATATTTTTAAAAAATAATTAAAACCATCTTCCTCTATCAAATTTGGTTCATTTGAAAATTCTGCCTCAAAACTTTCAAAGGCACTTTTTGATTTATTTGTAAAATTTGAAAAATCACCATCTGTTTTTACCCAACCTAAACTAACAGGAGTCTCGTTATTTTGTTTAAGTAAATAAGAAATAATTTCATTTCCTTTTCCAAAGACAATAAAACCTTTTTTAAGGTATAAAGCTAATTCATTTTCTCCTCTCATATCAGCTATTTCTGATAAAGGAACAAAGGTAGAAAAATACCTTAATGCAGAAAACGGCAAACCTTTTTTATCGGAAAATATTTGAAGATCAATTTCGAGAACAATAGTATTAATATTAACATTGTCATTTTCAATCAATTTTTTAACTTTATAGTAGGTCTCAGTATAACTTTCCCCAGACCCTGCAAAATTGAAGGAATTAGGAACAAACTCTGGGTTAAGAGCTCTGTCTGCATGAGAATCACCAAAAAAAGCATAGTCCAATGTACCTTGCGGTAAGGTATTGCTAAATTCTTGCCATTGATATTCTTTGCGATACACTTGTTTTCTTTTTTCAATTTTGTGTATGTACAAAGAATTAATTAATAAAAATATAACCAATACTAAACCTGTAAAAAGTAAACTATTTTTTAGAAATATTTTTGTCTGAGTATTCATTTTATGCAATTCTAAAACTGAAAGTATATAAACTGAGTGTGATTAAACACTCCAAAAGTAGTAATTATTAAGAGTAGGACTATATACCCACTCCATCTTATGGCTACGGGAAAAGTTTCTAGCAATTTCTTTATACTCGTTCGTTCTTGAATAAACTCAACAAACATCAAAAAACCAATTAACATCAAGATATACACTAACCCAAAATACGTGAGACCCATATTTAAACTAGGGATAGTAAACGATATTTTTGAAAATAAATTGGATACAATATAAAGAGCTTCTGAAACATTGTTTGCTCTAAAAAATATCCAACCAATATTCACGAGTACAAATGTAAGTAAAATTTTAAATATAGATATTACAGGAGATTCATTTTCTGACTTAATCGGTTTAAAAAATCTTTCTCTAAACAATTGTATACTTGTGTCGAGTATCATATACACTGCATTTAGAAGACCCCATGCCACAAAGGTCCAGTTTGCACCATGCCACAGTCCACTAACAACAAAAACGACCGTTAAGTTAAAATATAGTCGCGGAATGGTCACCATTCTTCCACCTAGCGGGATAAACACATAATCTTTAAACCATGTTGAAAGTGATATGTGCCATCTTCTCCAAAATTCTGGAATTGACTTAGAAAAATAGGGTCTTCTAAAGTTTGTCATGAGTCGGAAACCCATTACATGTGCTGAACCTATCGCAATATCTGAGTATCCAGAAAAGTCACAGTAGATTTGAAAAGCATAAAAAAAAGTGGCTAGAATAAAAGCGGTTCCAGTGTGTTCATACACATTTCCAAAAACAGTATCGACCACTACAGCCAACCTATCAGCTATCACCACTTTCTTAAAAAACCCCCAAAGCATCAACTTAAGACCAAAAGTTACTCTGTCATAATTAAACTCATGTTTCTCATAAAATTGAGGAAGTAAATTTTTTGCTCTTTCAATTGGTCCTGCAACAAGTTGCGGAAAAAAAGATACATACAGAGCAAATATTCCAAAATGTTTTTCTGGTTTAATATTGTTTCTGTACACATCAATCGTATAACTGAGTGTTTGAAAAGTATAAAAACTTATTCCCACAGGTAAAAGGACTTGGAGTGTTATTGGATCTAATTGAATACTTAAATGTTGGAATATCTCTCTGGTAGAATCGCTAAAAAAATTGAAATATTTAAAAGCAAACAGTGTTCCTAAATTGAAAACGAGGCTTACCCCTAAAAGATAATTTTTTATTTTTTGGGATTTTGTATCATACAATCTTTTTGCAACAAAATAATCAATTAGTGTTGAAAGAAATATTATAATTATATACTCTGCTTTCCAGCTTAAGTAAAAGTAATAACTACCTAATAATAGAAGTACCCATCTAAATCTATGGGGAATACTGTAATAAAGTCCAACAACAATTGGGAAAAAAACCAAAAAATGAATGGAATTGAACAGCATGCTATAAGGTCTCAATATATCATCTGATAACAATCTAAACTAGTGATTCTTGCTTTATTGCCACCTAATCGGACATACCGTATGCTTGAGGTAATGGCGTTAATAAATAGACTATTTGAAACTTTTGTACCAAGTACTATGTTTAATACTATCTAGGACAGTTACATCTAAAAAATTGCAAAGGCTTAATGCTTCATGGACAACCTTAAAAAGCGCATTTACCACCTCCTTCGTTGGAGTGAGAAGTATACCAAAACAGATATGGTGTATTTGATTACCGGAGGTTTCTGGTTGAGTGGGTCTCAATTTTTTATCACTCTTGTAAGTTTCTTTTCAACAGTGGCTTTTGGATACTACCTCCCAAAAAGCGGGTACGGTGACTATAAATATATATTGTCTGTTTTTTCTGTTCTATCTGCTTTCACTTTATCTGGTTTATACACAGCTATAGTTCAGTCGGTTGCAAAAGGCTACGAGGGTTCACTTAAGCAAGGTTTTCTTCTAAATGCACGCTGGAGTTTTGTTGCAATCTTTGGTGCCTTAAGTGGTTCTATATATTATTTTTGGCGAGACAATCAATTTCTTGGATTATCACTTTTACTTCTAGCTATTTCACTTCCTTTTTTCCACAGTCTTGGACTGTATGCAAGTTTTATAAATGGAAAAAAGGACTTTCGGCGACTAAGTTTGTACACTGTTTTTGACAACACCATCCCCTTAGTAACTGTTATATGCACATTATTTTTTACTCAAAACGTTCTTTTAATCCTTACAGGATACTTTTTTTCTAATATATTTATACGATATTATTTTTATTCTAAAACACTTAAGCACTACAAACCAAACGACAAGGAAGATCCTGAGTTAGCAAATTATGGACTCAAGTTAAGTCTTCTTAATATTGTAGGCATAGTAACAACTCACATTGATAAAGTTATTGTGTACACATATTTGGGTGCTGTTGAGCTTGCTATATACGGCTTTGCATCTGCTTTTCCTGACAGGGTGCGTGCTTTATTGAAAAACTTAAACATATTAATGATTCCAAAATTCACTGAACAAAGCATTCAAAATAATAAAATAGAAGTACGCAGAAAAACATGGCAGTTATTTATTGTGGTGATTATATTAACGATTTTATATTTGCTCAGTGCACCATTTTTATATGATTTGTTTTTTCCAAAATACCCTGAATCAATTTTCTTTTCACAGATATTATCGCTTAGTATAATTTCAGCTCTTGGAATGATTCCTTCATCCTTATTTATCGCTCAAAAAAGAGAAGGTGAAATAGCAAAAGCAACAATTTATGGGTCAATTTTTCAAATCGTTACCCTACTACCAGCAATACATTACGGTGGTATAACGGGTGTATGCATCGCTCGTGTAGCAACATCATATATAATACTTGGAATATCATATTTTATGATTAGAAAAGAATTTGTCTAACATGAGTAAAAAGCAAAAAAAGGAAATGGGTGCACTGTACATTGGTGGAAATATATTTGGACACGATAGTGCAGTCTATTTAATAACTCCTGAAGACAAAGACATTATTGCGCTTTCTACCGAAAGAGTAACGAGGGTGAAGCATGACAAAATGTTATTCTTCCCTGCTTTAGAAAAAGCATTGGCGTATAAAAAAATCCAAGGAGAAAAAATTCAAAAAGTATATTTAGGACATTCATTTACATCAGAAAAAAACACCCTTTTTAAACTCAATGAATACGAACTGCAAAAAGCAGAAAGAAAACACTTCTCCATTAAGTATGTACGGGACCTAGAACAAGCACGTAAGGATTTTAAAAACTACTCAACTCTAAAAAAAATATATTCTCTTTCTAAAACAAAAGCTGGTTTGAAAATATTACAAGACAAGATTTTTGATTCTCTTAAGCTTTCTAAGAAATACCATATTGATGAAATATTAAAATTTGAACTAAAGAAAATCTTTCCAAATGCAGAAATTCACATTGAGTTCTTTGATCACCAGCTCTGTCATGCCACAGCAGCATTTTTTACCTCACCCTTCAAAAAGGCACTGTCTATTTCATACGACGGTTGGGGTGATGATTTTTTTTCAAGAACTTATTTGGCAAGTGCAGAAGAAATGAATTTATTTGCAAGCTCTGTCTGCAATCGTGTAACTGTTAGTTCAAGTGAATATCCTAATCAAATTAATGGATCCCCTGCTGGCATATATGCATACGTTACACACCTTTTAGGTTTTAAACCCCTTTCAGAAGAGGGTAAGGTTGAAGCTTTAGCAGCTTACTCAGAGCCTAATAAAGAGTTGTATAACGTATTTATGCAACTTTTTACCCTAAACAAAGAATCTCACGCACTTGAATGCAACATTGAGCTAGCAGAAAAAACTATCTCGAAAGAAATAATGGACACATATATACATTCACTTTCTCGAGAGACAATAGCTGCATCTGTACAAAAATTTATTGAAGATATCACACACTTGTATATTGAACACCTCGTAAAAGAAACTGGCGAAAAAAATATTTGTTTGTCAGGAGGAGCTACGGCAAATGTGATAGTGAACTTAGATATTTTTGAAACCATTACAGATAACATTCACATAACACCTGCTATGGCGGATGACGGAACGGCGCAAGGTGCAGCTATTCTTTTACTAAAAAAATTCGGTTTTACTACGGAGGACCTATCGTGGCTACAAGGAGAACGCATGCCATACAACGGCACATCATACACTCAAAGCGAAATCATTGAGGCAATTTCTGATTTTGAAAACCAAGTTTCATATTCCATATACACTGAAGATTGGCCAACAAAAGCAGCTACCTTAATTACCGAAGGAAAGGTAGGAGCAATTTTTCATGGAAGAATGGAGTGGGGGCCTCGAGCACTTGGAAACAGAAGTATTGTCGCAGATCCGACGAGACCAGAGTTCAGGGATAAAATTAATAAGACAATTAAAAAGAGACCTGCATTTCAACCGTTTTGTCCTTCAATACTTGCAGAAGAGGGCGAAAGACTTTTTGAGAAATTTTATCTTAACAAACACATGACGTGTGCTTTTCGTATGAAAAAAGAATATTGGGAAAAACTTCCTTCCGCAATACATATAGACGGAACTGCACGTGCTCAGTTTGTTACTGAAGAGGACAATAAACATTACTACAAACTTCTTAAGGAGGTAAAAAAAATTAATGGATTTGGTGTTTTAATCAACACCTCTTTCAATAAACATGGTCGCACAATCGTAGAAAGTCCAAAAGATGCAATTGTAGATTTTCTTGATACGGATATGGACTATCTCTTTATAGAGGGTATACTCATACTACGAAAATGAAACACAAAGCAGTATTATTTGACCTTGACGGAGTCTTGGTAAATATGCCAAAAGGACATTTTGAAGCCCTCAATGATACATTGCGGATATTTGGAACTGAAATAGAAGAAGAGGAGCATATTAATTTTTTTAATGGACTTCCAACTCGCAAAAAAGTTGCAGAGCTTGAACGACAAGGCAGGCTCCCTTCTGGGCTTCTTGAATTCATCAACGAACTTAAACAGGATCGTACAAAACAAATAATCCCAAAGTACTGCGTACCAGACTATTCAAAGATAATCCTCTTGGGCCACCTAAAACGTAAAGGTTTTAAGGTGGCTTGCTGCTCAAACTCCGTTAGAGAAACATTGCACCTCATGTTAAAATCTGCTGAAATTTTTGATTTCTTTGATTTAATAATTGGCAACGATGAGGTATCGAAATCAAAACCAGACCCTGAAATTTACCTGACTGCTATGGAGCGTCTCGAGCTTACACCGAAAGAATGTATCATAGTTGAAGATGCTCCTCATGGAATTGCTGCAGCAAAAGCAAGTGGGGCTACCGTATATGAAGTGCGTGGCGTACAAGACGTAAACATTTCTTTATTTGAGAATTTACTTTTCAAATAATGCAAAAAGACAAAACCATCATCTTAACGCACCGAGGTCTTGATCCAGACAAAGGTGAGTATTTTGGGGAAAGTTCATATGAAGCCTTTGATGACCAACTACGTCGTGGATTTGGTATAGAATTTGATATTCGATTTACAAAAGACCGTGTACCTATAGCACTGCACGACAAAACAATTGAGAGAATAACACATGGAAAAGATTCTAGACTAGTCTCAGAAATCAGTTGTGAGGAACTTACCGAAATTTTTTCTTCACAAGGTACACTTGTTACTATTCCTAATTTATTTTCATTAATTGAGAAGAATACAAGTGACGCTACTTGGTCTGCCCTACATGTTAAACACGACCATCAAAATGAATCAGATTTGAATACACTTTTAGAAATACTTAATAAAACTGATTATTCAAAATATATTATTTTTGACACCTCAATCGCTATCGCAAAATATATCAGAGAAAAAAATCCATCAATACAAATTTTTGCTTCAGTTGCTCATCCGTATGATATAAAGAGATTTAATTCTGCTGTTGGTGGCACACTACTTTCGTTGAAAGAATTAGAAGAACATTCTGCAATTTTTTCTGGGGCATGGCTTGATGAGTGGGACAAACTTGATGAACATAATAATCAAAAAAAACTTTACACAACAGATACATTTAATAGAGTTAGATTAAAGGGATTAAAAATTGCTGTGGTCTCACCAGAACTACATGGCACTTCCCCAAATCTTCTAGGAAATGAATCACACCCTGACGCTGTAAATAAAGATGTCCTTACCGCAAGAATGCAAGAAATTCTCCAATTAGAACCAGATGCGTACTGCACAGACTATCCAGACCACGTAAAAAACCTTTTAACAAACGTCTAGTTTCCTGTATACTTTAAACATGAAGGTGGTAATTCCTATGGCTGGTTTGGGTACAAGATTTGCAAAAGTAGCAGACACGAACCCTGAGTATAAAAAACCCAAACCTTTTATTTCTGTAAAAGGAATCCCAATGGTTCGCTGGGCAACCGGTTCCCTTCCTTTTGTTTCAAGCAACAGCACAGATTTAAAAGCAAAAGTATTGTATAAGGATTTAATTTTTATCGTTCTAAAGGAACATGACAAGGAACACAACCTTGTTCAGGGACTGTACGATATATATTCAAAAGACATAAACGTAATAACCCTTGACGCCGTTACCCGCGGCGCTGCCGAGACGGCACTGAAAGCAAAAGAATATGTTGACGAAAACGAGGAATTAATAGTAACAGATTCTGACCATTATTTTGATGGAACAAACCTAGAGACTGCTATAAACAACCGACGTTCAGACACTGCAGGCATCATACCTGTTTTTGTGGCTCGTAACGAAGGTATCCCAAAATGGAGTTATTCTCTTATTGAAAATGATTCAAATACAATCAACCAAGTTGGAGAAAAAGATCGTTCTCTTATGGAACAAGGAGCGCATGCTAACATTGGTTCATATTATTTTTCTAAAGCAAAATATTTTTTTGATGCAGTAGAAGATTCAATCACACACAACAAACGCACAGGAGAAGAAGGTAAAGCTGAATTTTATGTTGCCCCCCTCTACCAAGAGTTAATAAACAAAGGTCATCATGTTGAGGCTGCTATTATTCCTGAGGTTTGGGGTCTTGGTACACCAAGTGATTTAGAATATTTTCTGGACCATTGCCCATTAAAAAAACCTATGCATTAGTTATATGAAAAAAGAAAAGGAAAAAGAGTTGTTAATTCTTATACCCATGGCTGGTAGTGGTAAAGCTTTTGTTGAAGCTGGATACGCTTTTCCTAAACCTTTGATTGATATTGAAGGAAAGACGATGGTTGAGCTTGTTATTAACAACGTCAAACCAGCCGTTTCACACAAATTCGTTTTTGTTGTACTAAAAGAGCAGTATGACAAATACGATTTTCACAATATCTTTAAAAATGCAACGAATAATTCTTTTGAGGTTGTTACTGTGGGCAATTCCACACAAGGAGCAGCGGTTACTGCCCTCTCCGCTATTCAGTATTTGGATACCGATAATGAGGTCTTACTTGCAAATGCTGACCAATTTTTGAACTGTAAAATAGATGATTTTATAAAAGAAGCAAGGAAGAAAAACGCTGATGGATACATCATGACCTTTAACTCAAGTCATCCTCGGTGGAGTTATGTTCGTACTGATGAAAAGGGGCAAGTAATTGAAGCAGCTGAAAAGAAAGTAATATCAAATCATGCAACTGTTGGTTTGTACTACTACAAAACAGGAAAAGTATTTGTTTCGGCGCTTAAGTCAATGATTAAAAAGAATATTAGACACAATAACGAATTCTATATTTGCCCAGCATTTAATGAAATAATCCTTCAAGGTGGCAAAGTGGGAATTTTTGAAATCCCTGAAAAACAAATGTATGGAATGGGGACCCCTGAAGAACTGGTATTGTTCCAAAAAGCTCTTTCTGAGAAGAAAATTACACTTAAAAAGTAAGCTAGATGGAAAAACTAAAAAATAAATGTATACGATACATTTCAAAAAAAGGCTTTTTTCTTTTTGAAAAAGTAGCCAAACGATATGTTACCATTATTATAAGACCTAAATACGCTGTTAGTGTTTCTCCTCTTCTACATTTTTCTAACGAAGGAAATAAAACTGCTATCATTCTCCAGGGTCCTTTTTTTACTGTGGACAACTTTACAATTGAAACAATCAAATTGTATAAAAAGCTTTTCCCAACCACACAAGTTATTGTCTCTACTTGGAAGGAAGAATCTCCACTGTTATTACAGATAGCAGAGAAAGAAGGTGCAATTGTTGTACAGTCCGAAAAACCAAAAAACAGAGGGCCACGAAACATAAACATGCAAATAGTGTCAACGTATGAAGGACTTAAAATAGCAAAAAAATATGGTGCGGAGTATGTAATAAAATCACGCACCGATCAAAGATTTTACTCTACAGAATTATTTCCATTTTTGTCGACTCTTACTAAGACCTTCTCTTATACCGGGAAATTTACTAAACAGAAAGAAAGGATTGTTCTTTGTAGCCATGAAACTCTTAAATACAGACCGTACGGCGCAACAGATCAATTTCAATTTGGTACTATTGATGATTTACTTTTTTACTGGGAAGTACCTTTGGATGAAAGACTGCCGGGTGTCGGTAATACTGATGTAACAGTACGCGATTATGCAAAAAGTAAACTTGCGGAAACATATCTTGAATCAAAATACTTAGAAAGAATAGGTAGGCATTTAAGCTGGACCATTAAAGACTCTTGGGATGCTTACGCAGAACATTTTATTGTAATAGACAAAAGAACTATTGACTTATATTGGCCGAAATATGACCACTACAAAGAAGATAGGCTTACGTCGTATGAGGCAAATACCACTGATTACCTAACATTTAAAGATTGGCTTTTGCTGTATAATAAGAACCCAGTAGTTTACCCAGAACATGTGCTTGATATAAATTTTAGAGACTCAATTCCTATTTCTTTATAGAATCTATTATGACAACAAATATGAGGACACTAGTAAAAAAAATATGCAGAACACCTTTTAATGTTATTGGGTTAGATATTACGCGTTACAAAAAAAAACTTAAACCACTTACTTTTTTAGTTGATTATGAAATAAAAACAGTAATTGATGCAGGTGCAAACGTTGGTCAATTTGCACTTGAGGTGCGAGAAGTTCTCCCCGATGCACAAATTCATTCTTTTGAACCAATGGCAGAGTGTTTTATTAAACTCAAAAATAATTTTAAAAATGATAATTTTTTCACCGCATATAACTATGCACTTGGCGAGTGTACAGAAAAAAAGGTTATTTTTAAAAACGACTATGCTCCCAGTTCTTCACTTTTAAAAAATACTGAATTCCAGGAAGAAACATTCCCTTTTACAAAAAAATCCACTGAAGAAGAAATATCAATTGAAAGACTTGACACTCTTTTACCGATAGAAGGTATTGAAGAAAATATATTGTTTAAGCTGGATGTCCAAGGCTATGAAGACAAGGTGTTAAAAGGAGCTGAAAAAATACTGGCTAAAACAAAAATTGTTCTTATAGAAACATCTTTCTATGCTTTTTATAAAGATCAACCTTTGTTTGATGAGATTTATTCATTACTTAACACTTTAGGCTTTAGATACCATGGGAGTACCCATCAAAAACGGCATCCTAAAAACAACGAACCATTGTTTGAAGATTCTATTTTTATCCGGAACAAATAATTTTTTACTGCAGACTAGATGAAAATACTATAGAACTAACAACCTCTTTTGGTGAAAACCTCTCTTTGTAAAGCAGGTAGCCAGCGTCCGAAAGTTTTTCCCTTAACGAACCATCCTTGCATATCAGCTTTATTTTTTGAGCCAAGTCTTCAGGATCTTCAGGATTTACCATGAGACAATGAACATCTTCTTGTAAGACCTCCTGCACTCCTCCTGTACGTGCAGTTATGTAGGGCAGTTTCAAAGCTAACGACTCATATGCTTTATGGGGAATGGTGCGTTCAAGTCTCTCGTGTTTAGCAAACTGCCCAAGAGAAACATGGCATTTTTGCATTAAAATCACAAGCTCATCAAAAGGTAGCTGTTTTCCAACATACGTTACATTTTTTGGATTTTCTTCTTTCAGAACTTTTTCAAACTCTCGCATTGCGTCATTATATCCATGTCCTATGATAAGAAAATCAATATTTTTATTCTCAAGAAACTTTGCTGTTTTAATGATAGTTGGAACCCCTGCCTCACTCATTATTCGCCCTCTAAAAAGAACGGTAAATTTCTCATATTTTTCTATGCTTTCATCAAATTTAAAAATAGAATCATCCACTCCCGTGTACACCGTCAGCAACTTTTCACTTTTAACTTTTAATTTTTCACTAAAATATTCTTTCTGCTTATTAGACTCTACGAGTATTTTGTCTGCAAAGTAAGTAGAAAGCCAGTCAATAAAACGTACGTATAAAATCCTAAAGGGGATTTCTTTTAAGGCATCTCGGGAAAGTATTTCTGTTTCATAGAATGAACATAGTGCATCAAAAATAACCGGTTTATTTGAAATCAATTTTGCCATTGGTACGGTTACATATCCCCCATACCCTACAATAAGTGCATCGTACTTCCCTAAGAGTTCTTTGTGTTTTTTATACAAATTCCAGTATTTCCTTATTCCCCTACTTCTATCAACACACAAGAGTACCTCCACTCCATTTTTTCGCAAACCATCCACATAAATCTTGTTACGCGATACCTCTAAATCAATATTCCCAAAATAGAGAACCGTTTTCATCCCGTTAGAGACAGGAAACGTTTGAGGCGATTATTAATATACCTTTTGCCCATACCAGACTTAAGGTACTTCTCACGCGCCCTGGCGTCTTCCTCGTTATTACTTGCTTCATAATATATTAATGTAAATGGTCCTCTGTTCTTTGTTGAGTTGCTTTCTCCTTTCTCATGTTGCCTTAATCGTTTCCGTAAGTCCCCCGTAAAACCTGTATACAGATTACCATCTTTCTGACTTTTAAGTACATACACATACCACATATTTTTGTCTCTAACGGGATTCACACTTTCTTTTTAGCAGTTACAAAATACCCGAGTGGATACCGCTCCTTTAGAGCTTCTGATTTAACAAATAAGGAAATAATTTTATCAAGTAGAAATAATTTGTAATACAAAATCATTCTCAATAATTCAGGTATACGAACTCCTCCAAACATTTGGCCTAAAACTAAAAATGGACCTTGGCCAATGGGAACTATTGAAATATCAATAAAATTGGATTCTATAAGCAACTTATTCAGCGTTTCCTTGGTATAACGCCAGTAATCGTGAGGTGACGGATGGAAAAACATTATAAACGGTACGATTATAATAATAGTTCCTCCTTTACGTAACACACGGCAACTTTCTGTAAAAATGTTTTGATAGTTGTAGATGTGCTCAAGCACATTACAAGCGAGTACAGCGTCATAACTTTCACTCTGCAATGGAAAAGGTTTTTCTAAATCGAAGTTGTTATCAAGACCTGAATTTTCATCAATATTAACCACTTCGATTGCATGATTCCCTCTTATGAGTTCATGGTACTTTGATTTTCTTGAACCACCAAGATCAAGCACTTTACCAGAAAGCTCTAAAGTCGAAAGTTGTTCGTATGATAGTTTTCTCCATGGCGTTGGCATGTTATTTCATAGTTAGCCATTTACACGAGGATTTCTACATTCAAACGCCAAATCAAAAGCAAACAAGTTCGGTGAGAAGTTAGCGAGGTGCGCATACTGCTTTTTCCCAATTGGTGTAATTTTAACAAAATCAAAGTTTTGCTCTAAAATTTTCTTAATCTTTTTGTAACTAAAATGTGTTACATGTGTTGGCTCAGACATGGTTGTACCCTCAGGCTTATTTAAAAATAATCGAATACGATTCTTTAAACTAAATCCATTTGGAACAGTGCCTGCAAACACACCGTCTTTTTTTAGCAGAGTTGCTATTTCTGATACTTTTTTTTCTGGAAAAAACAAATGTTCCAAAACCTCACTCATAATAACTGCATCCCACTTCCCTCTTCCAAGTAATGAGATATCTTCGTTTAGATCATAGACAATCGTATCAATTCCCAACCTTTCTTTCGCTATTTGTAAATTCACTTCATCAAAATCAACCGCTGTAACATTACAGTATTCAACAAAAAACTTTGTGAAAGCACCGTGGTTTGAACCCAAATCAATAACCTTACTTCCTTTCTTGAGTGCTTTCTTTATTTGCCCACTCCTTTCTTTTGCGTACAAGCCTTCGCCACCATCAAGCAGTTTGTTTGATCTAGCATTGTATCCTTCAATAACTTTATTCATGTTTATTTTATTATGGAAAATGTTTCTTGATATTTTTTAAAGTGTAAAAGATGCCACGGACGTATATCAAACTCATCATTTGGACTCTCGTTAGCAATATCATTACCGACACTAGCGCCAGCGTGCTTTACTACGTGATCGTACTCCTCAAGTAACTCGCTCGTTAATTCCTCGTCAGTGTGAATATAGTATACATTGAGAGGTTCGATTCCTTCAGGAGGATTAAGTGTCAATACATACTGCCACAAATCATACCCCTTTTTATTATATCGTGTTATATAATCTTCATACGCATTATGTGTATGCACATACCCAAGTGGCCAATTTTTTACTACTAATGTCTTTGTTCCTTGGTCTTCTTCTTGCCATTCATGGATTTGCGAAATAGTTTCCCTCCTCTCAGGTGGTCCTGTCAGAATCATCCTTTGCCACAGAACAATCTGTAAACAGTTGATTATAAATGAAAGTCCAATCAAAAAGACAACAAGACGCACGATTTTATCCTTCCATCCTAAGACTTGGTACGCTTCAAAAAACAGAGCGTACACAAAGAGTGTTAGTAATACAGACACAGGAAATATGTACCTTGTCTCATGATGCTCGAGTGAGCTGAAAATAACATAATTCAAAACGGCAGGGGCTAAAAATGCCCATGGTAGGATGCTCTTGTAAATCATCTCCCGAAAATGTACTGTTAGTAAAATAAAACCTCCAAGAATTAAGAAGAAATTATTCACAAACAGTACCTTTGTATAAAAAATTAAACTTAGAAATGGGTTTAAGTCAGATTCTATATTTAGAACAGGAGATACGGTGCCCAGCGGAGAAACCACATCAGTACCCACAAGTCCGAGGATTCTAAAGAATGCATATGGATGCCACCATACCATTACTGCACATCCAAGAAGTACAATGAGTGTGTGTATTGGGAACTCTTTTAACAATTTCCATTGCTTCTCCTTAAACCACAGGAACAAAAACGGTACCCAAAAAACGAGGAATAAAACGCCTGAATAGCTAATGCCAAAAACAAAAATTGTTAATACGGTTTGGGCAGACCAAAAAAGTAAACGTTTTTCTTTTGATTCAAATATTTTTATTCCAAAGTAAATCTGCCATAGGATGATGACTACAATAAAAATCCAATGCCTAAAAAAGTTAGTATATTCAAAATAAAGATAATTTCCAGCAAGTAGAAATGAGGCAATGAAAGGCATCAACTGATTTTTTGAACGGTTTACTGTTGCTGTACTAAATATCAAATAGACGGCAAGAATGCCTAAAAAGCCGGCACACACTGCTATGACACGTGCCCACTCTAGTATTCCACCCCAGTCCCACACTATAAAATCTTTGTACGATTCTGCTCCCGCAACAGTTCCTTTTAATAGATTAAGGGAATAATCTACAGCGACTGCAGGAAGAGCAAGCATAGCTAGTACAGGTCCGTAGTAGAGGGTATTTTGATTTTTAAGACCTAATACACTTCTATCTTTAAGTATATGGAGTGCCCCGTTAATTGGTGACTGCTCATCAGCAGTCATGTAGGATACATGGAGGGGGGTATCCTCTGTGCCATAGAAGACGCCCGGGAGGTGTAATACTAGCCAAAGAGACAATGCTCCAAGTAATGCCAGTGCTGTTGTTTTTTTGTAAGTCATTTTTTTGAACATGAATAATCTCTATGTTTCAAAATCTGTTTTTATAAAAAGTAATTAATTCAAAAAAAGCACCGATGCATGCTGCTAACACTTGAAGTGAAAAAACAGAGAGTGAAAGTATTAAACCTTGCTCGGGTGGCACGTTGAATTGTAACAGAAAATATACAAATAACCCTTCCCTTACCCCGAGACCAGCTACAGTAACAGGCAACATCACCGCCAACGAAACAATTCCAAATATCCAGAAATAATTTTGAAATGGGATATGAATATCAAGCCCTAATGCAAAAATCAGTATTATTAAAACTGCAAGTATTTGGAATAGAATTGCTAAAAAAAGACTCACGATTAGTGTTTTTGGGTTACTTGAGTATTGTTTAAAACCTTCAAATACTCCTTTAATAAACACAAAAACCTTTCCAAGGTTAAAAAATCTTATCTCAGATTTTTGCAAAAGCTTTTGAGTTTTTTGATGAACATACTCATTACTAATAAATACAAAAATAGTTATAAAAATTAACGATAATAAAACAATGCTACCAATCCATGTATTTTTCTCAGGTAAATCAGTAAACAGTAAGCCAAGAATAGTTACAAACATCACCCCGATGAGTCCTATAATTTTATCAACAGCAATAGATGCTGTGACTTTACCCGCATTTTCATTACTTCCTCTACTTACCCGATAAGCTTTCGCTATTTCCCCCGTAATTTGCCCCGGTAATACCATGGCATAAAACTGTCCCACAAAGGAAAACTTCAATAAGTCTATGTATGAGAATACTGGTAACAATATCTTCCACCTTAAAGCTGAAACTCCCGTTGCCAACAAGTGAATACAAGCTGCAAAAAAAACAATCCGTAAAGGATATGCTGTTACAGTATCAATAATGACAGATAACGAAACTTTGTATATCAAAACTCCAACAAGTAGAAATGAAAAACAGATTCTCAAAAAGAGACTTAAATTTATAAATATTTTTTTCATAACTTCACCGTCAGTTCTTTTTTCTTATCGTTACAATAAGGGGTGAGTGAGATTTAACAACCATCAATATCTTACTGATTAGCCACACCAATTTACATTTTTTAAGTAAAGACAGAGCATGTTGCACTTTTGTTAAACCGACATAAGGCACAAAGTCGCCTGTATTCATCCTTTCAAAAAATATTTCTTCTCCCATACTTAAAACTGCAATCACATTTGCATCTTTGAACGGTTTTAGATATCTTTGAACTGAAAAATAATTTAAATTCGTTCGAAGTGTATCGGCATAAGAGGGGTCTCTTTTAAGTACATATTTAAGCCATAGTTTCCAAAGTTTTTTTGGAGTGTATGGTATATACCAACATGCATAATGACCCTCATAAAAAGAACCGTAGTTTGGTATAACGATTTGAATCAAACCACCAGGTTTACAAACTCTTATAGCTTCAGAAAATGCCTTTTCTGGGTCATTTACATGCTCAAAAACATTCGTTGAGTACACAATGTCAAAAAAATTATCTTCAAAAGGTAAATCTTCAGCAACCGCACAAACAATTCGACTTTGCTCTAAATTATTAGAAACAAGAATTTTTTGTGCCATTTCAAAAGAACCTCCGAAGCCAAGAGCTGAAGGTTCAACACCATATACGTCAGCATTGTAGTCTATTACTCCAACGGCAACAAACAACCCATATCCTGAGCCGATTTCTAAAATTTTTTTATTTTGTATACTTTCTTTTTGATATCTTTGTATTATTTTTATCTGGTCGTGCACTTTACTTGTTGACAATATATCTTTTGTAATTTTACTAGCATCAATTTTTCCTAAACAAGAATAATATGTACTGTATGATTTTTGCACCTCAAGTATATGCTCTGCTTTAATACTAACTTTAGTTTTCATTTTAATCATAAATGTTTTTTATATTTTTCATACACATTAAGATAGTATTCTGCAACATTTTCCCAACTAAAATTTGAAATCTTTTTCAAGCCTTCTGTAGAAAATCTTTCTCTGATTTCTTTATTACTAATCAAAATATCAATTTTATCAGCAAGTTCTTCAGCGTTTCTTGGCTCAACTAAAAAACCATTTACATTATTTTCTATCAATTCATCACTACCTCTTACTCTAGTAGAAACTATCGATAATCTGCACGCCATAGCTTCTGACAAAACATTGGGCATACCCTCTTCATGAGACGACAAGACAAATATATCTGAATTTTGATATTTTTCTAGCAACTCTTCTTTAGAACACCAAGGTGAAATTGTTACAATCTTTTTTAAGTCATATTCATCTATCAAATTAACGATCTTTTTTTTCTCTGGTCCATCGCCCACTAATTCAAGTTTAAAGAAACAATCTCCATATTTTTTTTTCAGTAGAAAAGTAGCCTCTAATAAATATTCCAGACCTTTTTGAGGTGAAAAACGTCCAACAAAGATAATGGTTGGTTTTTTGTTTTCAATTCTTTTTATTTTTGGTTTAAAAAAATCAAGGTCCACTCCATTAGGAAAATAGCCAATTTTTGTATTAATTTTTGTGCCAGTCTTTTGTGCTAGTTGCATAAGACCCTTACTGTTTGCAATTACTTTTATCGAATTTCTCCAAAGAATTTTAGTCAGAGGTAATGAAATAAAATGATAAATTCTTAACGAAATAATATTTGACAAAAAACCAGGAACATCTCCACCTTGCACAGATAATATATAAGGGATTTTAAATTTCTTAAAAAAAAAGTATGCGGGAATTCCAGATGGTAAAGCCATAAAAGCTATTGAATAGTCTGGCATAAAATCAAGTACTAATTTCCTATTTTTTATGGCTAAAAATGAATAGGAAAGCATTTCAAAGGGATTTGATCTATCTTTTCTTTTCCTCCTAGATTTGATTCTTACAATTGTTAAATTATTGTTTTTTTCTAACTCAAGAAGATTTTCATGCCACGTGGTTAAAACTAATACTTGATGTCCCAATTTTGCATAAGATTTTGCGATATTCATTGTTGAATTACCCGCACCACCTCCTAATGGTGGGTACTCATAATTTAAAAGTAAAATTCTCATATCTTCCAAGACTAAATATTTTCAATTAACAAAGTGCAATAATTAACTTCAAGATAGTTATTATCTTTATCGTAATCACTGCTAATATAGTTTTTAACCTTTATAAATTCCTCTTCATCACTTTCTATATCTAACACTTTTGAATGAAGTCCCAATTTTGACAATATATCAATATGATCGTACAAGCGCCACCCAGGTAAATTACCAGGATTCAACCATTGTTCCCATGTTTTTTTATTAAACATAAGTAAGTGGTATGGGTATTTAAAAAAATGATCAATATATCCAATGAAATGTATTTGTATGCTTTTTTTATTCATCATTGAGGTTAGTTGAATAAATAAATTTGTAGGATCTGTTACATGCTCAAGCACATGATTAGAAATTACTATATCAAATTTGGTACTCTTAGGTAGCTCATTTAGTGAATTTATTCTGGTTACTTTTTTTAAAATATTTTCTTTTTTTAGGTTGTGCATATTGCATGTCTCCTCTAAAAGTAATCCATCAGCAGACTGATCGAATGACATGTATGGTTCGTAAGTTATTATCTTCCTGAAACCTCTACTTGCTAACTCATAACCAATAGCGTTTGTTGCTCCAGATCCAACCTCCAATACAACTAATTTTTCGGGTTTCTCTAAATTGAAATTATTTTTTATATGCTCAAAAAACTTTAAGGCTACATTAGACG